>Ga0102934_1000140_pt1 | contig 41657 bp, 33 predicted proteins | sample SalPonR2_A_D1_MG_FD_78175 | JGI IMG/M metagenome (GOLD analysis project Ga0102934, IMG submission 78175) | Salt pond soil microbial communities from South San Francisco under conditions of wetland restoration - Salt Pond MetaG R2_A_D1_MG | ecosystem: Environmental > Aquatic > Marine > Intertidal... | reverse complement strand
CAAGGGGGCGGGACGGGAGCGAGTAACGTCGAGTCCATGAGTCCATCAAAGGAATTGAATGCCTTCGCTCCGGCCGAGGTAGAGGAGGAGGATGTCGAAGAGGCCAAGGAGGCTTATGGCCTGGTGGAGCGCATGACAGACATGACGCATGAAATGGAGCAGCTTGAAGAAGAATTGGAGGGCATGACAGAGGCACTCAAAGGCAAAGAGGCCGAGCTGAGCGAGGTGAAGGCTGCGCTTGAAAGCAAGGAGGAGGATTGTAAACGCCTCACTATCGAGCTGGAGACTGCCACGGAGACGGCACATGGCGCTGAGGTGAAAGCAGCACAGAAAGTAGAGGAGCAAACCGAGCGATTAGCAGCAGAATTAGTCACGGCTCGATCGGAAATCGAAGCACTTAAGACCATTCAACTAGCTTTTCCAAATGATGACGTTACAATCGCAATGCAGCAGCCTGGTGAAGACCCGCCTGCCATCGCCGCGCATGAAGAGGCCCTGGAGGAGGCAAGCAAGCGGCTCGAGGCGTTGACTGCCGAGGTCGCTGTAGTCAAGGCCCAGTTGGAGGAGAAAGACCGCGAAGTTGAAAAGCTTAGATGCGACGCTTTTCATTATCAGAGGCAATTTCAGCAGATTAAAGAGAAGGAGGTGGACGCCGACGGAAAGGAAGCTACCGTTGAGAACCAAAACAAGCTTCAGGGACAGCTTCTCAATGAGAAAAACGCGCGAGCTGAGGCTGAGGGTCAACTGGCGTCAGCTATGGCGGACTTGAATCAGACCCGTGATGACTTGAGACGGGCGGTGGAGCGACTTCGGGCGAGTGATGAACTGTTGGAGGAGACGCAAGAGGCAGCACGCAAAGAGCGTGAGCGAATCGAGAACGAGTTGGCCGTGCGAGAGGCGGAAGTGGCCGCGCTCAAAGGGGAAGCCCAAGAGCTTTCCCGGGAGATCAAGCACGCACAGGAGTCCTTATCTCAAAGGCAGACGGCTGCGCAAGGGGCGGAGCAAACCGACGAATCCCTCCGCAAACGCCTGTCGCAAATTCAAACCCAGCTCGATCTTGCGCAATCATTGGTGGATCGACACGAAGCCCGCATCAAAGAGTTGGAGGCGGAAAATTGCCGTGTCATTCGCGTGGCAGAAGACAACGTCCAAAAAATTCGAGGTGAGCTGGAGAGGGCGACAAAGGGACAGTCTGAAGCCACAGCACGTGAAGCAGAGGTACAGATGCTGCAGGAAGCACAGCAGGCGCTCACGAAAAAGGTGACCCTGCTCCAAGCCGAAAGAGATGACGCTGAACAGCGTGCAACCGCTGCTGCTGACGCTTTAGAGAGTCTGGAGAAGGCTGTGGAGGCCTCAAAAGCCGCGCCGGCCGGTCAAGAAGGCCACGTCGGTGAAATGGAGAGGTTGCGGGAAGAGCTTCAGAAGGCATGCGAGCAAGAAACCGAGAGTCGCCAAGAAGTGCAAGAGCAGCGTGTGCGACAAAAGCGTTTGCAAAACGAGGTTGCGGCTCTGCAAGACGAATGCAGCCGGGCCCGCGATGAGCTCGAAAGTGTCAGGGCGGAACTAGCGGCCGCCACAGCCGCACAGAGCGACCAATACAGGGCTGCTGCTGCCGCGACCGCCGAGGTGGACATGCTCCGCGAGAAGTTGGCACAGGCTCAAAACACAGAGGACGCTCGCACTCTGGAGGTTCAGGAGGCGTGTGCTTTAGCCAAGGCCCGGACGAACGAGTTCGCATTGGAGCTAGAGGGCGCGCAGGCACGCCTTGCCGCAGTCGAAGCTGAGTTGGAGACGACGAAGGCTACGGCGGAAAAGGTCGATAGATCTCGTGCTGAGCTCCTCAAGGAGTTAAACGCAATATTTGAGGCCAAATTCGAGGCAGAATCTAGGGTGGCGGCACTGGAGGACGAGATCCATCAACTCAAGAACAAGGTGGCTGAAGCAGCGGGCGCCGAAGCGAAGGAGAGTGAGATCGAGGAACTTCGGGCAGCTTTGGCACAGAAAGAAGACGATGGCTATCGTACAAAGCGGGAATTGGCCGAGTTAAAAGAAGCCGCAGAGGCAGCCGAAGAGGCCATGGGGACGCAGCAGGCGGAGGTAGCTCGCCTGCAAGCGGAAAGTCGTGCCCAGGATGAGCGCATCAGGAAATTGGACGCGGAAAGTCGTGCCAAGGATGAGCGCATCAGGAAATTGGACGCGGTGAAACTCACGACAGACCAGGTGGAGAAACTCAGAAAGATTAAGGCCGAGCACGCACAGTTCAGCACAACCAATAAGATGCTGAGAAAAGAATTAGAGGCCTTGCGTCAGCAACAAGAAGCCAAGACAGTCGCCCCCGGCAGAAGCTCTGGACAGGCTTTGGAGGCTCAGTCTCACACAATTTCGGATCTCATGGCCACTCGTGACAGCCTCCAAGAAAAGTTACACGCGAGCATGGCAGCATGTCGAAAGCTGGACTTGGAGCGCCTGAGCGTGCAAGAGACGCTCCGAGAACTTCCTTTATTCGAAAACGACGGGGAAGCAGGTCTGGGGTTTGAGGATGATGTTCCGGATGACCTGGGGGTGGCGGTGGGTGTGGTGGTAGAAAAGGCGCGTTTGCGTCTCCTTGCAAAGCATACCGGCGGTGCACATCAAGCGGAAGAAAGGGCAATGATGCTCAAGGAAATTGAGACCCTGAAAGTGGAAAAAGACACCCTCAAAGCGCGGTTGGAGGACACGGAGGCCGGGGTAGACGGAGCACACGAGGCAGAAGGTGTTTTCCGGGAAAAGTTTGCCGCGGCCAGTGAGAAAATAAAGGCACTTGAGGAAAGTAACGAAACGGCTGCGATGAAAATGAAAGAGGCGGAAATGGACAGACAAATGGCTGCGGAGGAGACCGCAAGGAATATCAGGTTTTTAGAGAAGGAAAACTTGGAGCTGATGATGGAATTGAAGAAGCTGCGGGAACAAACGTCCAAATTACAGGCTGAATTAGATAGAGGAGCGTCATCAAGTGGATTGATATGCGGTACAAACGCACTCAGACCTATTTACAGCCAAAACCCCAACGTGGACGCGGGTTTGTCAACGTCTCAGGGGTCGGTGGCGGATGTGAATCCTCTTAAAGCGGAGACAACCTCTTCCTCCAATATTTCGTGCCCTCTGCCGTCTTCTAAGACGCTTCCGGGAATGACCTCTCTCTCAGCTGCGGACAAGGAAAATGTGATGGCAGTCGGACAAAACCTGCTCCCCGTGAAACACGACGAGACGGCACCACCCTTCCAGTCCCTTGCTGACGACGAGACGCATGACACCAACCAGTGCAAGCAGTCGTAAGGAGCGACGAAAGGGGAAGTGGTGTGACGGACATAAATCGGGCCTGAAAGCTGGACAAGTACCGGCATTTAATCGAGTTGGCTAGTAATGAGGAACTAGAAAGAAAGGAAAGACAAGCCGGATCTAAACTGTCCCGCATGGGCGGAAGAGGTTGTGTGCCGAGTTTGGTAGTTCGCTAGTTTTCGTGACTTTCCTGGATCTGTGCCATGGAGAGAATCGCTAGGGGGCGACCAATGCATAGATAGGGACAGACGACAACATCAAATCAAACGTATGGAGAGATGTTATGTTTCCTTCAAGATTTCTTTCAAATCTGAGCACAAACACTTCCCACCCCTCATCCACCCAGGATGCAAACAGGCCGCGTCTTTTGTCCTTCCCGTCGCATACACGCATGTTGAAGTCAGTGGTACGTGCACTATCCCTCCTATACGTTCCATAGTATTTTACTTCTGCATCTTGTCGGCGTTGCTGTGTGATTATGTGCATAGGGCGTGATGTAAGCACACCCCCAGATTGTTGAGCACCTTTCCAATCCCCGCCTCACATTCATGTCTGCCACACCGTCTTTGCCAAATGCCCTCACCCTCTCTGCCTACCCACCTGTTGGGCCCCAACCGCTTGCCGCCCACCCCGGTGGCCACGTTCAAAAAGCGACGGGAGTAGAGCACGCGCTTCTTGGCCCGGCCCCGGGGGGTCTTGCGCTTCTCCTGCTTTTCCACCTTGGGCGTCTGGCCCTTCACCTTACCGGCACGCGCCAAGGAGCCGTGCACTTTGCCACCTCCACGCAAGCGTAGTACCAGGTGTAGGGTGGACTCCTTCTGAATGTTGTAGTCGCTGGAGACGTAGGGGGAAGGGGAAGTCATTCATGTAAGATGGCGTGCATCGGGGCGTATTGGCGGTGGAGGACCAACAGATTGAAAGTGTGAGCCCTCAAGCCAGCAGATTACAGCCATGACAGTCAGGGAGGGGACTGTGTAGAGCGTTTCTAAAGGACACCTCACGCTTCAGTAACAAAGGCATTCCGTGGTCCATACACAACGCATTGCTTTATCAAGCTTCAGCTACAGACATATTCCATCGTCCGCACTCCACGCATAACTTGATCGACCAAACCATTCTACCGGCGCCATTCCTCAGTGCCCCTCCCACCGCCAATTCCCTCTCCCATCACCCACCTGAGTGTCCTCCCATCCTCGAGCTGCTTGCCGGCAAAAATGAGGCGCTGCTGATCAGGGGGGATCCCCTCCTTGTCCTGGATCTTTTGCTTCACATTCTCAATGGTGTCGCTGGGCTCCACGTCCAAAGTAATGGTCTTGCCCGTCAGGGTCTTAACGAAAATTTGCATGGCTGTTTATGTATCAACGCGAAGGAGGGCGAGGATGAAACAAATATTTGCAGTGGGCGGGCTAAGTACTCGATAATGCGACAAGTACGCTCGTCTGTACAGGATGTTGCCGTGTACACTTATTTCCCACCCTTTCGTCCAGAGGCAAGAAGGCGATGGAGTAGGGCGAAGGGAGACTCTCGTCCTCCGTAGGGTCACAACCACAGAGAAGAATAAAATTTAGCAAACCGATGTTTTATGATTGAAACATTCATGCCTTTTTGAGCCACGAAGACCACAGTCTTGCGCCTTATCCATCACAAAAAGTCCTTCCTTGATAGCCCAGCGTGCTGCCGGCAAGGCAGAAGGTTGGATGGCAGCGGGAGATTTCTACAGGACTTGCGGTAAAGTGCTAGGGTGACAGCAATATCCGTCACTCCCGTAGAAAATTTGCTGGAATCATCTCAAACATCGTCACACATGATAAGCCATGGAAGCTCGCGCCAGCACAAAAAGAAGGGACTCGGACCCCGCTGGCTCTCTGCCATCCGTGTTATGCGCAGAGAAGTAGCGACCGCATATCAGGTCCCTTTTCCATCACAAGGGATCGTCATCAAGGGGTCTCCGTCATCGAACAGTGGGGCCCTTTTCCATCACAGCGGACCGTCATCTCGTATTCGCTGCACGTCAAGCTGCTGAACCAGACTTGTTACTAGGACCCGTTCCAATTTTGCAGGCTGATGAAATTGAAATATATGTTTGGCACGTTCTAAAGTTGCATATCATCACGCGCTGTAATGACCGTTAAACGAGCATGGTCCTTGCCTCAGCGAAGTGGTCGTTTAAAAGGGTTTCGTAACAGCATGGCCCACCTACCGGGCGCGTAAACGTGATCAATTCTGCCGCTTCATCATAACAGGGGACATTCCATCCTTCCTTTTGCGGCGCAAAAGGTCAGCTGACGACCCTACCTCGAGCAGAACCCTCCCTTGCCAACCTCCCGTACATGTCCTCTCTTCTCTCGGGCTCCCTGCGGCAAGAAAAGCAGCAGCTCCATCACGACTACCGCGACCACAGAGATGACGCGCCCCCTTTTTTCGGTGCCTCCTCTACTAGTACATCTCCCCTTCGTTCTATCGATCGCAGTAAGGTGCGCACATTCCAATTTCCTCAAGCACACCTCCTTCATGCTCAGAGTCTTCCCCCTCCACATTTCGTCTTCCTTACAGGCGCCCTCCAACACGGGTTTAAATTCTGTCCATCACCGTTATCAATGCGGTGACGCTCCATCAATCGCCTCGTACTCCCCAACGCACCCGCACTCGGTGCCCTCCCGCCCGCATCTCCTTGACGACTCCGTCCCTCCTGCCTCCGCCGACCCCCCCCTGTACGATTCCAGCCGTTTGCAGAGCTTGATCATGAGCAAGGAGAAGGAGCTTCACGACATCAATCAATTTCGTATCCACACTCTCGAGTCCTTACTGAAAGACCGGGAGCGCGCCCTGAAAGAAAACAACGACAAAATTCAAGGCCTAAAAGCAGATTTTCAGTATAACCTGCAGCTCATCGAAGAGCGGGATGCTGAGCTCGACAGGGCTGACGCCACGGTGGCCAAGCTGGAAGACACCGTGCGAGCGCAAGCCCATGAGAGTGAGGCCTTGAGGCAGGCGCTTGCGGAGGCGGAACAAGGGAGCAAGCGGCAAGCGGCTCGAATCGCGGCGGACATGGAAGCCGCCTTCGCCCGGCGCGAGCAGGAGATGGGCCAGGCAGCCGCCGAGCAGGGCCGTAAACAGGAAGAGGAACTGTCGCGTCAGCATAGAGCGCACATCGAGTCCCTGAGGCAAGAGTGGGAGAGCGAGTGGCTCGCCAAGGAAGAAGCTTGGCGAGAAAGGGTCGATCGTCTGGGGGAGGAGACGAGCCGGATGGAGAGAGAGAGGGCAGCCCGCGAGCGAGCGGTGGCCCGAGGCGCGGAGCTGGAAGCCGCCCTCCAGGAGCAGCGTGGGAAATTTTCGGCTTTGGCCGCAGAGAATAAGGAGCTGCGGGGCCACATGCATCGCTTGGCGGCACGGCACGAGGAGCGGATGGAGGAGCTGTTGAGGACCTTGCGGGCTGCCGAGACGGCCTTGGAGGAGAGCCAGCGGGAGGCAGCGGCGGCCAATGCCTCTAAAGAGCGGGCGCATGAGCAGGCAATTCGAGATGCTGTGCACAAGGGGGAGATGAGGCTGTCTGCGGCCAAGGACGAAGTCGCCCGGGCCGAGGAGCGCGCTGGGAGAGCCGACCAGGCCCTCCGGGAGGTGCGGCGGGAGATGGAGGAGAGGATGGCCACCAGGCTGCGGGAGGAGGACGCGAGGGAGGGTCTGCACGCCCAGGAGGTGGAGAGGAAGGAGGCGCTCCTTGTCAAAATGAAATCTCAGCTGTGGGAGTCGGAGGCTGAGGGACGCGAGCTGACCATGCGGGTGGGGGACCTGGGGAAGAGAATTGAGGAGAAGGATAGGGAGCTGGTACGAACAAGGGAACAGCTGGAGCAATTTCGGACGTTGTTGGTAGAGGAGCGACAGGAATCGGAGCGCCGAGTGGCGGAGGAGGGACAGGGGAGACATCCCGGAGGAAAGACGGTGGAGGTTGAAGAATTGAAGGCAGAGCTTCGCGCGAGTCAAAGAGAGGCGTCGACTTTGCGGGCACGCGTGGCAGATTTAGAGGACGTTGCGCGGCGATCCACTCCGAAGGGGGATGAACGAGCCGCGAGGCAGCAGGAAGCGGTGTTGGATGACACACTGGCGGCAAGGAGGACGGCTTCCCTGGTGGAAGAAGGAGCTTTGGTGCAAGAAAACGTCCGGTTGCGGACGATCATATCCGACATGCGCCATGAAATGGAGCGTCTCACGCTAGCGGACAAGGGAGGGAGGGCTCGGAGTGGACAAGGCCGGGGGCAGGGAGGGGACCGGGAGGATCATGCCACTGCCGCAGGAGACGAGGCCGTGGGAGTGTCCATCCCCTTTGCCGCGACCTCGACGGAGGGAAAACTCGGCAACATGCTGCTTTCAGAGAATCGACGCCTGCGGGAGGAAAACAAGAAGCTCTCGGGCACTTGTGAGAAACTCATGGGTATGAGCAACGAGCTGAACTCGCGCTTGAATAAGCTATCGACTTGGACTCTCCAGGGGGGGGTCGAGGAGGCAAGAGGCATCGATGGGATGGAGAAGGGGCCAGTGCGGGCAAAGGGTGGGAAGCCACGGTCGTTGCATCGCACAGATTCTCCTCCTCCTTCCGCCCAGGCGTCTTCACGAGAGGCATCCCTGAGCATAGCAGGCCGGTGTGCTGCTGTGGCCACCTCCAAGGCAGATTATCAGGCTCCCGGCTCGTTTTTAGCCTCGGCACGGGAGACACAGGGGCAAAAAAATGCCCTCAACCGCCTCAGAAGTCGGACAGCGGCATCCGGTGTGGCCGCACTGAGGCAGAAGGTGCGAAATTACAATGAGCGATGAAGCTACAGCGATGTCAATCTTTTAGAATGCTACGAGCTGGGGTAGCAAAATTGACGGTAAAGCACAGCCTTAAATGTTTGAGATTTGTTCAGTGTCGAAACAATGTACAAAAATTGAGACTTACAACCCCGGTGAATCCTTGTTCCTTCAGCGAAGCTTTTCTTTTCTCTCACCTCGGACCTAAAATTTGAGGGTGAGACTAAGGTGCAAAAGCACTCAGGAGATATTGCGCTTTTATATTTTGGTAGAAAACATTCTTACAAACGTTGGGTCTACACTATTGGGGCACAATTTTAACCACCTTCTCATTCAAATCTATGAGACACACCATGCCATCTCTTCAATCTCCCCACTTTCGACGTATTTTAGCAATATGTCGGCATGGTAGCGCGCGAACTTCTCCCCCGCCTTGTCCTTCCGAACCCTCAACCCGTCCCCCTCTCCGTCATCCCCCCTCCCCTCGCCCACTCCAATCCCCTGCCTAGGAGGGCGAAAGCTAACGTCCCATCCCGCAGCGGCCATCAGCAAAGGCCATAAGGCGGCCCCGTCTAGACTCGCCAAGGCACGAAAGAGGATAAGAGCGTCCCCTGCGCTTGGACTGTTCGGAGCATGCCCGAGCAAGAACAGACAACTCTGACCAATTTCGTGGACGAGAGGAACGCAATAGCGGAAGGCGTCTTCACTCGCAACGAAAGAATGCAAGCAGTGCACCAGGGCTGCCTCTGCCCGATGTTGCAATGTTTGCCTCTCTCGCTCTCTGTATCCCTGGTGAAGATTGAGGCCATCCCACAGAGGCTCCCCGCCCAGCTGTCCTCTCCTATCATTGTCCGTTTCTGCGAGAGCCGTCTGATCCGGGCATTGCTTGGGTAGCACGAGGCCTTTTTGGCCCAAGGCGGGCACATGAGAACTCGAAGCGGTCGATGCACCCCCAGCCATTCTAGACACCCTTATCGCCCGTGGTCCTCCTGCCCGTCGTTCATGGAAAGACTTCGCCGATGCCAACAGGAGTATCTTCAACACCGGCCAGAGCTCTTCCGTGAACTTGAAAGAAAGGTAGTCACCGCACAACCCTGCCAGCCCCGCGACCATATCGAGCCCTTCAACGACCAACAGGTACGCGGCAGACAGGTCCATATCCTTCTCGTCCTGGCCCGGGCGTCGACTTCTCGGGCCCCCAATGGAGGACGCACACGCCCGCAGCCGTGCCATCACGGCCGGCCAGACGCGGTGCACGGTCGGTAGAAGAACGAGGCGGCGCGAGGATAGTCTTGAGAGGGTCTCCCGAAGAACGGCCAATGACTGGTGCTGAATGAACAAGCTCGGGTAGGCCAGGAAGTAGCAACAACGTTCGATGATTTCCAGGATCAAGGATTCTTCGCTGGTGGGTTTGTCGTCCTCGTCCGTTTCCTCCCCTTCTTCCTCCTCTCCGCTGCCACCTTCCCAAGTCTCTTTCTCCTTGGCCCCCTTCGCGGCCTCAGGGAAAAGCTTCTCAATCTCCAATTTTTCCTCCAAGGGCTCCTCGGTCTCGTGTCTTTGGGCCTTCCTTTCTGCAGACTGGGCCTGGTGGTACGCTTTGAAATATGCCTCTGGGTTTGTCTCCGAGGCGTGCTGCGCAGATTCCCCCCCAGGGTTCCCTCCATCCCCTTCCTCGCAACTTTCAAACTCAGCCAATATCTTCGCTTTCCAATACGCAGCAGCTGGGACCCGACTCACTTTCGGCGCCTTTCTTGCCCGATTCTCTCTCCTCCCGCCCTTTCCTCCTTCCAGCGCGACACCAGCTCCTTCCCCGTCCTTGGAGCGAGGACCGTCCCCGGGCAAGGGCACCGCCTGCCCCATGGCTCGGAGGACGCGCATCATTTCGTACGCGTACCTATGGCCGCACCGAAGGCCTTCCATATCGACGACCTCCAAAACCACGCGTGCCAACTCTCGGATCAATGCCAGCGAAGCTTGCCCCCCCGCGTAGGCAACCAAGGCCTCTAGCACTGACGGAGCCAAGGGAAAGGAGAGCCTCCCGCCTTCCTGGCTTCCACTCCGGCTGGTTTGCCCTTGCGACTTGCGGACGTGAGCACATAAGGCTTCCACAAGGTAATCCAAGTTTGCCGCCAATAGTCTCCCTACGACTCCCTCCTCCCCTTCCTGTGGACGGCTTCCCGCCCTGGAAACGTTGGTGTCCGCCTCTTTCCCCTTCCTTTCCTTGGCGCTTTGCCCCACCAGGGTCTCTTGGGCCCGAGCAAGACGGTATAGAGTCGTCAGTGCTGCCTGTTGCACTACCGGATGGGGGTCTCCAAGCTTCTCTACCAAGGGGAAGAGGCAGAGCATAAGAAACCGCTCCCAGGCTCGCATCCAGCGGCCCCCTATCCCTGCACCCGTCCCTGAATTTTCTCCAGCCCCCTGCGTCCTCCTCCTTCGTTCCTGCAAAAAAACCAGCTGAGCATAGAGCGCCTCCCCGCAGTCGCCTACCCCTTCCACCAGCAGGGCCACAAGCCGGGCGTTCAGCTCCAGCACCTCGGTTGGCAACGTCCTCTGCCCCTTCGCCGTCTGAGCCGGGATGGTCCTTCCCCCGTCACCCGTTCCGGAGGGCTGAAGACGCACATTCCGCCACGCTAGTGCACTGGATGAGGGACTGTCTCCCTCCCTCCCTCCTAGGTCGGGCCATGCCAAGCCCTGTCCTGTGACCAGGTGCCACGCTCCGCCCTCAGTCAGCAACAAACTCTCAAGAAAGAGACGGGACGCGGCTTCCAGCGTTGCCATCCTCGCTTCCTCTTCTTCTTGTCCCGAGACCTCTTCCTCTTCTTCCCTTCCCTCCTCCAGGCCCTCCCCCTCCTCTTCCTCCTCGTCCTCTCCCGCTTCTTCCTCCCCCTTCGCCTCGAAATTCCTCCCTTCCCTCTCCTCCACGAACCCCTCCTTCTCTTCCAGGTCGGGCCTTCCGAACCCCGCCGCTCCCAGCAACACATTATTCATGATAAACACCAAGGGCAGCCGCTCCAAGACCCATTGGGCCTTCCCCTCCCTCCCCCGGTCCTTCGCATCCGGCCCCGACGCTCGAGGCCCGCGCCGCGCCTGGTTCGCGCCACGTTGGACATGCCGCATCACATAGCTCACCACCAAATAGGGGGCCTCCAAGCCTCCTGCTCGCCCAAGCCTCCGCAAGAAGCCCTTGCATTCTCCCATGGCCGCTTCGCTCCGAACGTGTAAGAAGTTCTGAGCGTAGTAGCCAATGGTTGGGGTGGAAGAGCGGTGGCACGCACCAGCAGGGGACAACCCAGGAGGTCTTTCCGCCAACGCTTCCTCCCTGATGACAACGACGCCCTCTCCATTATCGCCTCCTGCGCTGTTCCTGGGAGCCTCCCCGAGGTCCATTGCAGTCTCTTTCCTTCTTCTCCCTCCTCGCCCATCGCGGGCCTCGGCGACACAGGGGGCCAGTGGCTCAATGATTTGAAGCTTTCCCGCCTCCCGACCACACTCCAGGGTCAGCGCCAGAGCTGTCATCGTCTTCTCTATCTCGTCCGTGAGCAAAATACGGCAAGACCCACAGGTCCCCTCCCTCCCTTCCTCCCTCCCTCCCCGCAACAAGTCGACATAGCCCCTGAGAAGTCGGAGACTCGTCCGAAGGCCTCCGTCGCTGACCGCGACGGCCAACCCGGGCAATTGCTCCAAGATCTCCAGGACACGTTTCAGCACCCGAGACGGAGAGAGGAAGCTAGCAGGCTGGAAAGAGGCCGTGCTGCCCTTTCCACGCCCCCGGAAGGCAGGGGCCAGGACACGCCGGAGGACTCGCCGGGCTCTGGCAGCCACAGGCCGCGTCTCGTCCGCTTTCAAGCCCACCAGCACGTCCAGAACCTGCACACGCAGTTGCTCAGACACCGCCATGCCCTGAGAGACGGACCCATCCTGCTCCGCTCCCTCCGAGGCCAGCGCCACGAAGAGGAAATTTCCTCCTCCTCCCTCCCCCTCCTCCCACATCATCTCCTCGAGGCCCCTGACCAAGGCCTCCCTGACGCGCACCGCCTCGTTCAGAAGACATGACCGTAGGACAACAGGCCAGTAGTCCGCCAGCCGCTGCTGGAGGTCACGGGCCCAAGAAAGGCTGACGTCAACGCGGATGGAGTCGGGAACTGGGATCATCAAATAAGCGGGATGAGGCGCGGAGCAAGAAGACGGAGACTGGAGGATCTGGGCTTGAAATTGTCGCCAGGTGGTCAAAGAGGAAGGGGTAGGAGACGGCGTGGCCTGCACCGATAGCTCTTCCATGCCCTGTCCAAGGCCGGTGCTGCTTACCTCTGGGAGCAGCCTGGCGTTGGCCTGTGCGCTTGTCAGCACGGCTGTCACGCGCATCAACACCCGCACTGCCGCCCCAATCACCTTGGAGCCCTGCTTATAGTCACCGAGTACCACCTTGACCAGGCCTCCAAACGTGCCCGGGAAGAAGGGCCGCCAGACGTCAGGAGCGGGCAAGAGCCGGGAGAGGAGCCGGTCCAGGCAGCCCAAGGCCAAGAGCCGCAACTCCCGCTCCCGGTCCCGTGCGATCACGTCCAACAGGCTTTGAATGAGCTGGGCCACGATGCCTCCCGATATGGCGCCCACCAATGCTCGGGCCACTTCGGCCCAATGTGCCTCCGAGAGGTCTCGAAGGGCGCGATTCGCTTCCTCTTCGTCGTCCTCCCCTTCCTCCTCCGTGTCCTCAAGGTAGTCGTCTAGGGAGGGTATTGCGGCTTCTTCTCTCAAGGAACGACTCTCAAGCTTTCCGGGCCTTGAGCGCCTCGTCCCCTCTTCTCCTTCCGGTCCGAACAGTCGTGCAGGCGGGCATTCCAAGAGGGCGGAAAGAGCCTCCAGGAGAGCCTTCTCTTCCAACCAGCTCTCCAGGCGATGTGTTTGGCCCTCTTTACCCAATCGGGCCAAAAACATTACCAACTGCGTCACAAGTCGGAGGTAAATGGAAGGATCATCACGAATAATGCTTACTCCGCATTTTCTTGCCATCCCCGCAACGCATTGTAAAGCCACAGTCAAGGCACTTGCTTCTGCTGGAGATCGCCGATGCAAGGTAGAAGATGCCTGTTTTGAGGACAAAGTGCCTTCCTTGCTACAACTGATGGGACCAGAGGGAGGGATGTTCAGTACGCTTTGCAAGGAAAGCATGACGACGGCCATGCCGTCCATAGCCTCTTCCTCCCCCTGCAACAAGCTTATGGCATCCGTCAAGGATATTAAATGAGGCTCTAGCTGATCTAAACGGTTTTTTTCAGGGTTGCGCAGTTGAAACAAAAGGCTGATGACTGCTGCTTGCAGTGGCATCGGTAGTTGAGTGAGTGGAAAAGAAGCAGACGAAGCCATTTGGGGAGGTTAGGTGGAACCGCCTCACGTCGACTGTGCAATATCGGGATCGAATTGGAAAGTCGCAGCAACGGCTGCGAGTATGTCTCCGTCAGAGCAACACATTTAATGGAGCACGCCTGCATGTGGTGTACAAGGATAAACATAGAGAGTGTTAAGCCGTGGAAAAAGCTCAATATGCGCAACCGGGAAAGAGAAGCCAGTGGGCGAGACAGCGACACTGGCTAGGAAAAAGCAAACGAGAAGCTTTGTGCTAAATATAGTATTATTTTTTTCCCTACCATGCTTAGGTGAGATACTTTCCTACAACACAATTGACTCGGTGACAGCGTTATAATATATGGTGTAGAACACCGGCGATGCCTCAGTTGGTCGTCATACACTTGTCATCTAAATTACCCCCCTCGCACGTTCCCAGCACCCTTGTGAAGTCATTCTAAAGTCTACATGGTACACTGTACAGACTGACTATATATTCTAAAAAAATAACAAGTTGCGTTTGACTGCTGCTGCACTTAGCCGAGACTTGGGGTCCACGACGAGGAGTTTCTTAATAAATGCAGCACTTTTCGTGTCTCCCACCAACCTGTCTACTTGCAAGTCCACTTTCTCCTGTGTAGCTGACGCCAATGAGGTCATGACTCGACTGGATGCTTCGCCTTCGAACAAATTCTTTCCTCCAGAAGCCAGAAAGAGGAGCAGAATACCCAAACTCCACACGTCATAACTCGGGGCTACTGTGGCTTGAGTAAGGCGGCCTTGCACATAGAGACTTGCAACTTCTGGCGGTGTCACTTCAGGCGTGCAATCAACTGGCTTTTCGTTCATAGGGACAGCACTTTCCAAATCAATCGCTTTCACTCCGCCACTCCCTTGCATCAAAACAAAGTTTGCCGCTCGCAAGTCCGTCCAGACTAGTCTCCTTTTCTCCAACGCGAGGAGGACATCCCCGGCAGTCGCGCAAATTTTTTTCAATTCTTGGCGTGAAGATGCTCCATCTCTCTTGATCTTGGCAACTAAATCTTCCTTTCCTGCTTCCATGACGAGGGCATGGCCACCCCGACCGTCGTAATTTTCCATAAGTTCCAAGACTTCGATAATACTTTTCTTTGCCGCGCTACCGGTCCCCCGCAACGCAATGATATTGTTCCTCTCCCTTTGTAAAGCGGCTAAATTTCGACTTAACTTGGCCTTAAGAGGTGATATCCCTTTCCGGCTGCCAGTTACAGAGTTGTCCTCCATGACGGCGTCGAGAACGGCGCTTTTCCCACTACTTATCCGCGGCCCCTGAGACCCAGTGCTAATCACACGATACTTGCCTCCTAATAGGAATCCAGAGACACTTGGGGAAGTAAAAGGTGCTGATGTAAATCTGGTCAAACTGCTTGCTTGCGCGGAGCTGGAGAGTGATGCGTACGTCTTGATAAGCAGAGCCCGCCTGCTCTCGTTTGGAACGACCTGAGCCGACGCTTCCACCAATTTGTCTAGGGTCTGACCCTTCTTACTGGCTGCATATTTTTTCAAAAATGAGATCAAAGAAGAAGCCGTCATGGCCCCCCGACTGAAAGCTAGCGCTTTGGCTTGGCACGCGTCATCAAGAGACGCCTCGGGCACTCTTCCCCTATCGTTCTCCTTCGGGCGCAGGAACCCTCCCCAATTAAAGTTGACCAAGAAGAGTACAGTCGATGACCTTAAAGGCAGTCTTATGTCTGTGTGACAATAAATGTGCGTCAAAGTTCATGAGAATAAGAAAGAGCATCCTTTCTATCCCCTCCTCGTGTGCCTTTCAAGAAGAGACACAACAGCACATAGCTCAATGACTCGTCCCAGACAGCTTCGCACATATAATGCTCCACCTAATTTGACAGAAAAATCGGTCCATAAAATGATTCGATGACGAAATGACGCACCTTGCCTTGGCTGACTCGAGAACATGAAGCATTTCTCACCAAGAAGTGGCGAGGGGCGAAAAGCTGCCGCGGAAGGTGTGAAACTGACGAACGTAAATAGAATAGCGAGTAAAAAGACCGCACCACGCATGCTTGGGTAGGCCTGTCGAAAACTTCGGCGGAATTATGACAAACATTAGCAAATAAGGGCAGCTTAAAGCCACGCACGCCTCTCGTGTGGGAGTCGCACATTCTTCGTGGCTCTGCCCGGTCGACAAACACCAAGGGCAATGAAGTGAGTGAAGCGGCTCGACAATCATCAAGTGCAACGAAGTGAGTGAAGCGGCTCGACAAACACCAGAAAGACTCACAGTGAGTGAGAGACTCCCTTTCCTCGCCGCCTTCCCCTGCAATCCCAAGGCCTGGCGCGTGACTTGGGCGCCGGTTTATCCCGAACCCCATGACATGCCATTATGCTGGTAGTGCATAATGATATAAATGAGAACATGTGGCGTTGCTGAGATGTAATGGCCCGCCAAGGGGAAGACCGCGACATGGCTGGACTGGAGCAAGCTGCCATATGCCTGTCCGCATCTCCTCTAGCTACTCCCTTACCTACTTATTGTTCATGGCTTCAAGCGCAAGCACATAACATATTCACGCTCTCAATGTACAGGCAAAAGAAGTTAGTGAATTGCCGAAGGAGCCAACGGAAAATATGGTGAGTCTTACGCGTTCAAGGGGTTTCCCTTTCCGTCAGAGCAGGTCTCTTTGTCGTATACTTTCTCCTATCTCAAATATCATGGCACGCATTTTTTTGGCGAAAGATGCACTAGTAACGAATTTCTCACCATATGACAGTCCACAGTCCTGACCCGAGCCCTTCGCCGCGTGGCCACCGTGCCCAGGAACATGCGTCGCTTCGCATCCCAAGGAGGCGACCACGGCGGTAAGTGATAGCAGAAGTAGACTGGGTTTCACCTGACGACGTCAAGCGTGATACTCGTATGACATAAATGATTGAGTACAATTCATTTTGAATATGGTAGCGTAGCATGGATGTACTCAACGACGGGCTCTCAATCGGTGAATTGGAAACCGACATGGGAGAGCTGTCCTCATTTCCAGAGGGTCCTTCTCTGAGGCTGCTATCACGTATTTACAACTGTTTACACTTATGTTTTTTTGCTGTTCCTTTCAGCTGATGAGGTTGACAAATGGCGCAAGATCTCAATCGTCGCGACGGGGGTCGTCATCCTTATGTCTGGCAAAGAGCTCTTGTCCCTATCGTCTCACGGCCACGGGGAGCACAGCGACAAGCCTTTACCCGATTACATGCACATTCGTTCCAAACCATTTCCCTGGGAATGCTCTGATTGCTCCTTGTTCGACACGGACTGCTTCAAGAAATGCAAGTCCGAACGTGCTGGCGAGTTGGTGGAGGAGCACTGAGGGAACCGGAGGGAAGGTTCGAAAGGAGACGCGTGTTGGAGTGACCGCGCGCGTATCTCGACGGCTGACAAGGATGCTAAACGTGCATAGATATATCTCCCATGCACTCCCATGGTGTCCCGCACGGCCTGACTCCTTTCTTTCTCGCGTCTTGTAGCTAGGTCATTACAGTCCGTTTGGGGAAAGGGAGGCAGATGGGTGGAAAGATTTGCTTGTGTCACATTCCACGTGGAGAATTGCAAGTCCCAAAAACAAAAAGAAGAGAATTGTATGCAAGAGACAGGGTATGACGACCGCCTCGTGCCGGGAGGTGTGGTCGTTCTGGTCAGTGCGGTGACGTTTACTTTCTCATGTCGCAAGGCCCCACTACGATTGAAGCCACTGAGCCTTGTCACGAAAAGAAAGCACAACATATCCTTGTCCGAGTGCCACATCAGTACCTTCCCTCTCCTCGGCCTTCTCTAAAGAACCCAGACCTTCGACAGCGGGACCAAGCGGGCTCTTCCCCCGGCTGGCTCCCCTTCTTTAGAATACTTTTCCCCATCGGAAGCTTGACATCCACTGACGATTTGGCCCTCATGAACGCCTGGAGCTCACCTTTATCTGATCCCCTCTCCATATAATATGCAGCATACGTTGCGAAGGGATGCCAGAGTGAAAGGCAGCAAACAAGTATCATTCTTTCTGCCTACAAAGCCTTCTTCTCCGCTCTGTCTTTGCTCACGCCCGTGCCCGCGTCAAACCAATCAATATCTTTCCCCCCCCCCTACCCCGCGTCATTGCATGAAAACGTATCCCTCGCTTCTCTCCTACTGTCGCCGCCTATCTAGTGAGAACCCCCAGCCGCCGCCGCCGCCACATTCACCAACTTCTTGCTCAGCACGCCCGACACGACCGGCCACGCATTCTTGCTCAGGACGTCTGCATGCGACAACATGGCTCCCCTGGAGCCATCTGCCGTCACAGGCAAGAACAAGGGAGTGCTATCAGAGACCAGCGCCTGGATGGCTGGTAGGGGCGACCGCTCCGGCTCCAACGGCAAAAAGATATGTTTCAAGTTCTCCACCCCCTGGATGATATCGAAGCCCGTGTGCACAAGATATTTCAGATGGGGAAACTTGCGCGACCGGAAAGGCACACCGAGGCCGTCGTCGTAGGAGGCCAATTCAGGAATAACGGATTGAAGGAGTGCGGTCAAATCCGTATGGCCGCGATAAGGGGCATAAATGAGCGCTCTGGCGTTTGTCTCTAGCAACGTTTTTTCCAAACCTTCTTTGCTGATATTCCAATCAAGGATAGCTAAGGTAATTCCGGCTTTTGCAGCACCGAATTGAGTGACATGCTGTATCGAGGAAAAAAGGAAGAAGAGAAGGAGTCAATGACGCCACATTTTCACGATCGAGGCGAGCAAAGCGCCCCAACTTGAAGTGCACAGTGAAGTAATATCAGGCGTGACAGATGGCGGGAGTCTCTCTCCACAATATATTGAGCATTCAGACTGGAAACGATACTGTCGCATCCCACTTGCTCCCCCCTTTGCCATCTTACGCACCAAGTCAGCATCGTCTTCGGGAATCCATGCGGCTATGGTATCGCCAGGCTTCAATCCCAGGTCCAGAAATCCTGCTGCAAGGCCATCTGCCGCGAGCTGAAGGGCGTATGCACGAAAATATATGTCCCAGTGTGAGATGACATGCCATCCCACCCCAAAAAACCTGGCCGTCGGTTGTGATAAAACTCATACCGCTCCAAGTCAATCTAACTGAACATTCCGACCCGTCTGGTTTTCCTCCTATTGTTCACCTTGATATCTGCCCGGGTCCACTTTTCTTTTCCCTTGGTATACTGCAGTGCCTCCTTCAGGGGGATTTCGAAGGTTATCTCATCCAATAAAGCTCCTACGGAGGCCATGGAGCGTACTACACAACCATAGTCGTGAAGAGGAAACATAAATGATGATTAAAATGAGACAAAGCGAGGTAATAGGAGACTATAGGCCTCGCAATGAAAGCTTGCAGCTGGAGACATTTCCAGAGCTCTTACCAGATTGCTGAAGAAGCAGTCGTGCATCATGGGATCGCCCTATCCTTGCCATCGGCATGGTGCAGGATCTAGTAGTGCTGCTGGTGCTGGTTGGCTTGTTGCGAACGAGATTTCGAGAGACATTCCGTAGGGCTTGACGGGGTAGCATATTGTGCGGTACGGGAAAGGAAATGCCCAAAGCAGCTAAAACTGGTCTCGTTTGAGAGAGTCGAGGACGAATAACAGGGCGTGCCTTGCTTCCTGTCTTCGTACCTGACTGTTAAAGCCCTTTTTGAGAGGCCTGTGCACCGTTAATAGACAATTAAGAGGGCTAGGCGGTTTAACATGGCAAAGAGATCACAAGTGATGAGCGAGCACGACAGGTATCCCCTCGCGAGCGGGGAAATCGTAGGGGAAAACGCTCAATAATGCGGTTGAGATGGACGTGAATATCTGAGTCTGGAGTGACATCTATGTTTAGCTCAGTTTCGCCCCACACCGAACAAAGTGGCGGGCACATTGCGCAAGAGTTTCCCAAAGAGATTCAGCCAGCCGCGCTGTGCACACAATCAAAGGCGGCGGCGCAGCTCAGAGAGGCCGCCTCCTCTCGTTGTTCTGCCACGCGGTGCATTGCCCTCGATCACGCATTCAGCAGCAAGCAACCGAGGCCCCACAAAATGCGCACTTTACCCCCGTAATTGACGTAGATGAGGAAGAAGGCAAGCAAAACTTTGCCTTGCGACATGATTGGTAAAAATGAACGACTCGCATTGATTTAAATTTCTTAATTAACATTTGCTATCGTTCGGACCAATACCGTGCGCCTGCTGCACCTCTAAAGCCAAACTTTTGGGCAAGAAGGGGCCCAACCGACTGGCGTGCTCCATTAACAGGCGTTTTCTCGCCTCAGCTATGATGTTTTGCTTGTATGTGTCTGAAGCAACCTCTTCCGCAGAGGGCTCACGTACCGCGCGCCTTGCTGCCTGAGCAATACGCCGTCCGTCTTCAATTTGCTCGCGTAACAACATTTTGTACTTCTGTTGTGCTTCACGACGCTTTTGAGCCAAAAGATTATCTTGTTGAAGCTCGGTGGCATGTTTAGCTTGCATTTCCGCCACGACTTTCTCCTCTGCCAATCGAGCCAAGGCCATTTGTTCTCCTCTCAGCTGGCATTGCTCTTCCTGCGCTTTCCGTAGTTCCTCCTGATCCCGCCTTTTTTGGGCCAACCGTTGCTGATCAGCCTCCAGCCGAGCCGCCTCTCTTTCTTCTGCATATAACAAGTCTCGCAATGCTTCCAACTCCTCTTCCGCTATTTGCCTCTGTTTAGCTTCTCCCACGATTCTAGCTACCGCCTCCTTTTGTCGTTCTTGTCGATCGCTGTGTCGCTGTTTGTTGGTTTCCATTCGAACGGCCTGCTTCGCTTCGAACGCTCGAATACAAGCCTCCTCCATAGCTTCTTGGCGCTCTTTCTCTCGTTGCGCCTGGATTCTTTCCCGTTCATGTTCAAGACATCTCTTACGAAACTCCTGGTTCCTCTTCGCCGTCGCGTCCAGTCGCTCTTTTTCTTGTCGTTCTTCTTTGAGCATAGCTTGCTCAATTAAGATTTTATCTCTCGCCGCGATCATTGCCTCTTGCTCTCGACGACGGTGCTGTTTCTCGGCCAGTTGGCTCTGAATGTCGAGCTTAAATTTTTCGGGATCAAAACGCAGATCGAATTGGCGTGAACTCTCATCCTGCAGTCCTTGGTGTCTGTGCATCTCCATCAATTGGTCGAGACGTGCTTCTTCTACTTGTTGTACATGTTGAAGTAGCTTTTGCTCTTCTTGCTGGGCCGCACGTTCTTTCTTCATGTATGCCATGGTCAAGATCTTTTCCAACTCCCGCAATTCTTCACTTGTCTCGCAGATGCGTTGATATTCACATTCCTTTTTCTCCCGTTGCCTTTGCTCATGATCTTGTTTAGCAGCAATGCTATCGGCTTCGGCTTGCCGCCGTCGCTGGGCCTCTTTCTCTGCCTCCAATGCCCTTTGCTCCTCCTTCTTAACCCGTTCTACTTCCAAACGTCGCGCCTCTTGCTCTTCCCTTTTGCTCATCATTCTGATCTCATGAGCCGCAACATGATTAAGCTTTCGGTCGTTCATTGTTGCCGTTATTATACCCTTTTTGGTAGATGAAGCAAACGTGTTAAAAATTGAGATGATAACGCGAGAGAAACAAGGTCATAATTTTGAACGGGAAGAAGAGAAATAATGCGGCATAATTCGCTTAGATTAAGTTTTGCTTTCGATTCATTATTTTTTTCAAAGACACCCTCGTACTTACATGAATTTTGGTCTCATTCGACCGCTGTCCCAAAATCCGCTGCTCTACGCGGTGGGCAGTCATCCTCATGGAACCCTTTCCATGGATCCCATTCCCTCGCATTGATGCTGTGAGATTATTATCGTAATAAGGTCCGCGTATTATCGAGATGGAGGAAGCATTGTTGCTTTTAATGAATCGCGAACTTTTAAGTGCCCCAGGCATGCAAACGCATACGACATTCGTTCAAAACCGTTACTGCGCCGTTACTGCTGTTATCATGACCCGGTGGACAGTGCATGAAGGAGTTCGATTTAATGTGCCTTATGCTTTCGCTCTTCGTACACTTGACGCAGGCATCGCCGGTATGTCTCGTGATTGTGCGGTGGCATCTCAGTACCTGGGCGTCCCGTCACGTTCACCTCCGTCCAAGACATGTTCGCAAAATCCTGAGCTGCACCCCTCCGATCAGCAACAACGCATGCATGTCAGACGGGTTTTGCAAGCTCAAAATGCATTCGAGGTGCTTCAGCTGCCAGTCATGTGTTCAAGTTTTGCGACTGTGCGCACCGCTTATCGGAAATTTGCCCTACTTCTTCATCCTGATAAGAATGCAGCGCACGAAGCTCAGAAAGCTTTCATTCGTCTTTCGGAGGCTTACGAAGCGCTTCGAGATACGAAAAGTCAGCAGAATATTATCTACAAGCTGAATTCCGAAAGGGAAAGACAATGTGAGGGCTTGCACGGACGGTCTGACACGTCGCCATCACGGAAGCGGAAATACGGAAGCACAGCTGCAAGCACGCCCGGAAAAAGCGCATCGCCCAAATCATCGACTACATCTGTGCGAAAATCTTCTAAAAGCTTTGCAGAGGTCTTACGTGAGTGGGAGAATTTTGAAAAGCAGTATGTGGAGGAGCTTCGCAATAAACAAATGTCAGTGGAAGCGCAAGCCCGGAAAGAGCTGCGGCGAAGTAGACGTGAGGACGTAGAAGAACAGCAGGCGGCCGAGCGTCGAACACTTCTGGCTCATTTGTTGGCGAATGTGCAAGATGATAGTGAGGATGATGCACCGACGGCCTTACATACACGAGAAGGTCAGGAAAGGGAGATCGAAGAGGGACTCCGGACTCCACGACCTCGCAACACATGGCAAACGTTCCTCAGGGGGCGGAAGCGAGGCCGGCGTCAGGAACGCGTCGAGGAAAATGGGGCCAGAAAGCAAGGAATATGAAAAAAAGTGACATTAGTGTACAGCGCACGTGGGGATGGCAAAGGCAGGGAAGGCGGAACGGATGCCGCAATGTATATGACAACTTTTTCGAAATACTGAACTGAAACATATAGTTAATTGTATTGAGGCAACAAGAAAAAGCAGGGAAGTTCCTTTCTGTATGTTTGGCGGCTTCATGCACAGATACTGAATGCAAAGATAGTCAAAAAATCAATACGCTCTTCATTTCTGTGCTTTCCTTGACATGAGTGTGAGGTAAGCTCCAGAAATATCCCGACATTTGGTAATATTCAATGCAACTTGCTTGGAAATAACCGTGCATTTTCCGCACTTAAACGCGTCTTTCAGAGAAATACGGGGGTATAGTTCGTCAAGCGACCCCTCTCCTGCCTATGCTTCCCATTTCACAAGCCACTTTCATTCTACCGCTTTAAAGGGAGTGTGCAGCCCACCTCGCGGCCTGAACGAACGGAAAATTTGAGTGAAGGACATTTTTGTAAGAGGCGTGCTGGATTCTTCTGGAGCATATTTTGAAAGGCTCCAATAAATTAATACATCCAACGGGGGCCGTTTTTTGTCCTCTCTCTGGAATGATGTTTTTGATGTTCTCCTGCAAACAAGACAATTTCGGAACTGTTGCGCTTCTTCCATTTTACACGATCTAACCGGTGAATCGATGAATTCGTCACATTGATCGTACATGCTCAATAATACAAACATGTCCGCTCATGCGTCGCCGGCTTTCGACGGCACTTTTCGAGTTCTTTTAGTGAAATTTTAAACCTTCTCGACACAGAAGCACTTCCACTCGCTCGACATTCTTCAGCGAGCGACTGTAGATGGGTCAGTCTCACCCCTATTCCTTTCAATTTGAAAAAAGAAACGAGCAGGCAGGGGCCTCTCTAAAACTTTCGAACAATGCAACTTTGACCTCTCGTAATCGCGCACGATATACAAAACAGATGCTTGGTAGTCGGCAGTCGCCCTATTCCTCCATGGGGCAGTACGGCCCCCGACGGAACTATTCTACCTACGGTCGGCCATCAGCCAGGCTGCCACATCTACGCTTGGATACCATGCTAGTATTGCTCGTTGTATGCTTCTTCATGGGAATGTATTTGCCGGGTTGGATGGGAATGGCGCCCACTGAGTCGCTTGGACGGGGCAACGACGGTTCTATGAGCCGCGAAAACTTCGCTGTAAGTACCCCTGACTTGCTGGAGAGAGTTCAAATTTTGAAGGCTCGCATGACGGACGCCGAAAAGAAAGCTGCTGCTGTCCTCGAAGAAAATCAAAAACTCCGACTGGACAACGAAATTGAGCAGGCAAACCTCAAGACTTTGACCAAAGCCAAGAATGAGGAGATCAGGGGACTTCAGGCCCGAATAGACAGCACCGAAGAAAAGTTGGATGCGACCAAAAAACAGAATGTAGATGGCAATGAGAAAGAGGAGCTTCACAAGACAAGATCTGAGATAAAAGATATGGAAGACCAAATCAAAAGCCTCAAAAAACAGCTGGAGCTCGCATCGCAGAAGAGTCCTTCGGATAGTACCCACCAGCATGAGAAGGCAGCCGCGGGCAGTATTCCTTCATCGAAAAAGGAACCAAAGAAATCGGAGGTAGTTGACGTTGTCAAGAAACCGCTTTTGACACGGAAAACCGTGTCCGTACCCGAGCCCCAACCGTTAAATCCTTTGTGGGAGGCACGCTTGCACGCGCTCTTTGACCTCGCTCAGTCGGACCCGGCCTCCCTTCTCTCCAAACTCGACGATTCCAACGCCGATCCACTGGGCGTGAATGTTGGCGGTCCGACCAACTTCACTTGCCCCCCTCCCAGCGAGAGATTGACGCAGCCGGACCTCCGACGCATAGAAGTGGCCACCCAGTTTCGCGGCGGCCACGGCTTTGTGTTCTTCCAGCACCTCAGGAAAGCGGGGGGCACGGGGTTTTGCGACATGGCGTCACGAAACATGCCCGGGCACGTTCCTTCCTACTACTGCATGCCGGACCACCGGGGAACCCTGGCCACGCCTCCATGGACTACCTCTTGGCTGCTGGATACGATTGAGGAGAAGAGCTTCCGGATCGCCGCCAACGAGTGGGACCCCTTCCTCCGCGCCTGGTTTGCGATTGGCGATGCCGTCTTCGCCACTACCATACGCGATCCCACCGACCGCTGGTACAGCCAATACCGTTTTGAGCACGTGGAGCATCGGGACGGCACCACCCAAAACAGCGTGCCCAAGCCCTTCGATGTCTGGTACGGACAGGAGCACTCCCGCAACATGGGCCACAATTACTACGTCAAGACGTTCCTGGGCGAGGCCACGGAGACCGAGCCGTTGCAGAGGAAGGGGCCGAACGGGGTCCCTCTCGTTCATGGAAACTTCTACTGGGCATACAACAAGTACCAGGCCCGAGTGCTGACCTGGGAGGATTTCCGGATGGCGATGGATACCTTGCTTCGTTTTCACGTGGTGCTGGTGATGGAATGGTTGGATGAGGCAAACGCCACCATGAAAAGCACTCTGGGCTGGACGGAGGCCCCCCGGCAGATCTTGCCGCATGAGGTCCAGGCGGCGCGGCAGGAGAAGAAGAGTAAATCCGCCCGGGCTCTGTTGGACAAAAAAGTCTTTGACAGCACACGCGAGGCCAATGTGCTGGACCACCTCTTTTTCGAAGCGGCCCGACGGATTTTCCTGGAGAGACATGCGTGCGAGAGCGCCTGAGGGGAATGCATAGATAGAGTGGATGGATAGAGAGCAGACGGCGTGTAGCCGATTAAAAGGCATTTTGCCTTCAAAGGATGCTAAATTTTAGAAAGCCCGTGAAACTGCGGCCATGGGGTATGCTCGTGATAAGCGCCCGTGAAAGAATCAAAATCCCTCAACGTGAATAGACCATGCAGGTCCTGTTACCCCCACCCAAGGCTGACGGGTTTCGGGCGGCATGTTTTCCTTCGGACGTGTTATCCCTGGCCAGGTTCTTGAGGAACAGTCCACCCCTCTGTGCGCATGTCACGGTGCGGCTGCCGCTGCATCTCATGCTGCCATCAGGCTTAAAACGACGACTCTTACGTGAAAGCTATGCATCAAACCGCCGTCCGCATGCAAATCAAGCAAGAAGCCCACATGTTCGATACTTGCATGTTTCTAATTTCTTTGTACATTCGTGGAGGCCGCGCCAGTCCGTTCTCCACAACACTGACCCCAGATTTTCTTCGCTGCGGCTGCCAGCCCCTCCCGACCTGCACACATCCGAAACCGTAATTTCACTTTCAATCGGCCAAACCGTAATTTCACTTTCAATCGGCCCCGTTACATCGTGGGCGCCAAAGCCGTATCGACCTGTCTGCTGTCGTTCCCCCCGAGGCCAAGACTCCGTCGGTGGGGTGGGCTGCTAGGCTCAACACCGCATCCTGATGCCCGCCCAGCGTCTGAACGAGAGCCTGGCTTTGCACATCCCACACATAAACCTTGCCGTCCTCGGATCCGCTAGATACATATTGAGGCCCATTCTTATGTCCCTGCCCCGAAGCCGCCGCCCCGTCCGGTGCGCAATAGCAAGCGAAGGTACAAAGCCGCAGGTTTTGATGGCCTTGATAGGTCTTCGTCACGGCACTGGGACTGGCCACCTTCCAGAGCCTGACGGTCGAATCCAACGTGGAAACCAGGACACTTCTCCCGTTGGGTGCATACCTCACGTGGGAGACGGCGGGCGCCCCCTCAGCGAAGAGGGTCTTGAGGCAGTGCCCCATACCTACGTTCCACAGCCGCACCAGGCCGTCGTACGATCCCGAGACCAAACACGTGCCCTCTTCGTTAAAATCGACCCCCGTCACGGGCTCAGCGTGTGCCGCCAGCGTCCGCAAGCAGCTCCCGGCCCGCAAGTCCCAGAGGTGGACACTCTCGTCGGCCGAGCCCGAGGCCAGAAGGGAGCCTTGAGCATTGAAAGTCACGCAAAACACGTACCCCGTATGCCCGATAAACCTCCCTAATTCCTGGCCGGTCTCCGTGTCCCAGATCCGGACAGTCTTGTCGTCGCTAGCAGAGGCAAGATATTGGCTGTCGCGCGCCCATGCCACATCGGAGACGCCTTGCGTATGACCCCCTTTCAACTCCCTCACTAGCAATCGCTTTTTCGGGTCCCATATGCTGATGGTCGTGTCAGCCGAGGCTGCGGCCAGAAGCTCTCCGGAGCCTGAGAACTTGAGGGACGAAACAGCTCTACGTTGCTTGCCGAGGCTACCTGCAGCCTGATAAGGTCCCGCTTCCGGAGCGCACTGTGGCTGCCCCCCGTCCTCTTCCTCCTCAGCCTGTACGTTTTCGGGATTCATGGATACCTCCGACAAATCTTGCAATCTTGCTGAATGATTCGATGTCTTTCGTGCGCATTCCTCTGCGGCAGCACTTGAAACAAGTAGAGCAGGTGGAGAGAGGGGAGGTGACGGAGGGCTCGGACAGCTGGACCCCGAGAACGTTTCCGACGAGTGATGCTGACGTTCATCTTGCAGCACTGGCATGCTATGCTTTTAAGTGATCCTGTGTGTGTGTATCCGCGGTATGGCATTCCTGAGGGAAGGATGGCTTTGGTACGATTGAGTTGAGCTAAGGCCGCGAGGGGTCAAGTTGAGGAAACTCCGTCGCCGAAGCGACTACTGCGAGACATGCAACCTTCTTGGAGGCGCTTCGACCGAGCCTGCATGCCGTGGAAGGCGCAGTCCCGCGGCAAGAGGCAGTCAGGTTATGCGTATCTAATGACTGCCTTGACGTATGGTCGGGCTGATTGCATCCTCCTTCTTCAATTTTCGTCCCTTCCTGCAGACCCACCTTTTTCCTCGTTAGCATCATGCTTCGCTCTTCCACCTCCTTCTTCCTCCTCTTTTTGGCCTTGACTGCTTCCATCATCCATGCTTTCCTTCACGTCAACATCCCAACGCCTTCCCGAGGACAACCACTTATGATGGCGACGAAAGCCGAGACGGTACGTTCAGTAATGGGAAGATCAATCAGGGTGGGACGGAGAGAGATATGAGGGGAAGGGACGACGGCAGGAAAGGACCTGTCAGAGGCCTTCTACGATCACTGTTACTTCAACACCCGACCCACTCGTACCAATCACAGTCCTTGAAGAAGACTGAGCTCCTGGACCAGGTCGTGCAAAAATCGGGCGTGACCAAGGCAGTGGCCGACAAGGTTTTGGCTGCGGTCACTGACTCGATCGCGGAGTCCATGGCCGATGGGAAGAAGGGTGAGTGTGGGGGAAGCTTGAGGAGAACATTTGCTATACACGTGAGTGAATGCCGTAAAAAGCGTTTATATGCGAAGATGCGTAGCTCATATTCTTTCTTGAGCCGGAGGTGCACATTCGCCATCCTGACCCTCCGTGCCACTACATTCTCTCCCTGCATCCCTCCCTCTGGCAGTGTCACTGGTGGGCTTCGGTTCTTTCGGGACGTCCGTGCGGTCGGCTCGCATGGCTCGCAACCCGCGGACTGGCGAGCCCATCCAGGTGCCCGAGACTACTGTAGCCACTTTTGCGCCGTCCAAGGTACTCAAGGACAAGGTAGGTGCTTTGCATCCCGGCAGTAATATGAGCAGGCGTGCAGAGTACACATCCATATTCACGTGCTGACGATACCCGACGCACCGCCAGATCAACCACCGCGCCAGCTAAACAGTAGAAGGGGCCGTGAAAGCGATGACGAGGAGGCGTGAGGAAAGGAAAGGGAGGCTGTCACAGCACAGACTGTTCACTACTTTTTGGACGGGAATGGGAACGCTGTAATTATGGGCTCTAAGACGAAGGCTGGACGGAGAAGGTGGCAGCTTAGCGGTCTCGAGCCGCGAAGAGGGGATGGCGCCGGGGTGCTCTAAATCTTCTAACCTGGCGTGCAGTGCGATGGTACGGTCAAGGGCGCATGACGTGCGAGAGGGTAAAAAAGGAGGAACGGGGAAGGTGGGCGTGAAGGCGGTTCGCAGGGGGCGACCTAGGCGACCTGCAAGAGAAGGCTCAAACCGACCAGCTGCATGGGGGACACTCCAAAGAACACTAAGAAAAGACCTTTAGGATGCACGTGGGGGGTGACGCCGAGACGTCGGGCAACAACCTTTTTCCTTTGATCCTCCTTACGTGAGATTGCACGTGGCATGCAGCCCTAGCCCCTCCGCCCACCCAGTCACTCCTCTAGGAGAAATTGTGTACCCGGCCATCCTGAAAGGATAGCGTCCCCAACCCTCGCAAAGAGACGCGGTCCTTCTCCCAGAGCCCGTCGTAGATCTCCCCGTTCGCAAACACGCATTTGCCCTGTCCAGCCCGTAGACCCTCTTCCCAGTGGCCCGAGTATACGGCCCCGTTCGCGTACTTGCAGATCCCGAAGCCCTCCGGCCGGCCCTCTCGGCAAGCGCCCACAAACTGGTCGCCGTTGCTGTAGGTGATTTTCCATTCCCCATCCTTGGGTTCGTCCTGGTACCATTCCCCCTCGATCACGTCGCCAGTGGGAGACGTCCAGGCGCCCCAGCCCATGCGCTTGCCCTCGCTCCAAGAGCCTTCGTGCTTGTCCCCGGACGCCGCCAGAAAGACACCTTCGCCGTGCCACCGGTCCTGGTACCACTCGCCCGAATAACACCCCCCGTCAGCGTACTGGCACTGCCCGACGCCTTCCTTCTGCCCGTTCTTCCACTCCCCTATGAACACCTCACCATTTGTGCACAGGAGGGTACCCAGCCCCTCCCTTCGCCCCCGGACATGCTCCCCCTCGAAGGTATTCCCCCCCGCGTCGACATGCTTCCCCTTGCCATGATAGGCGTCCTCGAACCACTCCCCCGTATACGTTTCCTTCCCCTTGAGCGTGCAATGGCCCCGTCCTGTCCTCCGATCATCCAGCCACTCCCCGTCGTACAAGAAGTCTTTCCCCCCCGAGACCAGGACGCCATGCCCATGCCGGTGGTCCGCTCGAAAGGACCCTTCGTACCTGTTCCCTGAAGCCTTCTCCCTGTAGATGCCCTGGCCGTGCCGCTTTCCCTGCAGCATGGATCCCTCGTAGGTGTCGCCCGTGCCCGGGTACAGGATCCAACAGTCGGGGCCTGACATACGCGCGATCTCAGCGAGCGGTGTCGGCGCCGGCCCTACTGCCTTGGATGAGGAAGTGGGCGCATGCACAAGCAAGCGACGCCGGGGATTGTCGACCGTGGCAGTCGCGTTGCCTACCGCTTTTCCTCTCCCAAGTCCGTCTTCTCCGCCTTCCTCTTCGTGGATGGATGGAATGCTGGAGCACTCGCCTACTGCAGGCCGGTCAGCCACCCACATACCCTGATAGGTCTCTCCCGATGCGTAGATGCACACGCCTTCCCCAGCCCGGACCCCGTCCTCCCACCCACCCGTGTAGACATCTCCATTTACAAATTTACAAGTACCGTGTCCGTGCGGTCGGCCGTCCAGGCACTCCCCCAGGTACTGATCTCCGCAGGCATAAGTGACCTTGCACTCCCCGTCTTTCAGCTTGTCTTGGTACCACTCGCCTTCTCTCACGTCGCCGTCCGCGGATGTATGCACCCCCCATCCGTGCCGCTCATCCTCCAGCCATTGGCCCTCGTACGTCTCTCGCCCGCCCTGGCCTTCACTCGACGTGGCCTCCGGCCCCGTAGCAACAGCCACCACCATTTTCCCTTCCCCGCTTCGTTTCCCCTCCCGCCACTCGCCTGTATACTGGGAGCTGCCGAACTGGCAGGTCCCGAGACCATGCCTCTGACCCCCTTTCCACTCACCTGCGTAGGACTCCCCCCCCGCTCTGCGCAGGGTACCCATCCCCTCCTTCAAGCCCCGGGCCCAGCCCCCCTCGTACACGTTCCCCTCCGAGTCCACAAATTTGCCCTGTCCGTGGAACTTGTTCTCCGCGAATCCGCCCGAGTACGTCGCCCGGCCGCGAATGGTGCAATGCCCTTGGCCTTGGCGTTTATCCAACACCCAGTCACCGTCGTACAAGAAATCCCGCGCGCCGGTCGTCAGGATGCCTTGGCCGTGCCGCATGTCTTTTACCCAGTCCCCCTCGTATGTGTTGCCTGTCGCGTGCTCCACGTAGCTTCCTTTTCCTTGCCTCTGGCCGCCCCGCATTTCCCCCTGGTACGTATCGCCGTTGGGGTACACGTAATCGACGACCCCATCTCCCGGCGCCGGCGGTGCGTCTTTTCTTAGGGCTGCGCCACTCTCTTTCGCAGAAGAGAATGGGAAACTAGACAAAGACAACAATGTTGGCGAGTTGTGTTTGTTTTGAGGAGACGGATCATCAGGAGGCAAGCACGGGTGGGGGTATTGGTCATGCCAGATCCTGAAATTGAGCGTGGTGGTCCACTGTCCTACCCAGGCACGATTGTAGTCCATCAACTTGACGTCGAATCCGCAAGTGGAGCGAGGGGTGGCCTGCAACAGACCCGTCATGGCCTTCCGCATCCAAGACGACGACATGGACGTCGCGGCTGCACCGTCGCGCATGAACTCATGTAGGGCCAGGGCCGCCAATTCCAAAAAGCGCTCAAAGTACGATTGGAACGATTGCCGGATCCAGCTATCACTCCCCTCCCATTCAACGGACGCACCTTCCCCCTCGCTCTCCCCTGAGAGAGAGGCCCTCCCCTCTTCGTCCACCGCCTCCCGATCGTCCGGAGTCGGCAGGCTTTCCATCACTTGCTCCAGAAAGTCTACATCCGCAGGGCCGTACTCAAAAGCGATTCGCGCCAAGTCCACCATTAACGAAGTCGGAGACACACAAGCACTCTCTCTCCCCCTCTCCGAACAGGGCTCCGTGTGAGTCGAGGCAGCACTGCTCCTGGAAGTGGAGGCATCGTCTATGACCGAACCAGCAGCTGTGAGGGCCGAGAATCGCTGGGAGTCGATCTGACACGTGTCTAGATTCACGACCGCATCAAGTCGAGCGCTTGGAAGAGCACTTATCAGAGGGTTTGACGTCCCTACTAGGAAGCCAGGGTTTTTGTCGAAGAAAGACGTGGCCTTGCTTATGACCAGCAGGGGCTGCAAAACGAACTTGTCTTCGTGGAAAATACGGAGAGGCATCCCGAATTTGCTCCACCGATAGCCGCGCAAGGCTCTCGAGGGCCCCTCCTCGTCCTCTAAAGCTTGAGTGTAAAGGCCGGGAATCAGCGTAAGTAGCGCCAACACCGCGCTTGAGGACTTATAGGGCTTGCTTGAATAGAACAGAATTCGGCCTTCTAGCAGCAAGAGCTTCACAAGTCCCAAGACATGCTCTATACCCAGCAGCTTGACCAACCACAAGACTGGCACATCCCGGTAGTGCGAGGCTGTTTCACGGTGTAGGATGCCCGTGGTCGGATTGGATATCGCCAAAAGAAAGGCCCGCAAATCACCGGTGTCGTCTTGAAAATTTCTGTTGAAGAAAGCAGTGGTCAAGGACATGAACTGGTGCTGGAGCACATCGAAACAGGGGGTTGCTGAAAGCAGCAAAACGCTGTAGGAAATTGACGGAGGAGCACGACGGCAAATGCCATAGACACGCCGACGCCGTGCCCGTAGACTCATGTAGGATGGGATTGGAGCAGAACAAGTACCATTTTTAGTCGTACGGACGCTTTCGCCAAGCGCAGGAACAGAGGTCGAAATCGCGGAAGGCGACGGGTAGAGGTCAGGATCGTCATCGAAAGGATTCGTGGATGGGGGTGGGGTGTCTCCCAAGTATAATATAAAATAACAACAGTCCGTTAAAGTACCCAGAAGCTCTGGGGCCAAGCGCACAATGTTCGCCGCGTAAGTTGCTGGTTGAATGCCTCCGTTAGAAGCCGAGTGATCCACATCGGTCTCAGTGTCCCTGACAGCAGCAGAACATCGTGTCGTGGAACAGTACATTTCTGGCAAGCACTCGAGTAATCTGCCAGACGATTCTCTCAGCATCTCCTCAATGTAAGGATTGCATAATTCCTCTTTCCGGAAGTCTGGCACCAGCTTGTGCGGCACGGGTCTGCCCCCATCCGAGTCTATGTGCTTTACCACCAAGAGGCATACGGCAGATCGCTCCAATGCCGCCTCCTTAAGTTTAAGGTCATAGCTACTCATATGAGACATATTTTAAGGTATTTTTGGAGGCTGTCGTCCAAACGGCTGCAAAGTTGGTAAATGTTTGGTGCCCGGCGACTCTTGCTTCAAAAAGACACAGCCCTCTCCTCAGTCAACACCCATGTCATGGTCCTTTGTGCTGTCGACAAAATGCCACAAAAGTCGATGTCCTGAGTATTAGAAGCGAAAGTAAGCATGAATGCATAGGTCTTGGTTTGTGTCTTGTTTGAAGGTCATTTGGCCCAGGACCGAAGTCATCATGTGGTAAGCGTCGCCAGGGCCTCGCGAGTCGCGACGAAGCTCGTGAGCCCGTTTCTGTCCGTTACTTCCATCCAGAGTAACGGCTACTCGGCCTAGCTGTTACCCGCTTCGGCACTGGCCAAGAGCTTAGTATGCATGTGCTCCACACGCGATGCTGTCCCCATGTGAAGAAGACAGATTCGGGTTTGTTGATGTAGTGGAGCGTAACAAAAGCTTGGAGACCAATGCACACTTTTTCTTGTCTCCCTGTGCGTATCACATGAGCAGACAGAGCAGACAAACAGCAACCAGGACTGCAGACCCAAAACAGGATAATTTCATGGCGACTCCTTCCTCGATTGAACACCTTTCGCAATTGCCTCCACAATGGACGGAGTATTACTCCGACGAAGCAGAGGCGCCGTACTACTATAATTCTGAAACTGGCGAGACGACATGGGACCGTCCCGGTCTGACACATGTTTCCCTTCCTTCACCCTCACCTACTTCATCAAGTGAACCGCCGAAGGTTGAGGATGTAGTCTCCTCTGTCACACAGTCTACTTATGGTATCATCAGCCCCAGGGTTTCTGTCGTTCAAAAGGAAAGCTCATCATCAGTTCCCGATACGTCGGCTCGCACAGTAGCAGCTTTCGGTGTCACTACCACAGGTGCACATAATTATCAAAATGCCTTCACCGAAGATTCGTCATCTCAGTATAATCACATGACAAGCAGCGCGCCTCGCGTACTAAACGAGCAGCAAAGTGATCGATCAGGCAAGCTTACTGAGTCTCCACATGCTCTCTCCCCGAAGCTTCCTTCCGCGTCTCCTAACTTTAGAGATGCGGATCTCAATCACACCACCGCTGCTACCGGAAGTTATTTTTTCGATAGCTCAGAAGCACCGGCGGTAACCTCGGGGAGCTCCCAAAATGATGACCGATCCCCCAACACGGCGGCCCGGGCTCATGATCAGCTCATATCCCACTCGCAGGACCGCGAAGTGGCAGAGGCGACACCACAAGTGGAGAATTACTACTATCCAGAGCACCAGCGAGGAAATCAGGATCAGCACGCAATCCAAGGGCATTCTCAGCCTCCTGTTCAAGAATTTGATAAAACACAAGCTATCGAGGGATCTGCCGCTATTAACATGCTGTCCGCCCCGACCGGCAGCGGACAAAACACTGTCGAATCGCCCAAACAGCCAACCACCACGCCAAGTGGTCTGTCAGAAGACGCACGCCTCGAGCGCATCGAAGCAAAGCTTGATCTACTCCTCAGGCACTTCAACATTTCCGTTTGAAGAGCCAAGCCCAGTTGAGAGCTTACTTTCCTACATTGGAAAACATCTTTAAGTATTTCTCTCCTCGATATGCAGCCATTTCTAATTGTAAAAGCCTAAGACTATGAAGAATTTGATGCAAGCTTATATCTCCACATCCCGAAGCCGCATAGATATCGATACACGTACACACATAATCTCATAGCTTTGCACGCAAAAGACAATATTTAAGAGCATGTCACGGCCGCTATTGTGAACTCATGGGTCAATTGTTATTTTTTCCCCAAGTATCTTTAGTGTCTTTTTCTCTAATTCAGACCACGTTTTTTCATCGTTTCCAAACTCGCCGCGTATGGCAGCAAACAAAGACTTGGTAAGTAGCTCCACGTCTCGCTTTTCAAGCGTATCCTGTGTCACAAAGAAAGCACTTTTCTCTCGAAACCTCTTCATGACCTCTGTTTTCGCTACCTGAAACCCTCGCCCAAGACTAGAGAGAGTACCTGACAGCCGCACATCAGTCCCGGCCAAGAGCATCGCGGTGCCGATGACCCGACGTAGCGCCAATTCAGCCGTGTGAACCACACTTTCACGTACCTTCTGCCGATCCCTTTCTTTTTTCGCTTCTTCCTCAAAGCAGGACTTAGGAATGAAGGCAGGAGCCTCCCACCCACGCTCTACTACAGACCAGATTTTATCCAAGGTACGCGCCCCAACCTCTTCTTCCTGCCGTTCAATCACAAGTGTGTTCGTCTCCCACCTGCGAGTGGATTTATTTGGGGCCTCCAATCTGGCATTCATACGCCTGATGACCTTCTCATCAACTCTCTGCCTCAAAGGTCGTTTCATGTTCTGCGACAAGGCGTCCTCAACGGAAATGTCTACGTGGACGCACCCGTAGCCTGCACCGTTACGGGCAGCCATTAAATAGACTTTCCGGCGCATGCTCGCATAGTACATATTGTCATCTAGTATCAAAATCCGACGAGAGGGCTTCGACAGTCCAACAGGTGTAGAGCTACCCCTCTCTTGGTGTAAAATACTTTCAGCTTGTGCCAAGGCTTTGCTTCGCGCACGATGCCATACTGCTATAGGATGTAGTCCTTCATCTTCCTCGCGAAGACGAGCCTCGATAGCATCAAACTCAATGCGTTGCACTTCACACTCTTTACCCGGATAGCGTGAGGACGCAGAGTCTTGCAGACGGCATCCCCAATAACTTTTCCCTGCAGCAGGAAGGCCACACATTACCAAAACCACTGTGGACGTATCGGACATATAGTCGCATACTTTGCAGTAAATTTCAACCTGTTATTGTCGGTCGTGGTGTTGACTTTTTTCAGTGTGCAGATCGTATCGAATGAGGCGGCAAACTAACACAACAGTGCCCTAAAAATATGAGCAGCTGACACACACTGACCACATGCCCCAAAATCGTTGTAGACTTAGAGATTATGCGCCATGCTGATATCACGCCATATCGTGACATGGCAGAAGCAAACGTAAGGCACAAATTATCAACAAGTTCCGAAATGGGGAAGCGGTGGAAGGCTTCCACGATACCATTGGGCAAATTTCTCGTGCTTTTGAAGGCAATTTGCATCGAAGCAATGGCAATGCCTTATATAAGTTTGTTGCAGCATCCAACAAGACGGCAACAAAAAGATTGCCGGTGGTCCTACAACGTGCGCACGTTTTCGCTAGGACAAGGCGGTGGGTCGATCCGGTCGAGGAAGGGCGAGCTTGCCCTTTTTGAGCTATTTGAAAGTAAATCTTTGTACGATTTGGCACGCATAGAAAATGTAATGTTCAGAAGATAATCAACTTAAAAAGTGAAACAGATGACATCCTTGACGTCAAATTGCACCTTTCCAGCTCAAGACGTCATCCAGGTGAGTTTAGCTAGAAACTTGTTCTTCGGCCCATTTTCCTGAAAGCCAATTCATACTTTCTCAACAAATAGCTTTCAAGCCATGGTCTCTCAGACAATGAAATGAAGGAAGTACTTTCAAAACTAGAAAACCGTCTGGGGATTTCATCAGGCTGGCAAGCAATATGTTGTGCGAAAAATTGTTTGAGCACTACCTTTCCAATGGCCGCCCTTCCTTCCAGTTTTGCCTCTTCGATTGTCGAGCTTCATTTGTCACACAACGTCATCAGAACTATTGCTGGTCTAGAAAATATGGTAAATTTGTGCACACTTGATTTATCGCATAACCAAATAGCCCAAAAGTGCGACCTTCGAGCACTTTCGGGGAATAAAAAACTTCTTGCTCTTTTCCTAAATGGCAATCCAATAGCATCGTTACTGAGTAAACACGAGCTCACAGGCTCAATCCTTCGCTTGGCCCCTTATCTGCGCATATTGAACGGTCAAACATGCTTTTCTCCTTTGACTCCGGCGCATTCCTCGAAATTGTTAAAGAAATCATATGCTGGAAGTTTTGCTAGCGGCGATCCATCCAACTCTTACCTCGATTTATATGATAAGACACGACACAGTGATGGAGATCAACATGAAAAAAGAATGCAATAAAGTCATTTAAGACGTTGTTTACCATAAACTTTTCATACTCAGTCCTGTGGCTGATGAAAAATACATCAGCTCTCCTTCGCAACCAAGCATGCCATTACCCTTTCCCAATGAATATCGACCCCGATACTTCCCTCCTTGGCGTCGTCCTCCGAACCCAACGCTACGAGCGTGGAAATTTTATAATATTTGTTCTGAATCAGGGGGCCGCATGGCTTCATCCGTGCGCATAGAAAACGCGCTCTCGACTGCCTCTGTAGTTGCTACACAGGACTGCTGCTCAAGAAAAAGGTCTAGTGAATTTTCTAAAGACAATGCCCCTGGAAAAAGATAGAATTTACATGCATAACATTTAAATCATTGAGTCATTAGCATCAAGGCAAGATTCCTTTGGGAGGGGCATGGCATGGATTATTTTGTGGCAGTCGCGGTAGGAGTGTATTCCACTGTCGGTGATGGGAACCATGTCAAGAAAAGGCATCGCAGCCAGCCAGCCCACTAGCCTGTTGCAGTTGCCGCAGCAACTGCCATATAAAGTTGAAATCGTTGTTTCCCGCTATCTTCCTCGTGAAACTTGCATTTTGTTTGTATAATAAAATAAAAGAGGAGCGATTCTTTTCGGCTGAGTGCATTATCTCCACCATGCATGTCTACGCATGATCATCCATCTCACCCACCGAGTCGACTATCTAATTGCCCCCCCCCCTTCTCAGCTACAGCCTTGTTTTTTTCCTTCAAGATGGTTGGCTGGAGCAATTGTCTTACATTGACTTTAGGTCTGGCCTCGAGTGTACATGCCTTCGTACCAGCTGCGCATTTAAAGGCCATTTGCGGAAATCCTGTGCTGCACAAGGACTATGCAACGACCACCCACCCGCACGTTTGCACGTGCCCCGCTCGTGCGCACTCTCCGGGCAATGTTGATGGGCTACAATCAACTCCAGGAGCGCGTAGAAGAGTGGAGGCATTGGTGCTCATGGCCCGGGGCAGACGGGGACGTGGAGGTGGGGGATGGCAGCGGCGCAGGAGGCAAGATGCTAATCCGATTGAATTTGACAAGTATGGATTCCCTATCCCGCCCCAGAAGCCCGCAAAGGAACTGGAGGAGGAGCATCGTGAGTGGATGGAGTCAATAGAGCCTCCAGAAGGCTTTCCAGAATTTGACGCGGCCAAAGAGGGATTCTCACCGGAGGAAATGGAAAATGATCCTTTGTTGGACCCGGCCGTTGCTGTTACGACGGCAGAGACCGGAGCGGCGACCGTGATCGACGTGACAGCAAGCGAAGAGGGGGCGGGGCAGGAGAACGAGCCAGACTGGGACAACATTCCTGAGTACGGTGGTGAGTTTCTGGGCATGGACGACCCCCTCGATGCCCCGTGGCGGTTGCATGCCGAGGATGTGATTCGGGGGGCCGTGACCGAGGCCGGCTACCACACCTACGACGTGACATGGCACCTACACCATGTGAACGTGGACATTACCAGGCAGGACGTCGGCAACGTAGAAAATGAGGGGGAGGGAGTGGCGGACGCAGGGTCTTTATCCTCGGACGAGATAGTGGAGGTGACGCGTGCCGTTGAAGAGGCACTCTTGCCGCACGACAACCACCTGCGAATCCTGCAGCGCTTTCACTTGTGCGTGGGCACGCCGGGAGCCAAGGACGTGCTGACCACCGAGAGAGAGTTTCAGGCATTTCGGGGCTACGAGGTCCAGGTGTCTGTCACGAACCCGATCAATGAGAGCCCCACACCCAACGTGCGCGTGGGCCGCTTGCTGGAGCGCAACCCCATGCACACGATTTTGAACGTCAAGGGGAAGAACGTGACGATACCAACCGGGATGGTCGTAGAGGTGCGCCTGCCATCGGCCATGCACGAGGCGGACGACTTCGAGGTGATGGAGGAGGGGTGGGCGAACCTGTTTGTGGACGGAAAGGTGCCGAGCACCGTGAGCGTCGAGTATGAGATGCCGGGGCTGACGACTCTGGGCAAGGGGGTGAAGATGGTGGAGCCCGAGTACTACGTGCCGCCCTCCCTCCCGGACGAGGACGGGGAGGAAGGGGAGGGAGAGGAGTACGTGGGTGGTGAGGAGGACGAGGCCTGAGGTAAAGGGGGTTTCCCTGTTTGGTTTATAGGGAGGGAAGACCTACTGAGGAAGGTTAATCGACTTAGCAGGATAGAAGGGAAGCATGCAATACCGGCCATGCGCCGCCCGCACAAAGTAAACAGTGTGTCCGATCAGCCATGTGGAAAACTTCCACCAGTCCAGGTCAGTTGTTGCTTTTCACATGTATTGAGGGCTTTGATGTTTCATTAAATTGCTGCGTAGGCCGATGAAAATTCCCTGTCCCTGGCGGCTGTCCAGTGTCAGCCCTAGGGAGAGGTAGGGGAGGGGGGGGCAGTTTCGACCAGCCCCATCTTTCCGCACAGGTCTTCGCGGAGCTGCCGGACTTCGGCGTCCGACAGACGACGCAAATGAGCCCGGCCCCCTTTGTCGCGCGTCAACGAGGCCATCTCCAGCTGGTCAGGGAAGGGGAAGACGGCGCAGGTCTCTCTCGAGGGGTCCGTGACTTGGGATCTCCCCGCCTGCTCGTGCCTGTGCTGCGGCCGAGTCTGGACGCGCGAGCTGGAGGAATCTTCCATGACGGAGTCACATATATGGATCGCCAGGCGTTGACACTCCTCTAAGGTCAATCCTGGGCGGTACCGGGACTCCAGGAGGGCCTCGGCGCGATCACCACGCTCTCCGATTGCCCGGGCGGACCAGCGGACGAAGAGTCCGGAGGGCCCCATCTCGTACACCGCCCAAGGGGGGTAGGTCGAAGACGCTTCCTCCGTAGGCCTGGTTGTGTCTACGTCGGCCGACGACGCAGGATTGTCGCCCCCGTTCATCTCATCTACAGGTGTCGGAGCCCTGCTGGCAGTCAGCGGCCCTGCGAACAAGAAACCCACCCCAAAATAGCGAGCTGGTAGGCCTTCTTTTTTCAGCTCCGCCTCTGCATCCCCAATCGGGTCTACCGACGGCTTCGGCCTGATTTCCTCGAAGAAAGAAGCGCCTTTCTTTTCTCCAAGCGGACCCTCGGGTGGTAGACGGTAGTGAGCAGACGTCAAGACCTTGCTCAGGTCCATTAGCAAACCTGGAAGTCCTACTTCTTCGCCGTACACAAACCAATGCTGTTGTGAGAGTAGACGGCCTCGTCGAACAACGTATCGCCCGTCTGGCACCAGGCCTGCCATCACGTACGCAATATGCTGGTCCATCTGACCGATTTTGGGTGTAGGGCCGACCAGTAGAGGAGATAGGTTACGACGTGACCCAACAAGGACAACCCCGTCTTTGGCTACGAGAGCCATGGCTAAACTTCCTTTATTAACGGCTTGCTGGGCGTGCGTGAGCTGTCGAATGAGGCCTTCAGGTGTATACGGGAAAGGATGATAGACTTCGACGAGGCGGCGCCCTCCGTTGTTTCCACTTTCAAGAGCAGCATGAACTGCGCAAACGAAATTCAACAGGAGGACAACAATAGCCAAGAGGAGACATGGTGGGTTGGTATGCCGCAGCCGGCGAAGGAAGTGGGGCGATGGAAGTGACAAGGAGGGAGAGGGGGGAGGTTGTGCGTTTGGAGGGTCTACCGGCACGTCCGGCGCAATGCTTCGTTTTCTTCTCAAGCAAGCCAGGATGTCGCCGTCCGTCATACCAGTACCCTGTTTTGACGGTGACGTGACTGGAATTAGAGTTCCATTTTGGTACCTGAGGGAGAGGCGGGGATGGCGTGCCCAAGAGAGTGGGGATCGCCAACTCCGCCGCGGAGCCGGGAAAAAGTGATGAGCGAGCAAAGTGAAACACTTGCTTCCGCCTTTTCTGCGTTTTTCTAGCCTGTTTTTGTAGTTTGTCGTGGCTTTTGATTTTTTTTAAATGAAAAATTGTGAGCTCGCGTAGTCCATGTGTGCTGAATAGCTTAGTGCCGATCATGAAATGCTATCCTTCATTTAGATTTCTCTCATGTTTAACCACCTGCAGACGCCTATTTCTTCGCCCAGAAGAGCTAATCCTGTGTAATACGTCTTCCACACTGAGATGGCCATTGCGGTTTGTAAAGGAAATGGACATACGCTCCCAGATAAGCTTGCAGAAGAGTTGCGGCTGTTGGAGTTGCCTTACCTTGCCTCATCCAAGCGTGTTGTGGCAGGGCCGACGGAACTCGGTCAATTGACTTGGGAAACTCGACAAGCCTGCTTTTTGGCACTCTTAGCGGAAATTCCGGGTGCAGGAACGGCAAAGAAATTGAGCGCTCTTGTACACAAACGCAGGCAGGGCCGGAAAGCCGAAAGGGCGCTGGAAAAAAGCGGACGTGTCGAAGACTTGGGCTTCCTCCCAGAGCATTGCCGTAGAGAAGAGGACACCTTTCGAGACGCATTTATGGTCGCCGTGGTTGAGGAATTGCAACGACAGCAAGCCCCACGAGGGATATGCGACGCCCGTCGGCTGAACAAGGACAAAGGGTTGTGCCTTCAAGCGATCGAATTCTTTGCCGCCCGGCACAAGTCTCGATTGCGACGACGGGATCGCCAAGATGTGGTTGGGCCCCGCGGGGTAACACCCTCCCCCCCACCCGCGCATCAGACCCCGCCATCATCATTTCCGAGTAATAGCGACAAAAGTTTGCTATCGATGCCCGATGGGAACCTCCGCGGAGACAGCAAGGTCCGTGGTCATCGACTCGATCGAGACTACCTCCCGTCTGCCCACAAGACTCCAGTTTTGCCAGGCAGTGGCTCGCGCCCCTCGCGTCAGAGCGCCGGTTTGCGTGGATCCTCTAAGGGTGCCTCGCTGGCCGTCATGCAAGAAAGTTTAACAGAAAGCTTCGCACAGAGAGAGGCACAAAAAATATGGGAGGAGGGAAGGGAGCAGGGGGGAGGGGTGCGGTGCGCGGGTCGCGTCAAAACCGCCAGCGAAAAGAACTGTCGGGAATGGAAAAGCGACGGGAGTGACCACGATGGAGGCGAATCCGGGTCTGTGTCCTCGAGCGCGTCAGAGCGGCCCCCCACTGACCCCGTGCCGGCTTCTCCTTCCCACCCACGACGGCGCTCAGAGGCCCAGGAGGGAAGCAAGCACGTCGAAGACCCTGCCCACGCGCATCGCCCTCTGCT
>Ga0102934_1000139_pt1 | contig 41664 bp, 35 predicted proteins | sample SalPonR2_A_D1_MG_FD_78175 | JGI IMG/M metagenome (GOLD analysis project Ga0102934, IMG submission 78175) | Salt pond soil microbial communities from South San Francisco under conditions of wetland restoration - Salt Pond MetaG R2_A_D1_MG | ecosystem: Environmental > Aquatic > Marine > Intertidal... | reverse complement strand
CCTACGGCCGGGCCCCGCACGGGCCTTTCGCCCGCGTCGCCATCGTGGACTTCGACATCCACCATGGGAACGGCACAGAGGACATCGTCAGGGCCCTGCAGCCGAGTCGCCGCCTTCTGCCCCTGCCCGCTTCCTGGGCGCCCGAGCACTACCAGCTCTTCAAGCCCTGGCTGAGCGAGGAGGAGGATGCAGCCAGTGTCTTCTTCGGGAGCATCAACCTGGTGGACGGGCCGCACTTCTACCCCTGCTCGGGCAGGGAGATGGACAACGACCAGGCAGCCCCGAACATCGTGAACGTGGAGCTCCGGCCCCTCCGGCCCTCTCAGGCGGCGCCGGGCACGGGGAAGGCCAAAATGCTGGGTCCTCGAAAGGTGAAGGAGTACTGCCAGCGGGCCAGCGTGGAATTTCGGGAGAAGGTCAGCAGCATGCTCCTTCCGAAACTCAAGGCGTTCGCGCCCGACTTGCTCTTCATATCCGCGGGGTAAGTGCGACAGACACCCCGTTAGACGAAGGACCCCACATGGAGTTCCGCGCTTTTGCTCCAAGTTGCTCGTGCCTGGACCTCTCCATTGGCTCTCTCATCATTTCTCCCTTGTACACACGCACTTCGCACAGCTTTGACGGGCACGTGGAGGACCACTACCACTACTTGACTGAGGAGGACTATGCCTGGATCACCCGCGAGCTCGTGGCCGTGGCCGAGGGCACATCCGGAAAGGTGATCAGCGTGCTGGAAGGCGGGTACCACGTCCGCCCCGACGGAGGGCCGGGCAAACGCCTCCCTGGCCGCCCGGCAAATTCCACGCGCGGGGCGAGGGCACCAAGCGGGGGGCCGGGGGGCGCGACGTCGGATGACGACGAGGCCGGGAGAGACGGGGTCGTGAAGGACTGTCAGTCCCACATCAATGAGGAGACGGACGGAGGCTTGGCGAAGGGAGTGATGGCGCATGTCATGGCCTTAATGGACGACGCCGGCACTTTCAACATGGCGATGTGATCGTCTTGAGTAGGAGCCCATGGGGGCGGTGGCGAGGGAAATGTGCTCTTATATGGATAGCGAGCCAGACTGTGCGTTCAAACAGAAACATAGACACCCACGTGGAACAATGTATTAACTACCTTTCTTTTTGCGAGCTGCTGAACCGAAAGTCCATTTCCTGGCGGTAGAGTAGGCGATCGAGGAGGACGATACTATTTTGTGCAGAAGTAACATTTCAATGTGCGTGAAATAAAGTGAATTATTTGATGTGGTAATCACAGTCGAGTCCTCATCGTCCTTCTTGCGTTTCTATCTCGGGCCCGTACCGGCCATCGTGTGAGAGTGGCTCTCTCTCTACCATGGGCCAGTTCCGATCGAAACTCTTGTAGGGAATTATGGATGATTCGACAGAGAGACTTATCCCAAAATGGGCTTCCTTTTACCCTCTTTGTTTTCAATTAGTGATTTTGTGCCCTGCTGCTCTTTTTTCACGCAGGACACGCGGGGGTCAGAGGGGGAGGAGCCTGTGACGATCACGGTTGAAGTTTGGTAATCCTGTCGAGTGAACCGATGGTTGAATAGAAAGACGGGTTTCCACGTTCCAATGTACATTGAGCCCTGGTATCTTTTTACTTGTCCTGTGTTTGTATTGGATGCTCATACTGTGGAGGTTTAAAGCCAGTGGGCTGGGCTTTATTAGAAAGCTGGTAATGGTGAACAAACCTCCCACTCTTATCTATACACGTTAGCGCTAGGAAGCGGATGCCTTCGACCAATCTGAATCCTGTTGCTGCTACTGAAAAGGCCCTTTCAGGAGGTAAACGAAAGAGAAAGAAGAAGCGTAAGCTAGCCGCAGCACGGGCTGCCAACACCACTCCAAAGAGGACAAAAAAGAGTATTTCATCTGAGGAAGAGGTATGATATATCGCGTCGCCATTAGGTTTAGGAATGTATAGCATAATCGTGCTTGTTAGGAGAAAAAAATTATGGCGGTCGGGAGCTTCACGAAGAGAAGTCCGCGCGATGACGATAAAAATGTGTAAAGCTGTACATTTGTAACCAGACGCATCATGCTCCATTCCCCTCGACCTATACACCACACAGAAGCATCTTCTAGAAAAAGGGGCGCTAGCTGCGAGAGAATATCTGCAGCGATGGGCTCTACGGGTAAGGATATGCTGTCAAATGCGGTGTTTGAAAAAAAGAATTCCGTGTTTCGTTGCTTGGCAACGTCGTGGGTGACAGTGAGACACAGCTGTAATGGTAACCGATCTCATCCACGCTATCTTGGACTCTATAAAAAGTGCTTATGTGCACCATCGCATCATAGATCATGTAAAACAATTCTTTTGCGTCCGGGCACAGGATCGAGGAGGGGAGTGGCGGTTCCAGACAAAACGACAGGTCTGGATTTTAAAGCACTTGTACTCGCAAAATGTCATCGACAAAACGTTTTTCAAAAAACTAGTGTTGCCATACATAAGTACCTTGCACGGTGGCGCCAAAGAGGTAAGTAAGAGACGGGAAAAAGGATATTCTTTTTGTTGTCGGAGCGCTCTCTTCAGGGAATATGAAACGTTTCTGGTGGGGAATCACGCATATCAATTCTCCACCTAATCAATGAAATCTTGTCTTCCGCCCTGCAGCGTGTTCTTATAGAGGCACAAGGGTATTTGCAGAGGGAGGCTGGACCTGTGAGATCTGATCTTGAAAGCGAGGAAGACAAGGAGGGGAGGGGCGAGGGCGGGGAGAAAGGAAGTGACCGTCGTGACTCACAGGGGATGACTGAGGTTGGCGAGAGCACCAACCGAGTCAGGAGGAAACGCGCGAAAAAAATAGTTGCGGCATTGGCAGATGCAGAAGGTGCCAAAGACGAGGAAAGCACAAAGTAAAAGTGAAAAACGACAGGCGGCATCCACATTCATTCGTCTCGCTGCTTCTTATTTCTCAGTCGTCGAGGCACTTTTCACAAATACACAAACTTAGGCATGCCCGGGAGGGCTCACCGCGATTCGACGATTGAAAACAGCCTGAGTTGCTTCCTATCCAGTGCTTTGGTCATGCCCTTAGCACGTGACCCGTCCCTCCCTCCAGAGAGTCTCTGCAGAGGCTCAGGCCGGTGCCCCGCCCCGGCGCTCCCCTAATCGGACTCTGACCCCGACGTCGCCTCCAAGCCCTCCACAAAAGCCCGCCCCTCGCCTTCCCCCGCCTCCTCCCCCTCTATCAACCGCGTCAGCTCGATGCAATGCCTGGACGAGAAGCCCTCATCGTGCCAGAGCAGCCAGATTCCCCCCCGCCCCCCGTTCTCCTCCCGCCTGAGTAGCATCACGTCCACCCCCACCTCCTGCGGCTCCCAGATGCCCGGCACCATGTTGACCTGCCCCTTGCCACGGTAAACGGCTCGGATCCGCCCGGCCTCCTCGGCCAGGACCCATGACTGTGGAACCATTCGCGTAGTTAGTGAGTATATGGGCCTAGTGTCCGCCCCCAACGCCTCCGCCCTGTCCAGAGGGGGGGCCGTCACGTCGGCTCGGAAGGTCCACTCGTTCGCCGGCACATTGGCGTCCCCCACCAGCTTGAGCCCCTCCAGGATGACGCGGCCCTCGATGTTTGACGAGGTGCCTGCGCTGCCATCCGTCCACAGTCGTCGGAGCCGGACCTGGATAATCTCCCAGCCGTGGCTCCCATACACGCCTCTCCACAGACCCTGCAGGTCCTCGAACTCGCGCAGCTGTCCCCCGGAGGCCGACAACGAGAGGCAGGGCGCCAGAGGGTGCAACGCCCCTACCCTCGAGTGAAAAACTTCGAAGCACACTTGCGTATCCGCGGCTCTATCCTCCCGGCTCCGGCCCCGGCCTTTCGGCTCTACTCGGGCTGTCCACTTCACCAACGGCTCACCATCGCAAACTCCTCCCAAGCAAGACCCGCTTTGCCCAGGAGCTCTATACAGTCGTAAGGCCTTCACCACCTCATGCGTGCACGAGAATGTTACCTCCTCCACCACCAGTCCCCGCCCCTCCCTGCCCCGGGGAAGCCCCTCAGGCGCCCAAGCCATGTCAGACACCTCGGTATCCTCCAAGCGTACGCGGAAGAGCTTGCCCCTGAAATCGCTCCTGAAGTCGCGAGGTATCTGCCGGAAATAGCCGAGGCATGGCCGTCCTGTGACATGCCGCGTGACGTAAGACAAGCCCCTCCACCCTCCCTTCAGGGCCAGAGCCGTCTGCAGGGTTTGGGCGGCTCGGACTTTCTGTTTCAAGGTCACCGGAGTCGGTAGCGAGACTAATTGCTCGTTCAAAACATGTGCTTTGAATAGAACTTCATCGTGTTCACATACAGATTTGTTCAGGTAAGGGCTGACTAAACACACGCGTGTCCCGTCTGCGACATCTAAAAACTGCAGCACAGTGAGCAACGTATCACCCGAAAGAGTGCCTAGTAGAAATTATTGAGACAACTCATCAGTATACATCTTAAAGACAGGATTTGCAAAGAAATGCTGAGCATTACTACGCACCAAGGAAGGGTCTCGGTGTCGAGGGCGTTGTCACTTCCCCCATGGCGCTCTGACCTGGCCGACGACCGGTTGGACTGTGTGGTGAGATTGCGAGGCAGAAGTCGAAGGGTGAAAAGGAGGCCCTTCCCTCACTCTTCTAAGGTAGTGTGTAGGAAGATGAAGAATAAGGACAAGCGGCGAGAGCATTGGAGGCTTGAAAGCACGGTGCTAGGCAGTGAAGTGACGTGTAAGATACCCCAGGAGGTCAATGTGCCGACAGACTTCCACTTATCCTCGGGCCATTAAGTACAAGCACAACATGCACCTGGATGCATTTTTCCCGGAGTGATAGAGCTGTTGCTTGGCAGTCCTGCAGCCTGTGCATCTAGCAACACGTGACTTAATATATCGATTGCAACAGAAGGGGGGATCGCTGAAAAAGTCGCAGGGCGGACCGCGACGTCAAGTAGGCGAACGAGAACATCGAGTACTCTGCGCTGATTTCAGGCATACAACGATACACAACCCAAGCAAGCACAGGCCATGTCATCATCGAGAAAACGATCCCTCAAAGGCAGCCTGCAAGCGGATAGAATGGCGCCAAATTCCATGCAGAAAACCACTTTGCTCGCGTGGGCCACTGCGCGCCGGACCTCGTGTTCGACGAAGGCGATGGCTAAAGCTGACGCCGCTGCGGCATTACGAGCGGCTGATGGGTCTGCTTTTTACACCTGCCCACTATGTGGCCACGGATTTCCGTTGACGATGCAGTCCCACGCCGACGTGTGCCAGGGGAAGGGGGGTCCCACGGGGGCTCTCGGGGCCGACGGGGGTCGAAACCGGCGCCTAGTGGTGGTGGAGGAGGACGAGGCGGCGGGGCAGGGGGGCACAATTTTTGAAAATAAGGACATGAAGCACGCTTGTAGGATACTTGCATCCAGTGCAGGAGCAGAGTCTTCGAAACTCACGACATCGCCGCCGATGGTATCGCCCTCGCCCTCCCAGATGCCCTTTCAATCCCCGCCAACGGGAGAAGGCGCCTTCCGCGCCTCAGCCCCGAGGCTGACTTCTCGCATCGTCACCCCTTCTCCAGGTGTTTCCTTAGATGAAGGAGCTGCTCGCATACCGGATTCAGCAGCCCTAAGTGGGAGAGGAGCTGCGAACGCCTTTCACGTCCTCCGGCGGGCAGCTCATACGCAGTTTCGAAGAGAGGCCTTCACGCTCTTTCGGTGCACTGAAACCGGTGCTCTGGATTGGGCATGGGCTCCGCATGCTGCCTCTCCGTTTCACATTCCAAAAGAGGGGGCGCGCTTCCGGGCCCCCCCGGATTGGCAGCCCCAGCAGTGGTGGGAACGTGAGGTAGCGCTCCCAGGCTCCAAGACGGCTCGTCTCCTTCTCCGGACCAACATACATCCTCCCCCACCGACACGCGACAGATCTCATCACCTCCCCCTCCCGAACGTCCCCATACCCGTCCTCAAGTCTGCCCTGCAAAAGAACGTCCGACGCTCCCGGGGAGAGGCAGCAGCGAGGGTCGCCCTCCAGTTGCTGCACCGCGCCCCCTTGGAACTGTACCGGCGCATGCTCATCATCATGCTGGAGGATACTGCCTGCCATCCGCCCGCCCTGGTGCTCTTCACCTGGCTGATGATGGCAGGAGAAGGCTTCGCGCCGGACGCGGCTCTGCGCAAGGTGCTGGCCCGGGCGGTCTTTGAGGTGGCCTCGGCCCGGGTCACGGATTTCTCGCCCTCGGAGTATCACCCGGTGCTAGATGCTGTTTCGGACATGGGCGAGGTGGGGCTGGAGGAAGGGGCGGAGGATGGACTGTCTCCTGAGTGCCTGACGCTCTTGCGGTGCCTGAGAGCCCGGCGATACCACGGGGGGATGCCCTGCGACGCCCACATGCTTCGCAGCCTGGGCAAGCTCTGGCGCCTCCGCTTGGGACTACGAGACCCGGAGGAGGCAGGCAAAATGGAAGAAGGGGCGGGGAGGGGCGCAGAGGGGGCGGGGGGCGGCCGGGCGCCGGAGCTAGAGAGGTTGGTGCATCCCCCGTGTCTCGGGGCCGTGCCCCTCCCCGGCTGGCGTCCTCCCCCGACTCCGCCTCTCCACCAGGACCCGCCGTGTCTGGTCTCTTGCCGGGCCATGGCCTTGGCGCCGCTCGACTATCTGGGTCCTCGGAAGCTGGCCGAGTACCTGGACTCCCCCCGGCCCTGGTTGCGGTGGCTCATCTGGCAGCCGCACGCGCAGGGACAGCCGGTGCCGCGGGCGTGGCTGCCGTCGCTCGGGCTCATAGCTGGGGAGCAAGCGGCGCCATTGCCCCCTGCTTCCCCCAGTGCACCTGTGCCGCGCGCTGGAGCATCGCTTGTCCAGAGATCCCTGGAGGCGCCCCCGTTGGAGGACTGGCCGGCCGTGTGGCGGCTGCGTCCGGTCTCGGGCGGGGGTCGGGACGAGGGCGACATCCCCTGGTCGGCGATCGACTTCCATGTGAGCGGGGTGGTGGAGGAGGTGTATCGTTTTCGGCTCTCGGCGGAGAATCGACGTCGCTTGGCGGCCATGAGAGCCAGGGGGGTAGGGGGGGGCAGCGAAGGATATGAGGAGATGGAGGCCGAGGCAGTGAAGGAGCTGCTTCGGTCGGCCATGTGGCGCTTTTCGTCCTCCGTGACGGATAAAGTCTCGGTGCTCTCTGCAGGTGAAGGGCGGGGCCAAGAGGAGGGCGCAATGCGCGGGAGCGAGGAAGGAAATGGGAAAGGGAGGGACAAGGAGGGAGAAGGTCTGCGGGAGGTGTGGAACCTCCTGCGACCATTATCTCACGCCTACGCTCAAAACTTCATCAAGCGCCGGTGCTGCAATTGAGTGCCGTGGCTGCGGTAAGGGCTTTGGAAGCTGCAGATTGTGTGAAGGGATGCAGTGAAGGCGCCTGAGCAAGGAGGAGCAGGGCGGGCGTGTGTGCAGGAATATTTTTGCTTTTGTTGGGGTGGATGAGACATAAATCACTCATAGAGCACAAATAAATAAATTCAAGATGTTTTGCGTAAAACCTAGACGTTAAGGAATACCGTGAGATAGGGCCTCGACCATTTTTTTCTGCCCCCATCAAATCCTGTCCTACAGCGTGAACATGACTTTTACCACCTCCCCCCCCTGCTCCGAAAGCGCAAAACCGCTTGTTACCGATTCGGCTGTGAAAGAGCCCGGCCCCGACAAATCTTTGTAGTGGGTGATGAGCCTCTTCAAATCCACCTTACCGGACGCGATCATGGCCAGACACGCTGGGTACACGTTTCGGTAACGGAAGCTCCCCAGCAGGTCGACTTCCCGGATAGCCGCCGGGAGCAAGGGGATGTGCATTCTGCGGGTGCTGCATCCCATGCCGATCAAGAGGACCTTGCCGCCATTGGCCGTCGCTTCCAAGGCCAGCTCCACGGTCCCCTCGAACCCTGCGCAGTCCATCGTCACATCCACGCACCCGCAGCCTCCGACCATGTGTAGCACCTCTGTCGGCGCCTTGCCCTCTACAAGGACCGTCCGTGTCCCCGGCGCTATCTCGGCGGCGATGGCGAGTCTCCGCCGGTCCACGTCGGTGATAATGATGTCGGAGGCTCCAAAAGCACGGGCTGCCAAGAGGGTCACCAGTCCGATTGGGCCTGCTCCGGTGATGAGCAGGCGGATGCCCGGGCGTACCTTGGCTTTGGTGCACGCGTACACGCCAACCGCAAAGGGCTCGCACATGGCGCCCTCCTCGTAGGATATGGAGGCAGGCAAAGGAAAGCATAGATTTGCCGGGTGCTGAACGAAGCGGGCGAGGGAGCCGTGCACCGGGGGGGTCGCGAAAAATCGCATGTCAGGGCATAAATTGTAAGCGCCCGTTTTGCACTGCGGGCACCTTTGGCAAGCGATGCCTGGCTCAATTGCCACCCGGTCACCTACAACAAGGTTTGTGACTTTCTTTCCCACAGCCACTACCTCTCCTGCGCTCTCGTGGCCTATTACCATGGGCTCCTTTACAATAAAGTCGGCAATACGACCTCTTCGAAGGTAGTGAACGTCTGAGGCACAAATGCCGACGGCCTTTATTGCAATACGTACGTCGTACTCTCCCAGAGGGGATGGTAATTCGTAATTTTTGACTGCAATTTTGTTGATAGAGAGTAAATATGCGGCCGGATTCTGTGATTGTAGACTGCTTTGCATGTTGTCGCTGTCTGTTGACGCCATCTCCCGCACCACTTTTGACGTTAAATCCGAGCTCTTGCAAGAAAAGTTAGAGCCAAATGGAGCAACCTGCACATATTGTGCCGATGACATGTCAATTTTCACACTTACTGATGTCTATGGGCATTCTACATGTAGGGAATTCACAGTTACTAGACATCTCTCTTCTCAATTATGTCGCGCTTTCCAATCGCCCTCCGCATGTCCGACACAGGCACAGTCTGACCATGGCCATGGTATGGTATCAATGGCGCAGTCTGTCCATAGCAACGCATGCGGGCCTTCAAGGGGGCGGGTCTGGTAGTCAGGCCGTGGCCGCGGTCTGGTCCCAGTGGGGAGGTTAGAAGGAGGGCGAGCGCGAGGCGAGGAGGCTCCGGCACCAGGAATCTTTGCCCCGCCTCCAAACCCTACGCCGCCCCGCCTCAGGCCAAGGAGAATGCATCTTCGATACTACTTTGACCCCGTAGAAGAGGGGGCACCTTGGCGGGAAGGTATCGCCGAGGCCGTGTTTTTGGGCCCTCTTCCACCGTGGTGTGCATTGAGGGCTGTCTTTCCTCGCCCTCAGCGATCAGTAATTCTTTCCCCCTGTTTCCATGTCCTCCTCACCTGCCTTTCTCACGCACGCACACAATTGCAGCGCAAGCCATCCGTGGCGGTTATAGCCCAGAGGCCAATGCCGGGAGGTGGTGTGGTGGGCGTCCGGACGAAGAAGAGGACCAAAATGCCGCTAAATGGTGGCATGATGTGGGGCAAGACCATCCTCACGCCCCCCCCTCCCTCTTCCTCTCCGGCATCATCCTTGTTGTCCTCTCCAAAAGGCCCGATCACAACGCGCAAGCATTCATCCCTCCTTTATCTCACCGTGAAACCAGACTATTTGGTTATTCGGGCGCCGTGCGGTCCTCACTCTCCGGTAAGCTTTTTCGCCACGCACCCTAAGCGCATGGAAGGTGCTGCCTGCACGAAGGCGCTGTGCACCCATGTGTCGCACTTTCGCGGAGTAAAGCCCATCCTCGACACACTTTGATATTCAAACATTACCATCTGCATGACAGAAAACGCAACAGGGGCTGGACCCTGTCCTGGTGCTGAGGGCCCCCCCGTCCACCCCCCGCACTGGACCCCGGTGGCCCCAGGCAGACGGCGATCCTGTCTCCCCTCCCCCCGACACTCGAGGCGCTGGGAGCGACAGCGTGACTGTGGAAGTGAAGGATTTCCAGACGGCCGTGCGGGACGGAGACATCGTCGGGAGCGAGGAGGAGCGAGAGATCCAGGGCATCCTCGGCCTTGTCTACCTCCTGGGGGGGGCATACCTGCTGGTCATCGAGGCCTCCGAGATCGTCGGCACCTCCCCACGCGGTAGCAATCTCACCGACAAAACCAGCAGCTTCAGCATTCATCGAGTCCAGAAGATGGGAATGCTCCCCGTCTCGCGCCGGCAGCAGACAGGGCCCCACCCGCAACAGCACCCGGCGCTAAGCTCCCCGGGGCAACGCTGCGACGAGGAGAGGTACCTGCGTATGCTGCAGGCGCCGGTGGTGGCAGGGTCTCTATACTTCAGTCCGCGATATCCTTTGCACCGTAGCTTGCAGGAAAACATTCGGCGTTGCCCCGGGCTGGACTTCGAGTCGACGGCCCCCGCCTTTTGGGGGGAGGAGGCGGCCACGGGGAGGGAGGGGGGGGGGCTGGGCGACGTTGACAGCCCTGCATACGCGCTCATGGCCAAGAATGGCAGCTCTAGGAGAGGGACAGACAGTAGAGCGGCCTCCTCCTCCTCCACCTCCTCCTTTTCCTCGTCGTCGTCCTCCTCCTCGAACCTGACATCTCCCTCCCCCTCGACCTCCCTTCCCTTCCTGTGGAACGGCTTTCTTTTATCCAACCTTGGGCCCGCACGTCTCTTCTGGGGCACTGCATGCATCAGTGGCTACGCAGTCTCGCGCTCCATTCCCCTGGACGGCGCACGGAAAGGCGCTGGCGAGGCGGCGAGGTTGACGCTCCTCAGTCGCCGCAGCACCAGGATGCAGGGCACTCGCTTCTACCGGCGCGGGGCCAACAAGGAAGGGGCAGTGGCCAATTTTGTGGAGACGGAGGTCATTCTGGCACTCCCCGAGGGTGCGAGAGGAAATAGGGAGGGCCCCGAGACGCTCCTGCTCTCGCATGTGCAAGTCCGAGGCTCCATTCCGTTGACCTGGTCGCAAGAACCCACACTCGAATGGCAGCCATGCGTGCGTCTCTCGCCCGGCTTGCCCACGCCACCCTCTTCCTCCTTGAGCCTGGCCAGTCATGGCTCGGGCGGCGGCTCAGGAAGAGGGGGTCTTCAAGTGTCGGTGACGGCCGCGCACTTGGAGCAGCTCACTTCCAACTACAGGGACATCCTGCTCGTTAATCTCGTCGACTCCGGAGGATCAAGCAAACACTCGCAGGCGCAGGCGGCGCTGGGTCGACGGCTACAGGAGGAGGTGGAGAAATTGGCGGCCTACGTGCCGTTGGATGAATTTGGAGAGGAGGGGAGAGGGGCCTTGGAAAGAGGGGGAGAGGAAGGGGCGAAAACGGAGGCGACCAAGTCCCGCTCGACGCCCGCGCCTGACAGAGAAGATGATGGAAGAACATCAGCGTTTGCGGAGCGGAAGGGGAAAGGAGGGTCGCCGCGCGTGAGTCTGACCTGGTTCGACTTCCACAAGGAGTGCGGATCTTACAAGAAGTGGGGGAGGCTCAAGACGCACCTTCTCGCCCAGATTGACGCACTCTTGTCCAGCCAGGGATGGACTATGGTGCGAATTTATGATGCTGGCAAGCAAGTGGGCCAGGGGGGATGCGCGGACAAGGAGAAGACGCGAGAAGGAGAGAGAGCAGGCGGGCAGGGGGTGTGGGAGGAGGCTTCAGCTGAGGAGATCGTCCTGCGGGAGCAAGAGGGGGTGGTGCGGACGAACTGTATGGATAATCTAGACCGGACCAACGTGGTGCAGAGCATGGTGGCTGGCCGCGTTTTGCGCCACGCTCTCAGCTCCCTCCCGGCGGGCGCTCTTGCCCCCGACCCCGCGTCCCTCGAGCGAGAGCTGACGACCTTGTGGGTGGAGAATGCCGACGCGCTCAGCACCTTGTACGCAGGCACTCCCGCGCTGAAGACCGACTTTGTCCTGACGGGGCGCAGAACGATTAAGGGCGTGCTCCTCGATGGCCTGTACGCAGTGACGCGCCTGTATATTAACAACTTTTGGGACGGATACCGGCAGGACTGCGTCTCCCTCTGGCTGGGCGAGTATTGCCCTCGCGGGCCCTCCCCGACCCATGCTCCCATCAGTCCCTTTCCTCCCTATCGCCTCCCATTTACCCCCGGGGGGATTTTTTTCACCCTTTCTGTGGCTTTACAGGAGCTCCCGCCCTTTCAGCTGACCCTTCAAGCTGGCGCGCTTCTCACTGAGGCTGTGGTCAGTCTCGCCCAGGCGCTGGTTGGATCGGCGGCCACAGCCTCGTCTTCGCTGGGGGGGCGGGACGAAAGTCCGTCGGCTCCACCTTCCTGGTGGGTATTGGCGGTCTTCAGCTACATGATGTTCCTCCTCTTCTGGGTAGCCCTGTGGGAGTGCGTGCTCTTCCTGGGCCCCTTCGCCACGCTGCGGACACTGCGACATCACAGGTATCTGCTAACGGATCGACCGCGCCTGGTCGAGAAAGATGGGGAAGCTGGGAGAGATGGTAACGGTAGGGAGGCCACTTAGAGGAATCAGCTGTTGGAGGCGGGGAGTTTTGTCGATTTCGGGACTTGACAGGGCCTGGCACTGAGGGCAGGGCGAGATTCTGACTAGGCACTCCTTCAGCCTGTTGTACATAGGGAAGGGTTGATGTCCGGTAAAGCGTAAGCACGCAAGCACGGACCTAGGACTTTGAGCGCGGCATGAGGGATACAAGGCATCAGCCCGATTACTATCAAGAGACTGAGAGAAGGCGTAGATCAAGACGGGGATATTTTTCATGATGAGCGTAACACAAAGAAAAAATTTTGCGAAGGGGTTTTTGAACGGAAAATAGATTGGAAAGAAAAGTGGGATCGATGAGGAGATCTATGAAAGAGAGGACGACGGATAGAGTTAATGGTGGAATCGCTCCCAGCTCTGAGCAGGACGCATTTTTGGCGAATCAGCACATGCATGGTCAACCAAGAAGGAATAAGAGGGGGATTCTGGTCGAAATGAGGGGATAGGATATGATGAGGAAGGCAGAGGCTACTGCGATGATGGGAGAAGTGCAGTGCAGGGCAGGAAGAACCGAGCCCAGTTGATGCGAGAAGGCGGATGCAGTCGTCTGATTTTTACTGCCACTTGAAGCGACAGGAAAAAGAGCGGCCAGAAATCGAAAGAAGGGGGGTGAAAAGGCGCCGCTGCCGGTTACATTGTCATTGTATGGCGTGCATGGTGCAGCGAGGCCTCACAGCATCTAAGAAAAGGGAGTAAATCCGCAGGGGCAGTAACAAGAAATCAAGTTTTGCGATGCTCACGTGCGAGGCCCTCTCCCCTCTTCTTTTTGTTTTGGCAAATTTTTCTTCACATATGCCTTCACACAAATTTTGAAGTAAGCTCTTGTTGTTGCTTGCCCTCCTTCATGGCGCGGTAAGCCTGCTGCGCCTCTTCCCTCAGCTTGGCCCAATCCGCCTTCTCAGCGGGAGATTGCTTAGCGCGTGCGGCGGCCGCCTTGGCAACTGGCCCCTCCTTCTCTCCGCTCTCATTTGCCTTCAGTTCCTGTCTCCTCCCGCCGGGTCTCTGCGGGGCTTGACCGTGGCGCCCGTCGATTGGTCTCGCCCCAGCCTTAAGCTTGTCCGGCAAGCGGGGCAGGCGGAGATCGGGAGGCGCGTCATTGGTCTGTCCGAACGGCACGGTCTCGGCGGCCGCGAAGGAGGGCGCGGGGTCCATCAAGCCTCCTTGATTCTCTCGTCCGTCGCATTCCTCCTGGCCCCTCGAGCGGTGAGGCAAGGGAGGCAGGCCCTGGGCTTTGCGTTTCTTGTTCGCTTTCCTTATTCTCAGATACTCGCGACGGCGAGCCTTGGTGGTGCTGTTGGCCAGGTTGCTCTCTCGAAGGAGGGCTTTCGAGTCTTGGCGAACCCGGTGTTGGAATGCCTTCATGCTCTGGTAAGGTGAGGGATAAAAAGTAAAATGAACTGCCTCCAAAGAAGGCCTTTTTAAGTTTTCATCCTGGACCTACCTCGTTCGGCTGCCGGGGCTGGATGCTGATTTCTGGCAGTTGCTTCTTTCTTTTCCTCGTGGCCTCGTTTTCAAGCATTTCGATGTACTCGTCGTCCCGTAGAGCATCTTGAGCCCATCGCCGCTCTCGTCTTCGTCTTTTCCTGCCCCCACCTAGGTTGGCGATGGATGAGGCAAAGAAAAATATGAACGGCATACTAGCAAGCTATTGTGTGATAGCGAGTAAGATGTGATTTATGTCCTTTTGATAGGCAAGCTGGCTCTAATAACCAGAAAATACGTGTATGATGCTAGGGGAAAATCTAACTTTATCGACTATCAAGCCTGAGAGTCGCAAATTTGACATCAATGGAATGTGTCGTTAATCATTGCATGATGAGCTAAAATATTGATCATGTAAATTTAAATAGATAGAAGAGTTGTTTCGCTCGCAATCCCCCCCCAAGGATGCAGACAGCGAATGTATCCCTCTCGTGAAATAAATCACTTCTGAACTTCCCCACTATTCTAGAGACGTACCCTTTTCCTCATCCGAGTCGAGACCCGCTGGCGGCAAATCGTACTTCGCATCCTCCTCTCGAGGCGCTTGCCCCCGCGCGCATGGGTCACAAGCCTTCAATTTCTTGTATCTTCTCACCCGACCCATATATACCTTGAAAGTTGGCAAGAAGAGGAAGTGAGTGTGACCGTGGTATGCAGTTTACGCAGTTTGCAACGCGGGTGGCAGGTGCGTGGTTCTCTCGTGAGTCGTTTCACCCCCAACGAGAAGAGATGCTCCGGGCCTAACTCTTGGTCAAGAACGTCGCACGGAGCAGTTAATAAGATCGGGCCGATGCCCTCACGTCCTTCGACCCATAGATTTTGACCGCAATGAATTTGGCTAAGTAGTGGCGCACTTCTACTTGACTGCAACTGTTGGACCGCGCTTTGCTGGACGCTGGGCAACCCCTAAACCCGAGACGTTACGACTGCTCCCAGCACGTTTCACGCTGTATCTTTCTTCCGGGACTCATTGCTTTCACGCACAGACAGTCTTCGCACACATTTATCCTCCTTTGCTGCTACAGAAATATGGGGTATGTTCTTGCTGCCGTTGGGTACATCGCGGGTTACATGGCCATCCTGTTTCAGACCATATGCATCGGTAAGTGAAGTTCAAGCTCAAGCAAGCTTTTGTTCGATGCGGGCCAAAACAGGGCGGTGTCTTTTTGCAGCAACAAACGTGTGAAGTGTCCATAAGACTGTCAATTATTACTAAAGGTCGATTTTCTTTATTTTTGATGCTTAGAAACCAGTTTTTGTCCGGATAAAAAACATTGTTCCCGTCCCCACCACTTATCCCACCCGTTTTCACCTGGCATGGGCGGATGCTTATCACCTTCACCATGTCACCGCTCACTCTGAATTCTCATGTAATTTCAATGATGCAGCATGCGGACTCTACTATGCTGCAGAGCTCGCGGAGGAATACGCGTCGGCCACCAAGCGGATGATCATGTGGTCAATCTCCGCAGTCGTCGGTGTCCATGTCCTCCTCTATTTCGAATCCTTCCCACTCCTGGTCCTCTTGGGCGGTATTGCGTGCCACGGAGCTTATGCCTGGCTGTTGATGGATTTTCCAAAGGCAGAGATATTCAGTTATAAGTTTTTGTTGGGCCTGGTCGCACTCTGTGCCGATCATTACATCTGGTTTCAGTACCTTCACGGCCGTCCTTCCATCGTCCCGAGTGCCCTAACAAGCATTGTACGTAAACGGGTTGAGGTTTTAAGGAATCGACAAAGGATGAAGATGACGAGAACTGCTACCCTGTTGCAGAAATTCATGGGTAGTAGAGAGAAGCCGGTAGCGGTTGGGACTTATTATATAGAGCTGAGACCTATACTTCCCTGTCCGGGCTGCTTGTGCGCAGCATTTGGTTGGGGTGAAGTGTGCTTAAAAGTGTATGCACTCTTTCTCACCATCCATACACTCGCTTGTTCAAGGAAGGGTTGGCAGTCGTTAACGAACCATAATCGCATACTTCCCAAGCTTACCTTATGAAAACACTTTTGCCCAGGCTATCTTCTTCCTTCTGGTCTGGTTCGTGCCCTTTGCGATCTTCGTCTCGCTCTCTGTGAACGACAACGTTCTGCCCTCTATGACGTCTTCCCCTCAATATTCGAGTTCTTCAAGTGGTACGTGTCCGCGTTGTTTGCGGCCTCTGGATGAGCATAAAATATTCAAAGCATTCCTCCGCACCTCCCACCATCTCCGCTCTGCCGCAGACGCCATGTACTACTCGGACTACTCTTCGACACGCTCCCTTTCCATGTCTGATTCGGGCTCCTACAGCAAAGGCACTAGCCGGAACACGTCCAAGAAGGGCGGCATACGGGGCATGCTTGATACCCTGAACGCCCACATCGCCCCTGGTATTGCCAAAAATGTTTGAAGGCAAGGGGCTGACTTAGGATGAAGGGCCATGAAAGCGCAAAACAACAGAAGTGAATGGCTCGCCGTCTTCAGCCGATCAGTTAGTGCATGTCACAAAGTATCAGTTGTGTAGGACTACTTGGAGGCAAAAAATAAAGTCGGAGGGAATGATAGGACTGTCAATTCTCTCACGGGAGTGAAGAAAGAATAAATTCGAGTGTGACACGCCTTGGAAATTGAACCAAGCAATATATTACTGCGACGATGATAGTCGTCAAGGTAATGGCGAACCACAGTTCAGAAGTAGAAGGGAGTTCATATAATTGGTTCCTGTGACATCTTGAGCTTTGTCTTCATCCTCTTTTTGTTGAAGAGAAAACAGGAGATTCTAAACCACCAACGCGGCCTGTCCATTCGGGAAATCGTTTGGTAGACTCGTCTTTCCCTGATACCCCCGTCTTTGTGCTATTTTGCTGCCTGGCTAAAGCGGACCTCGATGTTATTGAGAGATGTTCAAGCTCACCACTCTTTATTCTATATCCGCCCCGGACAACTTTTCTCTCTCGATCCATTGCATTTTCAAGGCCATTATTCGATGTTTGGGCCGAGTGCAAGGTTTTACAAGGTAGAGAGTCACGGGGGGTACCTAAGCAAACGGTAGCTTCCACCGGTTTGTTTCTGATTCGAAGATTGGTCACTTCTAGGTCAAAGCTTCGATAGTTCTCCCGATCAAAACAACCATTTTTGGGGACCTCGCTGTTTCTCAGAAGAGAAGAAATATGCGCGTGGAGAATGTTCAGCAGATCGTGGAGTTGCCCTGGATCTTCTCCTTGGGATTTATCGATGACCTTGCCGTGACAATCTTTCTTTTTGACTTGCAGATTGTGTTTCTGACGTTTTTGACTTGTGGAGATTCGGTCTTTCTTTCTGGATTCCGTCTTGATTGGGGCCTGAAAATTGTGTCAGGTTGTGGAAATAGTTGTCTTTGTGTCAGACACATCATTAATTGATGCCATACTGCCAAACAATAGTCGGTTCCTTCACCGAGAAAAAAGAAGACAACATCAGTGTGCATCTTCATACATACACCTGCTGGTCAGTGGTTGCTGAGTTTGGTAGTATGGTTCCTGTCGTGTGTTCTTCCTTCGCATGTGACAGTCACGCAAAACATTTTGAAGGACAGGAACAAAGATGGACCTCTATATGTCACACTTCGTAAAAAAATCTTTTTGAGGCCATTTGGATGATCCAGTATGGCTTAATATAAGCAGAGAGATCGCACCTTGTTTCCTGGAAGAGCTTTCCCGCGAGAATTTATCATTTTGAGCTTATCGAGGAATAAAGAGACCTAAGAGATTAGGGATATAAATTGTCAGTAGTAGTTTCTCGGGAACATACCTTCCTTAATTACGGTATGCCTTTCCATGTTCCATTTACCATCTGAGCCATGATATATAAATGGTCTTGAAGTCTGCTATTGGAAGCCTCCACTTTCCCCCGATTGTCCTTTTCTTGTTTCATTCGCTCTTCTAGCGATTCTATCGTCGAGCGATATGAATCATGGTCTGGTCTGGATTTTTTTTATGGATGTGAAGCACAGACATGATTGATGATGGAGACAATCCTAACCATTCTTTAAAACTTCAGCTTGATACGTAGGGCGGCGTGGATTATCTTAAACCTCTAAAACGCCCTGAACTCCACACCCTTAAGGGCATATATTCTTACTCTGCCTTTTCGTCAGTAAAGAGACCATCAGCTATATTTTCTTGAGCGATCTTTGATCCCTCTGTATGATGCTTATGTGTAACTCGGTGATGATGCTCTCCTAGTATGTTGTTTTCCTCACAGCAGCGGCGCAATCGATCCTCTAAAGCCGTAACATCCAGTTCCATTTTATACTTGAGCTGTGTATATCGAAGTTTCAAGTTGGACAGCTCTTGCCGGAGTAGATGGGCCTGTATAAAATTGAGGCGGGACTGCGAAGTCGGCAGTTTTTTACAACATATTTCCTACGGGGGAAACACTTTTCCTTATTCAAGTCCTACCTCACCATTCGAAGACCTAAACTCTCTGCTATTAGTTATTGACGAATGTGCTGTCTCCGTTGCTTGAAAATTTGAGACGTTGGAATTCTCTTCGTTTTCAGACAGGTTTTCATTCTTTCGGCCAACTCCTTCTCGCACAATGTCGCCGTCCATTTTTATTCTTCCTGCCTTCCTGTGGTAAAGGGGACATACGAATGTCGATTTGATGTGCTTCATTCTAAGCATTGTTGTCCTTCACATGACCTTCTGCAATTGACCTTTAGGTCGCGAATGCACTCTTTAAAACATGACTCATTTTCTCATCTTGCTACGGGTTTTGTGGTGATAACAGAGTGATATTTTCTGCACGGGACAATAAAAGAAAAGTTTGATATAGGTTTATGCTTATTAATTTTAATTTCGCCATGCTTTCTCTAACAATGAAGGCAGCATGCATTGCTTGGAAAAGAAAAGGAAATTCAAAGTGTTATTGGGGAGGTTGAAACGGCGAAGAAGCAAGAGGAAACGGTCAGCGAGTAACGTATCCTTGGCCTTCAGACAATCACATCACAATAGCACTCACTAGATCATGCGAACATGGCTCTCAAGGTACACGGACTCCGGGATAAATTCATCAATAGTCTTGCTCCTACGCGAAAGACTGGGGTTTGCCCGAGGAGCTACTGGGAATTTTATAGCTTTCTCAGGCCTCCAGCGGTAGAACTGGAACGTCTCACAACATCGTCCTTCCTTCAGCCATCGACGCAGCATCAACAATGTCTCAATTTTTCCGCTCTGCCTCGCGCTTGAATAAGACCAAGTACACCTTTCAGCTTGTGGTAAGCATCAAGCATGTGCGTCTTCATCCAATGCATAATGAGAAAGAAGTCATAGTGATCATGAAAAAAGGCGGAAACAAAAGTACTTGTACAGCGACTCCTCGGAAGCCCGGTGCATGGAGTGAAACACTGTCTATGGTTGTTACATTATATCGTGACTCACATGGGCGCTACCAGGAGAAGAAGTATACGTTTTTGGTGAAGCAAGCCGGAACAAACAAGACACTTGCTACGTTTAAATTGGATGCATCCCATTTCGCCTCCGCTGCGGGCACAAAAGAACAATGTTCATTGCAAAGCATCAACCCTAAGGATGATGGTCGTATAGTGGTTGAGGTGAGCTGCGCTTTCTTGCGACAGTTGGAGAGTCAGGGGAGTGAGGTGTCCAGTGTAATTTCTAGCATCTCTGGCGAGGAGCTTGGGGAGGAGCAGGACCTTAGCGGTTGGGGGGCAGGCGGCGAGGTGGACGTCGGGGATGAGCCAGCAGGACCCTCACTCGGAGGATTCGCTTCCTCCAATGCTTCCCCTTCTTCCCCGCTTTCGCCCGCAGTCGCGGCGGCCCCGAGAAAGGGTTCTTACCCTTCCTCCTCAGCAACGCCCACTGGCGCCGTCCCCGCCCTGTCAAGTTCTCGGTTGCCAAATGCCCCACGACAATCTTGCCTTCGGCCCCCGCGTCAGACCCCCTCATCGCCAGCAAGGCCTCAAGCGCAAGTTAGCACGCTTCCTCAGGCAACGGCCTCTTTTGTTCAAGAGAGAGAGGAGTTGCTGGAGCGTCTGACCCGGCTGGAAGATGCGAACGCGGCTTTGTCGGCGGACAAGGCCGCCAAAGAGCAGGATGTATTGAGCCTGCGGGCAGAAAGAGCCAAGGATCGGCGGCTGCTGCAAGAGCAGGCGGCTGTGAGAGAGGAGACGCTGTGCGAGTTCCAAAGGCGAGCCGAGGAGCTCGAGAGGGCGGCTAAGGACCGAGACGCCGAGCTGAGCCGGGTTAAGGAAGCGCTAGCCAAGAGGGAGGTTGATGTGAGCACAGGGGTGGAGAAGGAGACAGGGGTGGAGAAGGAGTCACACACAAGAATGCTTGTACAGGAAGCAGAGGAGAGATGGGAAGCAATGCGACGGGCGAAGGAGGAGCAGGAGCTGGAGTCGACGAGGGCGAGGGCGGCTGCAGCCGCAGAAATTGAACGTCTGAGGTGCGAGGTGCTGCGCCTGAAGCAGGCGGCCTCGAGCCCGGAACTATGTGTATCACCGGAGCGACGGATCGTGGGGGCCGATGAGGGAGGGGGTGAGGGTCGGGCGGAGGGTCGGGCGGGTGAGGTTGGAGGGGCGGAGACTTCGACCGGGAGTGGGGTCGAGGGAGTGCAGGAGGAGCGGCTGGCTTTAGTTGAAAGAAACGCAGAGCTAATGGCCCGTCTGACAGAATTTGAGACGGAGACGGAAGAAAGAAGTGATCGCCTGGAGAGAGTGGAAAGGGAGCGCTGTGAGCTTACCTTGCGGATGGCTGAGATGGAAAAGACAGAAGAAGCGCGTCGGGCGCGAGAGGCAGAGGCTGGAGCGAGGGAGCTGAAAGAGGTTGTAGCTCTACGGGCACAGGTCATGGAGTTGGAAAGGCAACGGCGAAGTGCGATGAAGGAGGCAGCCGCCATGCAAGCAGAGGCAGCGGAGATGGAGATGAGGGTGAAAAGAGCCGAGGAGATAAAAGAGGCGTCAGAGGGCTCGGTCCACACTGCGGGGGATCACGGCGAGCAAGGCCAGCTGGTTGAGAGAGAGGCCTGTCAATGGGAGGCGGAGAAGTCAGGGCTCGAGGCAGAGGTAAAAAGGCTGGAAGGAGACATAAAGACGGCGCACATCTCTCTGCAAGCAGCCGTGAAGTCGAAAGAGGACATGGTTGCCGAGCACGCGGCAGAGATGAGGGAGCTAGTGCGAGAGACAGAGCGCATGGCTATTTTGATAGATGAGCTGGGCGCTGACAAGACGCGACTGGAGGCTGAGGTCGAGGAAATCCGCGCGCAAACGGCGTCCCGACGTGAAGAAGAGGAGAGGGCACGCGAGGCTCAGAGAGCCAGCTTCCAGATTGAGAAGAAGGAGCTCGAAAAAAGGAAACAGGAGGCAGAGGCCGCACTCGCAGCGGCAGACAGAGAGGCGGAGCTATTGCGCGAACGAGGAGAGCAGGACATGGAGGAGGTGGCGGCGTGGTGGACAGAGAGGCAAGGGCTGATGGCGCGTCTGCAGGCGCTCGAAGGGGAGAAGGAGCATCTGGTGTCTGCTCGCGAAGAAGAGCGAGGGCGTCTGGCGGCCGAGTTGGAGAAGAGGGAAGAGGATCTTACCGCCTGGCTGCAGGAGAAGGCAAGCTTGGTGGAGCGCGTGGGTGAGCTGGAGGAGGAGATGGCGAAGGGGCGGGAGGAAGAGGTGGTGGCGCGGCGATCCTTGAGGCAAGCGCAAGAGGCCATGGAGGAGCAGGCGGCGACTGAGCGGGAGCTGGAACGGAACGTGCAGCTCCTGCAGGCTCAGGTAATGCACGGGGAAAGCCGTGTGCGCGAGGCGGAGGCCGCCTGCTCACTGGCAGAGCGCGCGGCGACGGGGGCTCTCGGGCAGGTACGGGAGATCGAGAGCGAGGTGGCCATACTGGCGGAAGAGAGGGACGCGTATCAAGAAGCGCTTGTGGAAGCGAAGCTGAGAGTGGCGCAATTGAGTGAGCAGGTTGACGCGGTCTCCCTGGCGCTGCAGCAGTCGCAGAGAGGGGCGTGAGATCCGGAGACAGGGGTTTAACTGTTTTAACAGATTAGATGGAAGTCATGTGAAACAGAGTGGACTATAGCCGGCTCCTCGAAGTACTGACAATCAAGGTGTAAAGAAAGGCGCAACGTAGAGCCCTGTCCCTCACTGCAGTATCTCCCTTACTTTCCCATCCTCTCAACACCCGCGTCCCAAGTGGCAGAACTCCCGGACGCAGAGCCTTCCATCTCTCTAGCGATCCAGAAAATCTGGCCCTGTCCCTCCCCTGTGACGAAAGCCACCCGATCCTCGGCCCCTGCTTTCCATATCCCGCCTGCTCGAGCCATCACCCCCATTGCGGTACCCCCCTCCCCCTCTCCCCCCCCCTCCTCCGTATCCTCTTAGTCCTGCACCCCCCTCATCCATCACCGCAATGTCGAGATGGTCGCCAATCTGGTACTTGCAGTCTCGCAAGGTTTTCGCGTCCTCGGGGCTGCGACCGCTGTTCCGCACCGACCCCACCATCCGCATCCGCGTCCTCCCCTCCGGCCCTGGGTATACCAACGAGAACTCCATGCGAGAGCCGCGGCGTCGGGCGCAAGGCACCACGTCTTTCAAGAGCTGGCTTAGCTCCTTCAAGGTGGCGTCGGGCCATGTGTAGAAATGCAGCTGCCGTCCCGGGAGTTGTTTCCCACCCCGCCCATAGTCAAGGTCGCTATTATGCCCATGCTCTTTCCAGAAGACGCGGAGTAACGAGGGCGTGACCTGTAGTTCAAGATTAACAGGGAAAATTCAAGCACCAGCGGATGCCAAAAGAAATGAAAAGGAAGGTTTTTCATTGCTTTCAGGCATCAAAGCTGACTGCGCTGAGATGAAATTTCAGTCTTCCCTTTCCGTACCCCGGCAAGTTTCTGCACTCACGTAAAGGCATAAACAATTTTTATGCCACTCATCTTCAGTCATTGCTTAGAACCAGAATCACTCCTTGTCACCAATCATCGGCCAAGAAACCGATGGCTCAATAAGGTAATGGAATGCCCCCTCAGACGTACACGAGGTCTCACCTTCTCCCGGTCTATCAAGCCATCAGAATTCCCCCCGACGCCGATACGCGCACCTGCTCCGCTGCTCATCAGTTGGCAAGAATATCGAGTTGTGCCCTGTCGTATTGAGTATCAATGAGTTTTGCCTGTCAGAAATGCCAAACTTTCCATGGAACGAGAAGATTTACACAGAAGGCGGCCTCAGGAGGTGCGATGCTGGCGAGTGCAAGCAGTTCCGTTTGCCGCCGACAAATTCATAGATCTGACAGGATCCCGCAACAGGTGCTTGCAATGTAGACGTTGTATGATGACGGTATTGTGAGTCTCTCTTGCCCGAAACTCAAAACTGGTACTCCAGAATGAGGGATCGGGTGTCAGACCGCGAGCCACACGTAGCTACTTCGTCTCTTCCTGTTCCAAGGCCCCTCATCCTCTCGGCTCTTTTCTTGCAATCTAGGCATTCCATACACATGCACACCGACATATAGCTTCACGGATTCGCATTTCTTCTAAGGTGCTTGAAGTTATGTTAGCGGGGGAGGCCGTCGACGTCCAGGTTGTGGCTAAGCAGCGTGGGAGGAGGCAAGCGTGCTACTCATGCAGACCGGTCTCCGTAATGCCGTCCTTTGCCTTGGGGCTTATTTCGTTCCTTTTTTTTCAGCTAGGAAATATCAACGCTTTTGTACTACCGTGTTGGGTCTCGAGTTTCATGGATCGCGGCCATTTTCGTCCTCATGCCGTGGTTCAAGAAGAAGATCGCCGAGCTATCAGCAGAGTCAAGCCAACTTCCTCCAATCTTGCATCAAGATTTCGCAACGCCTCGCCACCCAATGAAATACATGATTCAATATTGGACGCTGATATGGATTTTTTTGCTGTGGTTTCTGCGAAATCTACGGGCCGTTTTCCTGAAAATGGAACGACGCCGACGCCCTCGGTCCCCCTCAACCTGGTCACTGAGACGGTCTCCTGGCTCTCTGACAAATGGTACGGCATAGTGTCGAAAAAGACGCGAGAAGCCTCTCGTTTGCGGATAGTCGGTGAGGGGATGGGCCTCGGACCCAAAAATGAGACAAGAAGCACGAGGACTGGTCCTCAGGCCGGACGGGGAGGGAACGAGGGAACTGAGAGCATCTCAGGACCCGGGCACAAGCAGAGTGGTGGCCTAATGGGACAACATAAAGCGAAGAAGAAAGGCAACGAGGCGGCAAGTCTGCGTCGGGGGAGTGCGGGGGGAGGTGTGAAGAAAACAATGAAAGCCTTTGCGGATGGGTGGAGCGTGAGCGCAGGGGCGTGGGCGGCGCGTGCGAAGGCCTCGGGCCTCGGGGCCTGGTCTGGCCTTCGTTCCAAGGTGTCAACACTTCTTCCAAAATCTATGGAGCGGATGGGTGCGAGGATAAAAAAGAAGCGGAAAAGGGCCGCCGGCCGGGGGAGACCGGGGTCAGCGCGGTCGCCCCGGGAGCAGATGGCGGAGCAACGGAAGAAAAGACAAGCCGGCAAGCCCGCTGACAGCGGCGCTAGGAGCGGAGTGAATCTGAAAAGCTTCTTGCTGCCATCTCTGCTGCAGCGGATCGATCCATCCGCCTACAGTGCCGGTGTGTGGCGGCAGACCGTGTTCCCAGGTCAAGGCGAACGGGGCCGGCCGGGGCGGGAAGAGGGGCCGGATGCGGTGGACCTGGAGCCTCCCTCAGGCCGGCCGCCGGTCTTCGACGACCTCGTGGAGTTCCCACGTGGCCCCGCGGAGGCCTGGGACCTGTTCGTGGGGGACGCGCGGCATTTGGCGGACTCGATCTATCGGCTCCTGGCCCCAGCAGCTGCGCTGCCCAAGGCGGGCCCCAGCCGTCCCCAGGTAGGCGCGCGGCCAAAGGCAGCTAGGGTCAAGCAAGGGCCCTTGTATGCGACCCCGCTCGTCCTGCGCCAGAAGAAAGCCAAGGCAGCGGTGGCGGCTAGCGCCTCGACAGCATGGCCCCAGGTGTCGGGGCCGGGGGGGGAGGGAGACACGGAGAGGGAGAAGATGGAGCTTGAGGCCCTTGATTGGGCGGATCATGGGGTCGACATGGAGAAGGAGGAGCAGGGGGACGCCGAGAGCGAGGTCTGGCAAGGCTTACGGGGACGAGTGCGGGAGATGATCGAGGAGAGCGCGGGCGCCCCCTCTGGGGCAGAGTACTACGCGATGGAGGGGGCGGGAAGCGAGCCGCGGGAGCAGGAGACGGGGGCAGGGCGTTCCACGCCTTCATCTAGGCCAGGAGAGGAAAGGCAGGAGCGCCGTCCGAGCAGGGCCAGAATCCTTCCCGTGCCTCTGCGGGCGCCGCGCCTGGTTGACCGCCTGGACGAGCGGCCCCGCGGGATCGCCGCCGCAGGATCCTCTTTGCCAGTGACTCCGGCTGCAGCTTCTGAGACCTTTAGCGACGAGAGGATCATGGACGCGCGCGTGCCTTTGCCGCCTTTCCCCTCACGACCGCCCATGGAGGACGAGTACTGGCCCGTCCCCGCGTCCTCAGCGTTTCATGCCTCTTCTGCCTTCGACGAGGAGGAAGAGATGGGCGAGGGTAGGGCCGAAGAGGATGGAGAGGATTTGGACGACACTGCAGTTGCGCCCTGGCGCCGGGGCCTACCTGAATGGCTGAAGCGCGTGAGCCTCACTCGTCTGCTGGTCAGAAAACCAACCCCCGAGCGGATGCTGGAGGTAATCCGTCGGCGGCAGCAGGTGCGACGGATGCCCCGCAAGATGGATGACGCCTTCCTCCGCACTGTCTCCCGAAAGTTGCAAGGGAACCGACTCCGCATTCGGTCCTTTCAGCTCCAGACCGACAGGTACCGCAACTCCCTGCTCTCGGCGGGCGCCTATGTGGACGCCGTGGTGTCCCTCTTTGGCTCTGCCAAGGAGGCTGAGGAGGTTCTCTTGCCTTTGACGCGGTGGCTCCCCGAGGCCTCCAAGCGCCGAGGCCTCTCGGATGAGTACTGGGCGCGGCGCCGGGCCCGGCTTGGCGGTTTGCAGACAGTTGAGTCGCGCCAAGGGGGTGAAGGGAGTGCGGCCGGGGGCACCCGGGCGCTCCTGAAGGAGGCTGGGCGGGTGGGGTTGACGGCATCGACGGCTTGGATGGCGAGGATGAAGGCAGCGGTATCAGAGCGGGTGGTCGGGTTGACGCGAGGGCTGGAAGAGCTCGGACGGGCTCTGGGTAGTATTACCTGCGGCAAAAGCACACTCATTGAATTGTCTTTCGAGGGTGGAAAAGAAGAGGAGGAAGCTAAGGATGGGAAAAGCATGAGTATTGACGATCCCACCGTGTTGGCCTTGACAGAACTAGAGCGCGAGCTGAAAGGACGGGGGCAAGTCGGTGGGAATGGGGGCGATGACGACCCCATGGCCCGCATTGAGGACATATTAGGGGACAGAAATGCGGCCTATTTTCAGCAGCGGTTGGACCTTTACATGCGGGGGGGGCTCTCGGGTATGGATCTTTATCGCGCTTTAAAGCGCCTGTGCCTGGCAAATGAGATGCGACTAGATCTGGTAATGCGGCAGCTGCGCGAAGAGTCTTTGCGGGGGGATGAAAGGTGGCATAGCCAGAATGAGAGATTGGGGGCCTTGCTACGGATTCATGAGGGACAGAGGAAAATCATCTGGTAGTGGTCTTCGGAGCCTGTATCAGTACTGTGCTGGGTGTTTAGACAAAGGGAGGTTTATCGAATTGGAGATTCTCCATTGGATGATGTACTTGCTTGCAGTGACCATGCATACACTCTCCGCTCCTTGTACACATGTAGTATTATGACACGACATTTTATTTGTCCATAAGCATTAAAATGCTAAAAAATTGTAATGAATGACAAGACACGCATTATGCTCTATCACGTGCCACCCGTGTATTGTTATTTCTTGTTTATAGATTTTTCTTAGATCTGCGTAATCGCGCACAGCAATTTTCAACGCCTCACATTCAAAAGTAAGTGACCGCGATAAAGAGAATATTACGTCCCCCATATTTGCGCGTGTAGACCTATTTCTATTGTAGAAGACTCTATTCTCTGCCTCTCACAAATGAAAGTGGAGACATCATCACCATGAGCCATTTTCTTCCTCGACACCTTTGCACACTGCGTAATGAGTATGATATCCCTCAACTTGTTTCTATCATGCTTACAGGACATTCCTCTTTCACATCCTGTTGCGTTTTTTTTGTGCGGCACGAGGCTCGTCCCACTCCTCCTCCCAAAACTCATCCTCATCGAAGTCAAAGCTCTCGATTGAATCATCATGGTCTTCTTCGTCAAACGGCAGCACTTCCAACATGTCTTGACACGTGATGAAGCCTTTTCGCACGGGTTTTTTGGCAAATCCACTCAGCTGCACCCCTACCCGAATCAACCCCAGCTTAAGTGCCATCTCCACGTCTTCTACTGAGCAAGTTGTCTCGAAAGCCATGGTGACAAAGTTGTGCTTGTTTTCTGCCCCACTATTTTGTACGCAGTCAACAGTTTTAGCTTGGCGATGCATGCTCCGCAGAATTGACATATCCTTCTGTTCCGGTACACAGGACGCGACAAAATGCTGATCGAAGGGCACGTGATGAGCCAGAGCGTCGGTGAAGACAGTTGCGTTATCGATAAGATGGTAGCGAACATCTGCCGAATTGATAAGCGGAGAAAAGGGAGAAAGGCCGCTGAAGAGATTGTACTCGTCCTCCACCCAGATTGTTTCTATAGTGCTTTTGGCCATGCCTTCATTTTCCATCTTCAAGCCAATTTGTGGTTGGCGTGTTCTCCTATCACGCCCCATGTCAAGGACATGCATAACAAGCTGGTTTTCTCCTAGATGGCAATTGTCATCCTCTGCTCCCAGGCAAAGGAATGTGCCCCTGTAGCAGGTCGGAATATTTGAAACGTCCACAAAATCCAAGCAACTACTCGCCGCCAGACTCAAACCTGCTAGGACTGTCGAGGCAAGTTTGGGTGAGGAATTGTTGGGATCTGTTTATGTACTCAATGAAAAAATGGATCCCTTCCAGAGAAGGCCGACAAGAACTCACACATCAGAGAAATTGATGAGATCAATGCAAGGAGGAACAGGTAGAAAAGTACGTCCGGGGACTAGTGGCAACGATATTCTTGCATGAAGAGGATACCATACTGAAAGGCGGGGAAAAGGTAAGGCAGCCTCGAATCATGGAGAGCATAAATCACAAATGTTCACCTACCGATTGATATGAGTACACGCATACTCGATGAATACTATCGTGGATCACGTCTTGCACACTAGACCTGAGACACAATATTGTTACATGAGAGAAATTTGAGTTCGACACTTTTGTGACCTCTAAGATTGAGGTATAGCTAAGTTAAATATATAACAAGGGCCTGGATGGAATGTAATGGGTCGGAAAGTTCAACAGAGCGCATTTAGCTGGACATCGCCTTGCATAGACTGTTCGAATATGGGGCGAAACACCCGGCGAAGTATGAGAAGTAAACCACAGCCATAAGAATATCGGCTGCTTTTGACTGTATCACTGATCCCTGCACTCCAATGAAACGTGTAAAGAGGGTTTTATGGAAGCGATCTTTCTTTCTACATTCAGTTTTGAAACAGAAACGGAAACGGCTGATCCCCCCCCCCCGTTGCTAACCGTTTAATTTTGAATTGCGCCAGAGATATAAAGCAAAACCTTTTTTACTGACAAGATATGCTGGAGATCACATTGCTGTAAGCTTTACTTCAAGTTTCTTACGACCTGCGAAATTGTTTGCTGGCAGGCATACACAGGAACTCTTCGATGTTATTTAAGCTGTGATTCTTTCTGCGCGCTGTTTGTCCAAGCATGAAGGAATACCATAGATTTATGTTATATTTCAATAACGATGTATGAAATTAAAGAAAATAAGTGTTATATCAAGTACAGCCGCTTATGTTAATAACTTTCGACACATTTAGACCTCCCATTGATTTCCGTGGTGAAGGTTTCAATTGCAGCGATTTTGCTTAGTATAAAAAATCATTTCAGGGGTCTTCAATCATTGCACAAGTAAATTGGTCATGCTCATTATGCTTTTGAGATGCAAAAGAATTGAAAATGTGGCACAGATTCTTTGGTGTTTTTGTTATCATTTACGATCAGTTTTTTGGGGGTTTTCCTAGTATTGTCACGCTTACAGTGACCTCGTTGGTGATGATTCAAGTCACAATCGAGAACATAATCTCCAAGGATCTACATTGGGAAGCCATGGTGGCAGTTCGCGATATGGGAATTATCATGCCTACCAAATGTCGACATGCAGTTCGCTGGCAGGCTGGTGGTAAGCCACATGCCCAGGTCTTGCAAGGCTCATCACAATTACAGAAACTGTCTTTCGGCATATATGTGCGATAGCCGTAGCAAATCACCCTGAACCCTTTATTTCGCTCACATAGTTTGCTTTGTCCCACAAGCGCATCAACATGCTCTTCCGGATCGCCTCCAACTTCGACCACCACCTGCATCTCCGGTATTTTAGATTTCTGGAACTCAGCACTGACTACACTAACAGCTACAGGTTGAAATAAATTGAATAAAGTTGGGCCCGTCATTGTGGGAGAAAGGTGTGCCAGACGAAAAGTGCGAGTGACGTTGAAAGAGCAACCATCAAAATGTTGAAACAGAGGAGAGTCCCCCAGAGAAACGATGATCTGAGTGCTTTTAATGCGCACCCAAGAGTCAATACCTAGATCAAGACAGTACGACGTACAGTCTTGAGGGAAGTTACGGTCACGAGCATAGGTCTCCAATTTAGAGACCAAGGGTTCAAAAGCCAAGACGTCCTCACACCGTTGAAGGAGCTCTTGTTGCGAGCTTTGCACCATACTCAGCTGCGTCAGCGCAGCTACAATCTCACCATAGATTCCAAACATGAGGTTTTTCATGCATGCGCGGGCCTTTTCACGGTCCCTCAGGAGGGAGCGAACCACAGTTTCACGTAGTGCTCGTGTGACAAGAGAGCACATGGAGGGATCGGCGAGACGCACCTCTATGCCTTGCCTTTTTTCATCAAGTTCTTGCTGGCGTGCAAATGCATTTCGGAGTTTGATAACTGTGTCGGATGTCTGTGTTTTTTTTTGGGAATGAACCTCAGAAAGTACCGAGGGGGACGGGAGAGGAGGCGCAGCAGGGAGGTAGCGTGGGCATCTAAAGCGTTTGGATGAATGATCATCTAAGTGACTTCGCGAAGAAGGTATTCTTTTTCGCCTGGCTATTAGCATTGAAGAGGAAGAGATGAAGGACGAAAGGGGCAGCATTTTTCCAGCACAAGGGAAGGAGTGAGCACGCGGATGGGGAGGTTCGGGGCTTGTATGTCGAAAGAGGGATCCGCAGAAAGTGACAGCCTCTGTAGGGAAATGGATGAGGAGAACGATAGGTCCTTAAACCTTTTTATAACTTTGCATGCAAGAACAAAGGGGAAAGGCGGGGGAGCGGACACGTTTCCCAGACAGTGACATGGGCCTGCAACAAGAAGTGCCTGGGAAGGCTGCCCTCCGGGTCGCTTTCTACGTGCCCTTTCTGGAAGCTATTCCCCAGCCTGCCCGCATCACACGCTTGCTGGACGAATGGGTGTTAACTCAAATCCCCGCAGGTATCGAAAATAGATTTTTGGTATCGGTGCTTATTTGCAATCTACAAACTGTCCGGATGTGCGTGTCAATCGGAATATTAATTGCGTTTTTTCTTAATTCTCCCTTACCGAATCCACTCTACTTTCTACCAGGAAACAGTGCAAAGTCTTTAGCTCTGCCTATAAGTCCTCGAAATTCAACATCCCCTTTTGACGTACAGGACGCCTTATGTATTTTCTGTGGCAAATGCCTTCCAAGGCTTGCATAACACTAGTCCTCCTTGTCATGCCGAGGGTAGCCTTGCCGTGCCAACAGCACCTACCGCTCTGACTTCTTCCCTAAATCGATTCGCGGACTCATCGTTGGACCATTTGATACGTGGGCACATGGGACAATTAAATCGTCTTCTGGAAAAATTACTTGATGATAAACTCACGAGTTACCTTCAGTGCCGCCGCCTGCTTCTTCGCTGTGGAAGCGACTTGTCATGAGTGTGCCAGCGGCATCATCCATCGCTGTAGGTGTGAAGAAGACGGACACTTCTTATGAAGTGAACGCAGAAGTACCTGGCTTCAAAAAGGAGGACATCCAGCTTTCTTTCTCAGAAAACGGCCACATGTCCATTTCGGCAGAGCGCAGGGAAGAGCGCACAAAAAATCGAGAGGACCAGGGGGAACTTGAAGGGGAAAGGCACAGTCAAGCTCCGACGTGATTTTTTAAGGCCTTTCATAAGCAAGGGCAAATTTTTAGTCGATAAGCATGCAAGTGAAAGGGGAAGAAGCTTCTGTATCAGTTAGATTAATCAGTCTTGAAGGTAAAAAAAGTAAGTACAATGGAATACGTCATCTGGGAGTCATGAGATAGTAATTATATTCATGGCTCTTTACTAGAAATTGACCATTTAGAAGCCAATTCTGGCAGCCCACTCATTATTCGACTAACTGGTCAGCATTGTTGGATGTTAGTAAAAATTTAGTGGGTGAATGTCTCATTCAATCGCCCTCGCAGGGAATAAGTCTTCTCACGTTATTATAATCATCACGTGGCTCCATTTAAACGAAACTATAAAGCTTTCGGAGCAGCAGACTCATACGATCGTTTAATGAACCCCTTCGAAAATTTGACCCCATTATACCAGTGTCAAGCGAGCAATGCAAATTTGACAAGTTGAAATCATTGTACACCCTAAGCAGCGATGCTCCGTGTATAATATCCCCGCCATCTCGCTAGCCGTTAAAATTTTGAACCGGGGAGCGAACCGACACTCCTCGAACACGAAGAGAACGCACCGATCCTATTGCAAAGCTTTGCGCGTAAAACCCTAATGAAGTGCATGATCCTCGAATCTGACTTATTCCCATTTTCGCACGCTCTAAAATTTTGGCTGACTTGTAAGAGTTATGGACCACCAAGGAAATGAGGATAATGTTATATCGTCCAACGGAACTTCTGCGGCAAGCGACGATGCGAATGCGCCCAGCGACCAAATTAAACAGAAGCCCGGCTACTATTCCTTTCCACAGCTAAAATCTGAACACCCCACAAAATCTTGGACTTCTAAAGCGCGAATATGGATCTTTATCCTCTTCTTGGTAACGTTTGCTGTCCTCAGTGCGACTGTACTTCGCCAACCTATCATGGACAGCGAGAGATGGCTTAAAAGGCAGGGTCTAAATGGATTAGTAGTCTATGGTATCGTAAGTTGGGCGTTCCTTATGATCGGTGGAAGCGCAAACCTGATCGACTTGATAAGCGGCTTCGTTTATGGCTCGAGACAGGGCCTCGCCATGGCGTACCTGGTAAAACTTCTAGCCACAATCTGTGCTTATCTGGCTGGCCGATACCTTTTCCGAGATCTGCTTGTGACATACTTTTTTAAAGAGTATGTGTGGCTCGCTGCGATGGTTAGACTTGTAGAAGAAAGACCTTGGCAAAGTAATGTATTAATACGATTGGCTGCAATTCCGGCAGCCGTGAAAAGCTACGGTTTGGGCGCAATTGAAGACCCACCGATACCCTTCTTTTCTTGTGCTATCGTAATAATGGCACCTCTGTCTTGGATTTTGACGGATTTGGGAGCTAAGCTTCAGGACCCCAAGGATATATTTAAGGCTCAAAGCGAGGGTTCACAAATTTTGGAGATCGTTGGCATTACATGTATCTTTCTGGTCCTAGTGTGTGGCGCTTGGTTCGGCCGCAAATATGTTCGTGAAATTAAAGCAGAGAAAGAAGCAGAAATGTCTGCGGTACAATCTGTCGCAGCTGGTTGTGCAGATGTTGAATCCGCGCAGGAGGACGGCAATACACCACCTGAGGCGGAGGAAGAAATCTTGTTTAACACAAAGGACCTTGCGACGTCATCCATCGCGGCGAGCACGCCAGCAGTAGCGTAAGTAGGATCCTAGCTGAACTGTTATGCAAGACTAAGAAAATTGGGATACTGTTCCATGGTACATTCAGAATGAAAGACGCCCACGAGCCATGAACAAAAACAAATGAGGAAGTAAATTGGCGAGTGGAAATCCAGTATGCGCAAAGCATTTTCAGAGTCCAAGGAGAGAAAGCAAATACCATTGGAGAAATAAAGTTTAAAAGCATCAATAATCTTTTCTTTACATTTTAGTTGTTGGAAAAAAAGAAACATCATGAGGAGGGCAATTTTGATAGCAGAACACCCGAACAATTTCTCTAAAATGCAAAAGCGTATCATTCCCGGTTGCTGGTGCTGCCTTCTACATTTCAGATAATTACTTCACATCAGATGTACATTTCGCAGTTTTTGTTTGGCCTCTATTCAGGGACGACTTAACTCCAGCAAGGACTCGGCGACAAATTTGTTCGTTCTTCAAAAAAATCACCGGCGGGGTAGCTTCTTTTCTCGTGAAGAGGATTCTGTCCACAAGTTTTGCCTGAGATCGTTTCTTGAAAAAAATCTGCCCAAAAAATTAGAGATACAAGAATCCTGGAAGTTTGTAAAAACATATCGGTAACTACACATTTGCATTGTCACGACCTTATAGACATTTTTCATGCTTGTTACATGTCGAATACTTTCTGTGAAAGAAAGTAGCTAGTCTAAGCCAGCGGTGAGCTGACGCTGAAGAAAGCGTTTACACATAACCACACTTCGAATTCCGCACCCGCGTATATTTACATTCTGCGCAAATCATGTTTCTGTAGCTGCCAATATTCATGGTCTTCAAACAACGTCCAAACAACGTCTTCAGACCGATCAGGAAAGGTGACTCAATCAGCGCCTTCACTTTGTCTAGGACACTCAAATAATGTCTCCTCGACTGTCGAACCAAGACACCGCAGTAGACCGCAGCCCTTCAATGGTGCCAGCTTCTCGGAGCTTGTCCAGCATTTTTAACATGGTCGGAGGCCAGTGACAATCCATCTTTAAGTACGAGTCGTCGAACAGTCGCGGATCACGCGACACTGCTTCACGATACGAATCCACGCCTTCGACAAATCGGCCGAGAGTCCAATCCAAGGCAGCTGATGCAAGAAGCATTTCCGCAAAGTCCGGATTACTGCAGACATGGAGGATAGAAGCGCCGATAAAATACAATTAGAGGTCATGTATCACAGTCAAAGCACACACGCTAAATTCATGAAAAATCGAAATTCTTCCCGCACTGGTATGTCACCTTCAAGGCCATCTAAGTAATTTTCAAACAAGAAACTTTTTTGTGAATCAAAGCGCACCCTATTTCTTTTCCTTTCGATTTTGCCTACGTTTTAGACTTACCGTCGATTGATGGACTCAAGCATGTACATGCCTCGCCCAACATTACCGTTCTCCACCTCCAGCAACGCCACCTTGCCGCGACTCGCCGGAGACATGGGAAACAAGGCAAGGGCTGTATTATGACAGATAATATGTATCTTTAAATCATCAGCTTGAAGATGTTCAAATGAAGGAGGCATGATATGGCTCAAGGGGAAAATGAAGCAGGAACGAAGGAAGCCTGCATGTTTCGCTTTAAGGGACAATTTTAAAACTTAAATTTATCCACATACCTCTGCGATAGTACTCCAATGCAAGGTCATGCCGACGGGTGCGTGTGAGCACGTCGCCAGCATTAAGGTAGAGCCGGTGGTTCTCGGGGTCCATGACCAGTGCGTGCTCGTAGTCGGCGATGGCCGTCTCATAGAATTGGAATGCGTCCTTTTCCCGTGTTGCAAGAAGTGCGTCCGCTGTTCGCAAGTATGACAGTCGTCAGAGTAGAAAAAGGGCAAGAATCCAGAGGTATTTGATTGGGGATGGGGGACCTCGCTTGTCAGACCAAGCAGCCACTCGAGTTGAAAAAGCAACAGCATGCGACGCCGGTCAACACTAAGAAGCACACGAGCTACTCACCTATCACTTCGAAGGCCAAGCCCCGGTTTGTCCAGTACTCGGCCGTGTCAGGACACAGCTCAATGCTTCGGCTGTAGTCTAGCAGCGCCTCGCTGACTCGCGTCAAGGAGCAGCGGACATTGCCTCGATTCGAGAACGCTCTGCGCACATACGAATGGAGAATACATGAGAAATTAGCGTGGTTTTTAAAACTCATCCAGTTTCTTGGCCACCGGCAGCGCAATACCGTGCGTCCTTGTAACACTCTCCTTCTGGCCTAAGAGGATAGCTGCAATTGCTTCACCTCATGTCGTTGCTCCTACTCGACAGGCCTGAGAACATTCCTTAAATGCACGACTTCTTTATACTCCTCTTGCGTGGACTTCTACTACGTACTTTGCCACCAGCTGCTTCTCCTGATCGCTCAAACTTGTGTAGTCGCTGTCGAAGAGCCCTATCAGCTCTGTGTAAACGTCCTCCGCCTCTTCGAACTGAAACGCATGCGTCAGGTCCAACCCCTTTTTCAGCATTTCAAACCTCAGTTCCGGTACTGATTTCCGCACAACTGCACCTTCTACCGGGCCATCGCTTGAAGACGCTGCCATCGGCGCCAAGTCGGGGACACTTGGAGAGTTTGCCCTTGAGCCCCCCATGGTCAATGCCGCCCAAGTGGCCCCTGCCGTGGCTCCGAGGGTCCATGCATTCAAGGAGCGCACGGCATCCTTGCGATTAAATTGCTGTTCCACATCGTTCCGGATCTTGCAGCGGTCAGGGTCGCCTTCAGTGCTGACTGCCAAGGCAGTTGGGTCTGACGTCGGTCTTCTCGGAGCAAGGGGGTGGTTCCGATGCCCACTTGCTGCAGGAGTCAGGAAAGCCGACACATCCTGTACAGAAAAGAGTACGCTCATGGCGCATATGGCGACGCTCAACTTTACATGGCTCGGAGTGTGCATTATTTAGCGTGCCACAAAGGGTTATAATGCCCACGGGAGCGAATGACGCGTCTTTGAGTTTCAGCACTTCCTGGCGAAAATGGCGGCAATAATTGTGGCGGACTTTCCTGAGGTGTGTGAAATGTGAGATCCGTCAGGATCACGGTATGGAAAGATTCGTGATGAAGGGAGATGCGCCTTATTCAATTCTTGCGACACGCATTCCAGGAAAGAGTACAACGTGGAACGGGCCATTTATGTCCACCGTGTCAGCGAGGCAGCTGCCTCGGCTCCGTCCCCCTGCTTTCACGCCGTCTTCATCAGGGTCCCCCGGACAGTGGCGACACTCGGGGGAGCAAACTGGACATCACTGCTCCTTGTCGGGTTTTCTTTTGAGATGAGATCACCGCATACGTGTCACTCAGTCCATTAGACAGGGAGACTTCCCATCGTCTACTAGGGGTGATCCCTCCTCTCGCCGAACGGCTTAGGAACGTAACCTAAAGACGACGCATCGTTGACACACTACCCATTATTACAAGAAGGCTTACTTTGTATGAATGAATGATTGATCTTGTTCTTTAGTTTTGGCAGGGATCACTTCACGCCTATCGCGGAGCCAAAAATGGACAAAGTAGTAGTAACCTTGTGCGTCTCACGTCCTCTTATGTCACACACATGCACAAAGTAGTAGTAACCTTGTACGTCTCACGCCCTCTTATGTCACACACATGCACATGACAAGAGCCCTTCCTCCATTCAATTCCTTTTTTACATTTCCATCTCCTTCATGATCTGGATGAAATCCTCATTTTTCAACTTTCACCGAGGATGCTGTCGCCTCTTTGACTTTCTTGCAGTACGCGAGGCCGGCATCGATGCTATTGGCGCGGGCTGCCAGGCTGCCTACGCCAGAGCTTGTCGCGGCAAAGTAGGGTTCGAAGTACACGGACGTAGCCACACCTGCCATCCTCTTCGCCCGTTCGGGAAGTTTCTCACCGATATCTATGTGCGCTAAATTAAGAACACCGGCCTTCTTTGCCAAGAAAGCATTTATGTGATTTTCGAATGCGGCATCTGCTTTGTCTGATGTGGTAGTTCGCTCCGTAATACTGTGCTGCAGTGGGTTCTATTGTGCATGAAAGAAGGATAGAACGTACGAGAAGAAGCGGTGGAGATAAGTGATTGACCGCCTCACGCTGGTCTGAGTGGGACGGCATCAGAAGTTCATTCACTGGACAAGCCGCTTACTCTCAACAGCAGCGCCGATAATACGAATTCACAGGGCATGGAACTGACGCAAAATTTCGAGACTCGCCATGATGAAATCCATACCCTTATCGCAAGACGCAGGAACAGAGCATTCATGTACTGATCAGAAATTACAGGCAAATGGGATGGAAAGAATGCGATGAATGCACTTTACGCTTTCAAGTCATGAGGTTGGCTCTCCCCGCAGAGGGAACTACTTCTTATGATGACAAGAACACGAAGTATACCGCGAACAGCAAGTTATGGGACAAACCATTGAGAGACGTAGTAGGAGAGGAACGCCGACAAAGTCACACGCGCCAGTATGCTAAATTCTAAAAGCATCTGATCTGGGACTCTAGGGCGAGCACATAGATGACCGTTCACAGAGTATCGAGGGGAAGCGGCGCACGATGCACGACACTTACCATCACTTGACTGGTCGAAGATGTTCGTGGATTTTTCTAGACTGATGAAGGCGCGTCGTCCGCGTGCCCGGACTAAATTGCGTCTGCGGTGAGAAGCGAGAACGCTGATACCAATGAGCGTGAGCGGAAGGGGGGCGAGAGAGAAGCCGGTGCCTGCCCCGTGTGACGCGCTTGTGCGGCGCGAGAACAATGTCCAGGACAAACCATCAACGCCATCATTCTCAGACTCTTTTTAAACCCCATCTCTTCCGCGTCAAGCATCTCTGCATGGCTCGGCCTCGCCTTCCCCTGCCGCATTTCCTTATCCTGCTCCTCCGCCTGCTATCTCCACGCAATCTGTGTACGCATTCCTACCCTAGCACCCGGACTACACCATGTCATTCCTAGCCAGATACAACGGAGGCAGAAGCTACAAGACCATTCAAACGAACCATTCACGATTTTCTTCTCCTTTTTCGATCACAGAGAAACACCGTCCCTCGCTTTGTCTCGGCGGAGTCGTCGAGGAGGGTCTCTCGCTATTCGCCGCCTCTGTTTCCTGTGAGACATCGGTCCCCGGTAAACATGGTAAGCATAGGCTTATGAAAGATAATCAAATGGCTCGTGACTGGTGCACACAACTCTTTGTAGATCCTCACCCCTTATTGAATCGAAGAACGCATGATGCTTGATGTACTCCTTTGACTGAATCGGCCCCGAACTGCTTCCAACCTCGCTTTCCTTTTTCATCCCTCAAATGAAATCCCAGTCATCTGGCTTTGGTGTCAAAGGGAACGTAGGGCGGTGCTACCCTTTTTGGTCCGCCTTCGAAAAGTGTTTGGTAAGTTGTGCATGAGAAGCTGTCCGGTCTTCTTCATTTTCTTCGTACATCTGACTGAATCGCGGCGCTTGTGTCACCTCCATTAGGCAACCGCCGACCACTTTAAGGAGTGCATGGATTTTCGAGACGACTACGAGGAGTGTCTTCACCACCGGAAAGAGGTAGGTTACTGGTCTTGACTGGTGCATACAGAAACCAACGTGCCAGTCTTAAACGCGCTGCGCTTGGAGCTAATTCCAGGACCATCCCGCTTTCCGCGTCCGGATGGCCGGCCATGATGACGCTGCGCACGCTGACTTCTGCCATTGGTACTCCCTTAACACAGTATGCTCGCGTGCGAGCCATCGAGAAGCAACGTGCCCTCATGGAACGCGGAGAGGAAGGCGGGTCAGGCGGCCATGTTGATGGGCACTGAGGAGGCTTGCAGATGCCCCGGGCCTCCTCGTGTCGGGAGGGTTGAAGACTTAGAGAGCCGGATAGAGACAAAGAATTGAAGGGAAAAGAACATGGAAAGTAAGAAAGCGACGAGGAGTAGACCGTCATGTGTCGGGCGTGTATTTCTCGGATACGTTCAACGTTGTCTGTCCGCTTTTCAACCTCATTTCTCATTGCCCCGGACTCCCTTCTGTAGAAGCATTGTTCTTCAAATTCTTCCGCCGCATTTGTTCGAGCGCTGCTAGAAATTAATGCGCAAAGCCTGATCCAGCCACCGTGAGGTTGTTACGTCCCGTCCCCTTCGTCTTCCATCCGCCGCCCCTCCCACTTCGCGAAGCGCCTGTTCTTGTGCGCGAGCGCGTCCATTTCAAAAAACTCGTACTATTTCTCCTCCGCTTCCATGCAAGCCAGAGCTTTCCTTGGGTTCTCGGCCACGCCTCTACGCCGGACCACTCCCTCTTCCCTCGCCGTCACCTACCCCCAGGTCGATCTTCCTCTCTCCAGCGACCAGGCACTACCATCCGAGCCTCCTCCCTTCCCCCATTTGTTCGCATCCTCCCGCCTCCAAGGCCTCCCAGCATGCCTCCAAGGCCCCCCTGCCCGCCCCGCCCGCCACGTTGAAGACCTTGGGCCGGAATTGCCCCGAGTTTTCGCCCTCCCGCCACGCCTCCACCGCAGGTGGGACCTTGAAGTCCATGACTGAGGCCTCAGGCGCCGAGTAATGCCCCGGGGGGAAGGAGGTGTTCTGCCCCCCTTTACCTCCATTTCGCATTTCTCTACCTGGCCTGCCGAGCTCCGACCCGCGCCTGCAAAGCCCGTGACCCTCACGCGATCCCAGAGCTCCACAAAGCCGAAATGCGGGCTTAGGCGTAAATCACCCGTCCGTTTGGTCTCCAGGATACTGCCTTCAACGCGCAGCATCCATCATCGGTAATCGCTTCATGTACCTCAAGCCTCTGCCTCCTCCTACTCCGTTGCGGCTACGACCACCTGCGCCCTGCACCTCCTTGAGCTGAGCTGATGAGATATTCGGGTCCAGGACTCAGGTGTGCGCGTAATAAGTAAGGTCTGAGAGGCTAAAACCGCGTCCGATCCCATCATGTGCATGCTACCAATGTGGCGTTTTCGAGTCCGCTTGTGACGCACATATCGTTCCAGATACTACAAGCGCATTTGCCAGGTGTCCACCAGAATGATTTACGCAGCTGCTTGGAATGGACATCATGAAATGAGTCGAAAATCATAGAAATGATATTGATGAAATGCGAGAGGAGGAATGTACACTCCGAGTACACCCCACCGACTACTCCCGGCCCTTTAGCAGTCCCGGCGCACTTACCACTCCGGCCTCCATTTCCTCTCCATCACACACATTCAACGAATTAAACGCCATCACACATGGCCCTGCCCCAGTATCCCACTCTGCTGTATGTATGCGCCTTTTTAAGTGAGTCAAGTAATCGGGAATTAGCGATGTTGGGGCTCGGCGCGAGCCGCCGGGGGGAGGGAGGCGTGGTCAGAGGCTGGATACCAGCCCGTCCAGAGAGACGTGCCATGTGGTGGTAGTGCGGACTGGCACCTTGCTTGAGGAAACACGAATTTCTGTCAAAGGTATGTGCGTGCCCGACGACGTGTTTCGGGGGACGATCGATGTCCTTGAGGCGTGTGTTGTGGCAAAGATTTTCCCTGGAAGCCTTCCGCTTCTTGTTCTCGAGCCTGGGGCTCCGTGCTCCCCGTCATCATTCTGCCCTGTCCTCTACCTATGAAGAGCTCTCTCCTATCAGCCGTGTACCACGGGGAGACGTTGCCGAGAAACGCTTCTTTTGTACGATTGTGGCGGCTGTGGGCCTTACCCTTACAGGCAAAAGTGCGGCGACGCAGGCAGGATGCGACCTTTGAAAGAACGAGGGGGTCCAGCCCTTGCTTGGTCACCTCCGCGGTCTGGCCTTTTGAGGTTTTTTGTGTCAAATTCACGGATGCCCTCTTCCCCTTTCCAAGACGTACCTCATGCGATTAAGAAAAATGATGCGGATAACGGAGCACGCGTAACTTTGATATTCCGGCGCGGAATCGCGACTATGATTGGAAGAAGATGCCGCAAGCTTTGCCGTGATTTTGACAAAGCAAAGTCACCTTGGTTTTCTGAAGCCTTCAGACCACGTAATCCTTCTGACGGACATTTTTACTGCCACATATCTATGACCAGGGTCCCTCGTTCGCGGGAGTCGCAGAAGGGGAAGAGCAGCCCTTCCAAAGGAACCTGAGCGCGCTTGAGAGGAGAGGGAGGCCCCTGGTCTTGCCAGCGTCCTGGTGGTGAGCAAGAAAAACATTCCTTGAGGAATTCTTGACTCAATTATTTAGGGGTGCACCCAGTAAATTCGCGCGCCAGGAACCATAGAGGACCAGCCCGTGTATCCGCAGGCGGCGCAGCAGTTGGATCTCCCTCACGGGCTTGTCTCTGGACTCTTGGGAGCCAGCGACAGTCGACCGCTGCAGACCCAGGCATTGGCACCAGCCTCGTCATCCCAGCACGCAGGCGCTGCGCCGACCTCTGGCGCGCGGAGAGTGGGAGTACCCAGCGGTCGCGGGGCAGCGGCGGGCACTGGGAGCGGATCCTCGGGCAGCGGCTCAGCCCCGGGCACCAGGAAGGCAGGCATGGACCTGCGCGTTAACAAGAAGTACCGGCTGAGCCGAAAAATTGGATCGGGCTCGTTCGGGGACATATACTTGGGAGTGAACGTGACGACAGGGGAAGAGGTGGCCATCAAACTGGAGTCGGTGAAGACGAAGCACCCGCAGCTTTTGTACGAGTCCAAGATCTACCGGATCCTGTATGGGGGCGTAGGCATACCAAACGTCCGCTGGTTCGGGGTGGAGGGAGATTATAATGTCATGGTCTTGGACTTGCTGGGACCCTCGCTGGAGGACCTCTTTAATTACTGCGGCCGCCGTTTCAACCTG
>Ga0102934_1000137_pt1 | contig 41855 bp, 32 predicted proteins | sample SalPonR2_A_D1_MG_FD_78175 | JGI IMG/M metagenome (GOLD analysis project Ga0102934, IMG submission 78175) | Salt pond soil microbial communities from South San Francisco under conditions of wetland restoration - Salt Pond MetaG R2_A_D1_MG | ecosystem: Environmental > Aquatic > Marine > Intertidal... | reverse complement strand
GGGGCGGGGGTGATAAGTGGGGGGAAGGGAGGGGGAAGGGGGGGGGGTATGGGGGGGGGAAAGGAGGGCGGAAAGGAGGGAGGGAAGCCGAGCGTACCGTTGGTAGAGAGAAGGAAGCGCGAGCCGTTGATAGGGCGACACCATTTGATTTGATTTATCTTCTCTTCGATTTCCAAACTGGACAGGGTGAGTGGATGTGATGAATGGGAGCGACGGAGGGTTGAGCACAGGGGAGGCGATTGAGACGCCAAAGAAAGCATGCTCAAGGCACAGGGAGCAGGGAAGCTATGTAGCCCGTACCTTTTCAGGTAGTCGAATTCGGGCTCATGGCTCTGAAATTCGCTGTAAAAGCGGTATTTACATGCCCACTTGTGACGGCCGTCCGGCATTACCTGGTGGTAAGGGTGCGAGAATGGGAGTACAGTGAGGAAGAGATGCCAGAGGGGGACTTGCACGAGGGGAAGGACAGAGCGAGGAGGCACAGCCCAAAGCCGCTGAGCACCCCATCGCTTTCTCGTATGAATATCTGGCACATGCAGACAAGGAAGGAGGCAGGCGTTGCTGACGCACCGACTTGATGTCGTCTCCCCTCTCGAAGAGCACGACTCGCCCCCCCCTATCCCCTGTGGCAAGGTAATCGCCCGTATCATCGAACTCCACAGCGGTCAACAGGTCCGCTGCAGCAGGGAAAACGTTGAAAAAAGAGGATAGCAAGCGAGAATAAGAACGGTGATAGGTGTGTATTGCAAGAAGAGCAACAGAGGTGGTTACGGATTGCAGCACACTTGGCAATGGCGCTTGAATGATCAAATCAACGCACGGATACGCACCATCTGTTAGCTCTTCCAAGGCAGCCTTATCACCAAAGCACTGGCTAAATTCGGGCGTGCGTACTATTGAGGCCATACTCCCGTGACTTTTTTCCACTCCTTATTTTGGTTTTTTCCCTTCTTGACGTTGAAGGTCCACGTCTTCCTCCCCCACTTGGAGCACGCTATCGCTCCAGAAGACCAGAATTGTGGACGGAATATATCAGAAATCTTAACAATGCCACTCTCTTTCACGGGGCATGCTCAGATTCCGCGCGGCGCCATGATAGGCTCCGAGTGAGGAACGACGAGGGGCGTCCTGTGGGGGGGGTTTAGGAACCGGAACAATTTCAGAACAAGACGAGTGCGATGCTTATATGTGTGAAGGATCGACGCCGTTGCCCACAGCCTTAGTATGTGAAGCGCGTACAAGCGGGTGGCACATGACCAGTGGCCCCTCAGGGGAGAAAACCATGTGCGTCTGTCTCTCTCGGGCGCTTCCTCCTGAAACCGGAAATCAAGCAAGACACGAACGGATTGACACCACCAAACATGGCAATCATGCGCCGCATCCGGCCCCGGATCACTTCATCCATGAGAGAAAGAGGTGCGAGCGTCAAGGTATCCCAAACATGAAATGCTGCGACACGCCGCACCCAAGGGGGCCCTTTGAGGGCACAATCGCACTTCCCGGGCGTGTCGCTAGCAGCCCTCGCCATCCCCAGACTCCGCAGTATTCCGCGTCCACAAAAAGCACGCGCCCCGAACAATCTCATCACGTCCAAAAACAGCACAGGCACACACCAAAAAAGATCGTTAGACCATATTTCCTTTTGTGCCATGCACCGGCGTGCCTGTCCATTGTTTTCCTGTATGCCGTACACGACGTCACAGCGCCAATTTTTGTGTCGGCGAGGAGCACTTTTCAATTTAAACAGACGTAAGGAAAAGAAACGGAAAAAGAATGGCTGGCACTTAAGAAGACATCCATGTCATGGATGTCGATAGGATCAAAAAGCGCGCTTATAAACTTGAGCTTTTTCCAGCACATGTGAGAACATAACTCTACTCGTCGTATTTTGCCTCGATTTCTGATCGTTTGTCACGTTTGAGCTGCAAAGGAGTATCTAAGGTCCAATCACGAAAGAAGATAAACTCCCCGATTGCGTCTTTTCCACATGTCACCATCAAAAGAACGTCTCGCCTACGAAAAACCTATTTAAGAAAAGCCTAGAGCATTCACGAGGCGTGGTTCTCTCATGTCTGGGGATTTCTATATGCAAAGGTTTCTTTTCCTTCCAGCTTTATAGAACATTGTCACTTGGAAAAGTAATAAGTATGTTAATAGCAAATTTCCCACAAAGGACATAGAAAGATTAAAAAAGGGAAAAAAAAAATAGATGAGCAATGCTGAGATTTGTCATGCCCGAAGGGTTATATTCGCTGTAATATAATCCTATGATAGAAACGAACGGGGCCACCTTAATTCGTGGTAGTCGGAGAAAAGTATTAATCCATAAACCCGGCGGCCATCTTGTCCCACAGTATTGCTGCTTAACATTCTGCCTAGCTTCTAAGATGTGTGGAAAGACTGCGAAGACTTACCACGAAAGCAACATAAGTTTCCGAAAGTGTCGAACCCTGTATATTTCTCGGGATATGATATCGTCAAGACTATTCCGTACCACACGACGTTTTGTATTCGCTATTTCGGTTTACGTGAGCTGTTGCATATGAAGAGCGAGTCTATGATCTGTGATTTATTGGTCATGTTTCGTCCGTTTCCACGTCGAATTGGGGGCTTTTGGAAGCCGCGAGAATGATCAGGCTGGGGTCGAGCACAGGTGTGTCCAAGCCCGCTGAGCGATGCCTCGAGTGGAGGTCAGGTCCTTCCCAACGAAAGCCTGTCCTCCAGTACTTTACACGCCACGCGTCCTTGCCAACTGGTCATTTCACGATCGATTCACTTTAACTCTTTTATGGAACATCGTCTAGGCTCGTGTATCGATTGTCAAAGTTTGCTGCCGCTCCTCCCTTGTCTCCTGAACCCATGCAGCTCCTTCAATCATCCAGAAGATCAACATCGTTGCTAGCCCTTATTATCTTCCTGCATTTCATATCCCACGGTCTCCACGCCTTTTTTTTACCAACACATGTCTCATTGACACACTTGTCGACCAAGACCGTTCGATCGGTTTCTGTGGCCGTGAAGGCAGCAGGCTCCGGTTCTGAGAGTTCAAGTCCCAAGTCCTCTCCTCTGGGCCCCGTCCAAAACGTCAAGCGAGCCACCAGCAAGGCCGCACTTCTCCTGGGCACATGCATAGGATCTTTTGATACGAGCGGCGCACCGCCTTCCCAGGCTGCTGACCTGACCCCTCTGCCTCCGGAGTTCAGAACGGCAATCATGGCGATGAGAGACGCGGCGGAGCCCCTCTCCCTTCGGGACGCCGCCAAAGCCGTCTCGGAGCTTCCAGGGCTGGATGAATTGCTTTACGATGATGCAAGTCGACGAGCAATCAATACGGAGCTTAAAGAGTTGCGGCAAGAACGGCCAGACTTGTGGGATGCCGAGACAAGTTATTACGGCGGGGTCATCCGTCGTGCTGTGAATCCTTTTCACGTCCTGGAACTGATCCCCTTGCTAAAGGTAAATTATAGATCCCCCGGCTATTCCACCACTATCTAAGCGTGACTGGGAATTATACATTCACGTGATCTTCTCGACCTACACTACAGGTCGGACCCTTCGTCGGCGGCGTTGGCTACTTTCTCGCCATAGTCGTCCAGCGTAAATTCCCCCGATTCTTCGCTTTGGCATATTTTGGCGCAATTGCATCTCTCGTAGCTCCTGCTGTCTATCTGATTTTGTATACGTAAAGCTCGCAAAGTTTGGGGAGCTTTGATCTTGTAGGATTTCCGTTGGAGCCCCGGTCTCGACATCATGATTGCCCCCCCGCCCAGCCACTGACAAAGTTCTGACGCCCGTCAAAAGCGTAGCGCGATTAAAAAAAGAAAACCCCAATGGCAAAACAAAAGACATGCTTAAGCTGTACAGTCCACCATTTTGTTTCGATTCTATGTGGGGTGGGGTGGAGCAGGGAGGCTGATCCGGTCTCCTAGTTGAACAAGGAAGAGGGAGGCCGGCATCCAAAGAACTGCAATGTTCGTCTGAAAAGTAACCGGCGGCCTTGCACGCCCGTAGATCGGGATGACTTTAGTCATGAAGGGTGTGCCCACGGACATGCCTTCCCCTTTAGGTGCTGGAGGCTTGGACGAAGAGGAGTACTAGCTGATTGCTGCCTGTCCTAGTTGTTTTTATCCTCCAGCTCCGGCGACAGGGACAACGGCGAGGGGGACGGGGAACGACTTTGGGCTTCCATTTTACACGCAAATTCGCACCCCCATTGTCGTTTGACACGAACAACAGACAAACAGGCACGTCGAAGACCGCGTGGGCGCACACTGGGCCCTGTGTGAAGGTAGAGGCGGCGGGATTTATGTCGGCGCAAGAGCCGCAGCCCGAGGGAGGGGAGGTGGTTCCGCTGACAAACGAAGACATTACGCTGCCTGCCGTGGAACTAGAGGGAGACGAGGAAGACATGGAAGTGGATGCGTTAGGAAGCGACGAGGAGGAGCGTCACTTGATCCGCCGACTGAGGCAATCCGGCCTAGCGGCTCGAGAAGCCCGTTCGGGGCACGACCTCCTCCAGCAACGGCATGAAGCCATGGATGAAGAAACGGAGGACGACGAGGACGACGATGGCTTGCGTGCGGGGAATCAGGCGAGAGCTGTGGTACACGGCGGAATCGAAGGCCGGACGTCCGCTGCCTTTCCTCCGGGCTCGTCCAGCCTGGGCGCGATGGTGACCCCTTCCCCTCACACGAACAGGGCCAAGGACAGACCTTCAGAGGCGGTCAGGGAGGTAGTGCGGGCGTTGCGACAGGAGGAATCCGTCCCTGTCGCGGACTTGTTGGCACGCTTGCGAGCAGCCAAGGGGGAATTGGCGTCTTTTATTTTTAGTTTTCCCGTCCCTACCCGGACGGGCATCTCACTGAAAGCGCCGGTCCGATTGCGCGCCATGCAATGGCTCCTGGTTGTGGACTATGCCACGGAGCTCCAACAAGCAGGTGCACAGCCGCACGAGCCGGAGATGGGGGGCGAGCAGGAAGGGGAGGAGAGGGAGGAGGGTCTGGTCCCTGCCGATCCAGGGGTCTTGGTCGAGCGCGTGGGGGCAATGGCTCCGCATCGGATATGTCAGTTCGCATTCAAACGGAACGACATCGTTTGGATCTGCAAAGATTGTCAAAAAGACGAGACCTGCGTGCTCTGCAACGACTGCTTCCGGCTCAGCCAGCACCAGGGGCACGAGGTGTATTTCTATCAGACGCAAGCTGGGGGTTGCTGCGACTGCGGCGACGACGACGCGTGGGACAAGGCGGGTTTCTGCCCCCGACACGGGCAAGACGGGAACGACCCGTTGAGCCACCTGCCTCCCTCCTTCATTGCCGGGAGTCGGTGGACGATGGCGCAGTCTGTCCTCTTCTTGCGGCAGGCGGTGGCCGCCCTGCAGGAGAGTTACGACTTGGAGCACGTGGAGGACGCGGTCTGGGCCGGGGAGGCGGCCGCGCCTGGGCCCGGAGAGCCGGGGGAATACTATTTGACCTTGCACAACGACGACATGCACAGCAAACGGGAAGTGGTGGAGGTGCTGCAGCAATGCCTGGGTCTGAACCTGCAAACGGCGCGGGTCCTGACCGACGTGGTGCAGGAGCAGGGGGAAGCCCGGCTGCACTTCGGGAGCCTGGAAGAGGTGCGGCCCAAGGCGCGACGGCTGCAGGCCCGGTCGTTGTCCGTGTCTCTGGTCACGCGCCGGCTGCACAAGATCGAGAAGGTGGCCGTGCTCCTGGTGCAATGGCTGTACACGCTTGCGGGGATCTCGGGGGGGACCTGCCGCCTGGTCGTTGAGCAGCTCCAGCCCTCCACTTTGAACCGTCTGATGGTGGCGCACGGGCACCTACCCAAGCCCTTGGCCACGACCCTCCACGCCCTCTACCTCTTCCTGATGGCGGACCAGTCGTTCAAGAAAGCAGTGGCGCAGAGCTACGCGGACACCTACCTTACCGTCACCTCCTACTACGCCGCGGGCATCGGAGTGGCCGAGTCGGCCCTGTACACCCTCAGCGTCCAATTCTTGAACCGGTCCGCCTTTGTAAACGACTTGGTTGGCCACCGTCACTTTCTGGAGGTACTGGTGCAGGCCCTAGCAGACATGATCCAGCGGGCCTCCGGCCCCTCTTCCAGTGCCACTTCCCCCCCTTCCTCCCCGACCGCCGTGACCGCGCTCCCTGCCTCCTTGCCCCACCTGTCCTCTTCGACGGCGCATTCATCGACTCCCTCTCTCTCATTCAGCTCCCACAGTCGCGGCATCTCTGGGAATCTCTTGGTCTCGCATCCTATATTTCGCCACCGTCGCTACAGTCCCGTCGTGGCCGACCTAAAGTTTGTCCTCAACATACCCGGAGTTTCGGCCCATTTTGCCAACACGTGCATGGACGTGTGGCTCTCGCGGCTCCTGATTCCCCTCCAATACATGCATGCTCAGGAGAGGGAGGCGGATGAACACGTCACGTATGAAAGTCGGGAGTGGATGTATGCCTTCAATGTGCAGATCTCTCTCTGCCACGTCTTGGACTGCTTATTGAGCTGGGTCAGGACGGCGCCCTTAGGGGTGGCTACCGCGGCCCAGACTGAGAGTCATGGCATAAAAGATACAGATATGGACGTGCCAGTCCGATTAGCTAAGCAAGAGGAATGGCAGGAGCGAGGGGACAAAGGGGTCGGAACGAGCGACTTCGGATCGCAGGCATCCGTGGTGGTGGCGGGCATTCAAATCTTGGGGGCAATCAAGAGCTGGCAAGAGACTTTTTGTAAAGCCTTTTTGTCCCAGGGGGTTGGGATCGCTCGAGAGGTCTGGGAGGAGGCTGCGGAGGAAGAGGAAGAAGGGATTGAGGAGGAGGATGAGGAAGAGAAGGAGGGGGAGGAGGGGGCGGCTAGGGGAAGGGGGTTGGAGGAGGAGGAACACAGCATGCTATCACCACCAGAGGACATTTCTGACGCCGGCGGCAGACAAGCGGCAAGCGCCGAATCCAGCGAGCGTGGGTTCTCAGCCGCCTCGTCCAGCCTGGAGCCTCCGACACCACTGCTTCCCGGGCCCGCGGCAGAGGCTACCGTTTCCTACCCCTGTCATCCCAAGGGTACCTTACACCTCCTTCGTCTTCCCCTCCGTCGCTCCTTCCACCTGATTCTACATCGGGCCTTCGCCTTCCTCGTCCGGGAGGCGGTGAAAAACCCCGCCTTACTCTCGTCCACCTCGGCCCCGTCTGAGGGCGACCTGGGCCAGCTCTTGGCGCACATCAGTGAAGAACCCCTGCTCGCCTTGGGTCTCTTTGAAATGCCAGTCTCCGTCCTCGTCCTGTCCGCCGAGATTCGCGCGGGCCTTTGGCGGCGCAACGGACAGCTGATGATGGACCAGGTGATCAATTACAGGGAACCGCCCTTCTGCAGGGTCTTCCGTGACATGGACCTCTTGCTGGTACAGATGGCGGCGCTAGCGTGGGGCGATTGGGAGAAGGTGATGAACGCATTGTTGCGACGTTTCCACGTCTGGACCTGGCTGCCGCCTGCCGGGTGGGAAGACGTAGGCAAGGCCGACGAGGCAGGAGGTCAGGGGGGAGACAGGAAGGCAACAGACTCCTCGTCGTGGATGAGGCCAGAGGGGGGGCAGCGGCCAAGGTCAGGGCGACCATGGAATCGGCGCGACCGATGGGATGACGATGTGGTCCGGGAGACGCTGCTGCCTCTGGGAGAGGAGTGTTTGCTGTTGCTCATCCTGCTGATCACCGAGGTCCCCTTGCCCCCGATGCCTCCCCAAGACCGGCACCGGCTCAGCCTTCGCCGCGAAATCGTCCACCGGCTTGCGTCGGGGCCGTGCACGCACAGCGAGGTCCACGAGTGCTGTCACCACTCTTCGGACGGCTCGGAGGTGATACCGGAGTCCATGATCGAAGAGATCCTGGCCTCCGTGGCGGTCCGGCGCGAGGCGCGAGACCTGGAGGCGGAAAGGTTTGTTTTAAGCGAGAGCGCCTGGGAAGAATACGACCCGGCCTTTTTCCACATGACCAATCAAGCGCACCAACAAGCATCGGAGATGCGGCCCTCGCCCAAGAAAGAAAGCGGTCCATCCCCCAAAGCATGCGTTCGTCCCCCCCCTCCGGCTCACCCGGTCTTTGCCCCGTTGCGCCTGGGCTTGCTCTCCTCTCGCACCCTCCTCCAAGTCATCAGAACGGTCCTCATGAAGGCCTTCCCGCCAAGCGGCCGCAGCAGCAGTGGCGTCCCTGCTTCCACCTCTTTTCTCTCGGAACCCACTGAGCCCACCGACAGCACGGGTTTCATCGCCCCCCTCCCCTCACCTCCGCCTCCCTCCTCTTCATCCTCAGCCTGCATCCGCGATTCCCTCCTACCCCGATGTCTGCATCTACTGACTTTGGCCGTGCACGCTCTACGGGACTGCCCGTCTTCACCTGCGACACGCTCGTTTTTTGCGGCCATGCACGACACCTCTGCGCTCCCTTCTTCATCGAGCCCCTCCCTGTTCTCCCTCCTCCTCGCATTGCCCTCCTCGATTGCCTCCTCGTCCGACGTCCACCTCTTGCAAGGGACGCAATGGCTGCTCCAAAACCTCGGACGGCTCGATCCTGTCTGCCAAGCTGCCTTGGACCGCAGCGTGGCCGTCGGCGAGGGAGCCCAAAAAATTGCGCGATCAGCCCACGGCCGGAAGAAGACAGCACGTGAAAAGATGCTCGCCAAGATGCAGCGTTCGGCCGCCGAATTTCTCAAGGGGCAAGAGGGTAAAGAGGAGGAGGAAGAAGATGTGCCGCGTAGGGTGCGTGAAAACAAGGAAGGGGACGACGGGATGGTTGACGAGGATGATAGAAGAGCGGGCAAGTCCGCGGAAGGAAGGATTATGCCCTCTCCCCGGAAAAAGAGCCTTGGAGAGCTGGGTCCGGGGGAAACCAATGGAGAAGAAGGGATGGAGGGCGAGGAGAAAGCGGGCGGGGAGGAAGTATTACCGAAAAAGCCGGTGTGTATGGCCTGCCGGGGCTCCAGTGCGAAGGAGGACTCGAGTCCTTTGGGATACGCTGCCTTCGTCCAGCGCTCGAACGTACTGAGCAGGTCTTTGCCCCTTGGGGAGTTGGACGCCTGTCCGACTTCCTCCTCCCCGCAGAAGCCCGGGCGACGGGGAAGGCGAGGGGCGGACGGGAAATGCGGACAGGAGGAGGAGGAGGGGGAGGAGGAGGGAACAATCGAGGGAGGGCGAAGTGCGGCGAGAAGTGGGAAACAGGGTGGCTTTCAGGAACGGCGAGAAGGCTTGATTGTGCAGCTGTGTGGTCACGCGTTGCACTATGGGTGCTTTGACGCCTACTTTGCCTCGGTGGTGGAGTCGAGCGAGGCGATGGGCAACTTGATCTACAACGTGCAGGCGGGCGAGTATCCCTGTCCATACTGTAAGGCCGTTTCCACTTGCTTGGTGCCGCACATTCCAGTGGTGGAGGACGCAGGCCTTTTCGGAGGGGTCGTGATTGGCGCAGGGGCGGGTGTAATTGATCGGCAGGGGGCAAGAAAGGGCAAGGATGGGAATAGGGGAACCGTCGTGTGGCGATTCGAGGATCACTTGCAGGCATTGGTGGAAGCAGATGACGAGGATATGGATGAGCAGATGCAGGGTAAAACCACGGAGGAGGAAGAAAAGGAGTGCCTGGAGGCGTGGGATGTACATGAACAGGAAGGGTGGGAGGAGAAGGACAGTACCATTTTGAGAACCTCGCAGGGAGCGGAAAGAACGCATGTGCCGGGGTCTCTGTCGAGTTTTGAGGGCGCGCAGGCCGCCATGGCGATGGAAGGGAAGGAGACGGGGGAGGAGGAAAGCGAGGAGGATCAGGAGGCGGCGAGGAATGAAGCGGCACTCACGGAGAGCTGCCGCCTCTTTTTAAAGAGCATGGACTCTGGAGGGTCTCCGTCGTCTCCGAGCAGCAGGTGGCGTGGAGAAAGGGGATGGGAATCAGATTTGCCCGTGGATCGGTACCTGAAGGTGTGCGAATCGCTCGCTTACACGTTGGCGGTGGCGCAGGTGGAGATGGGTCACGGCGGGGAAGAGAAGGGAAGAAAGGGATGGCATGCCGATGGAGGACGAGGCGACATTGGCGGGACCAGCGGCACCTGTAGCGGAGGAGATCACGCTGACGTTGCCCGGGTGACACGATTGAATGCTTTGATTCGGGTTCTGGGCTACATGACGCGTCCGCTATGGCCTTCGTTCCTGGATCCCCTCCCTTCTCCAGTCACCGATTCTCAAGCGGCTGGCTCTTCGGGCTCGACAAACGAAAATCAGGGAGTGCAGGAGGGGGATGATGAAGGGGACGCAGTGGGAATGCTCACAAGCATGGGTAGGGGTTACGGCGAGGACGCGCCGATAAAACCGCTTTTATCGGCGCAACACCTTCGTAAGCGACGGCGTGGAGGTCCTGAAGCCCAGGAGCGTGGACTGGGCGGCATTGGCGGCCGGAAAAGACGGCAAGGGAGGGCGGAGGGAGTAGCCCCCAGGGTCAGGATGGCGGGGCCCTTGGCACGCTTGTTGTTGGGAGGCGGCTGTCCCCTGAACGTGGGGCGGGGCTCGTCTTCCCTCTTGCGGACAGAGCAGCCCCTTCTGAGCCAGAATGTTTGGTGCGTCTGGGTGGCGGCGGCGGTGGACTTGACCTTTCTGGCGCCCTCGGTCTCGTCGGCGCAAGGCGGGCGGGCCCAGACGGGGAAGGAAAGCTCGCGGGGGAAAACAGAGGAAGATGTGCTCCGGGACTTGACGTGTGCTATTTTCGTGGCTCGCGTGGTGCAGGTGTTGTGGGATACGGGGGGTGTATTCCGACTCGCGCCTGGTGGGGGAGGAAAAGGCAAGGAGGAGGCCATGGAGATTCCCGGGGGCCCGAGGCTGGGGGCCAACGGCGACAAAGACGACCTCGAAGAGGGAGCTAGCAGGGAGGAAACTCTCTTGCTGGAAGGTGTCTCGGCCGCGATGGGTGAGGCGAAGGAGGGACCCTCGCCAGTGGAGCGCGCTGAGATGCTAGACATGAGCGCATGGGGCATGCGACTCGGTCGCTCCATGGCCTCCCGGGCTGTTGCCACCCTGAGTGTGGAGGAGGCGCAGGAGCGTGTGAGTCCGGGGCAACTGGCGAGTCGGTTTGAGATGGCGAAGCAGGCGGGTAAGGCGCTGTTGGAGTGTGCGGCCTTATTCGTGCGCGTCAAGACCGCGCAAGGTGGGGACGGAGGTGCAAAGAGAGGGAAGACGGCAGGGACGGACGGGCAGTCGGAGAGCGATAGCAGGTCGGGTCGTGGGAGAGTGGTTTCAAGTTGGCCGGGATGGCACTTAACTGGGCCTGGTGCTTCCTTCACTGATCTTCGAAGGGCCATGGGCGTCCCGGAATTCGCCGACTTATTGCGAGAGGAGGGACAAATGTGGACGTGCCTGGCCATCACTTGGCTGTCAGAGTGGAGCCAACGCTTCCTAGCCCGTCCCCCGTCCTCTCCGCCCTCCTACTTGGTCAGACCCGCCGGTCCCTCCTCCTGGGATCGTGACCGGCGCTCCCTCGACTATCCCGTCTGGGCCCCGCCTCGCTTTGTGCCCCTCCGGGCATCGTACACCGAGCTTCACTCCGAGCTGATTGCCCGCCTGCTTTCGGCCTTTGATCAGAACGAAGCGGGGGACTCCGCATTCCCCATGGCAAGTGGGGGGGTTGCTGGCACAGGCGCTATCACGCCGGTCGCTGCGGCCGGAGGAGGTGGGGGAGGAGGACCCCGGGTGGAGAATCCTGTGCTCTGTTTAGTGTGCAACGCCGCCCTGGAGGCCGGGCGTGGCCGCTGTACGGCGCATGCGAGGGCATGCGGACGAGGGGTGGGCGTATTCTTCCTCCTGCAAGACTGCTCTGTCCTCCTGATTTATTTGGACCGGGCCTGCTACTTTCCGAGCCCCTACGTGGACGTGTACGGGGAAAGGCACAAACAATTTCGGGGTCGGCCATTGCATTTGGATGAACGGCGCTTGGAGGCCCTGCGGCGCGTGTGGGCCAAGCAGCGGGTGCCTTACGAGGTGGTACAGGCGAGGAGTACGAGTAAGCATGTCATTCTGACCAACTACTACTAGAAGAGATGGACATGAAGGAGAGCTATACACGACGATGCATTAGGGAAGAATATGCGCGCTTTGGGATAGGATCGATCGAGAGATGCAAGGACTCCACAACCAAGCATATAGCGCGGGTGTAAAAAGCACGCAGGCAGCGAAGAAGGACCGCCGTATAGCCTTGGGTTTTGAGCACCTGCACTTTCAGTGGGGTGACTATGTGTCGACGTGAAATTGGTGCGTGGGTGAATTTCAGTCGAATGATTTCCCGAAGCCGCAATTAACGCGGGAGGAAAGATGACACACACAAGACACAAAAGTAAGGAGAGACAGACCATACACTTCAGAAATTAGCCTTGCTGTACACTTTGTCTTCTTTTTGAAGGAGCTTGCCTCTCCCCGTCTCGCTTCGAAAGCACATCCTCCTGCGTTTTTTACTCCTCGTCCTCGTCACTCGCGTACGCGGCTAGCATGCTCAGGGAGTTGGCAGTCGATGGGGCTTTCTCTTTACGCTCATCCTCGTCTCTTTTTTGCTTTTTATGACCGCTATCTTTGTCGTCGTCAATGTTGCTACTGGAAAGGCTCCCTTTACTCCCTCCTTCTGAAGTCTTGCCAGATTTGCCTTTGCGTTTGATTTTGACGTTGATTTTTACCTCAGGGAAAGCCCTCTTGCCATTGCCATTTCCTGCAACAGTTGCACCACTACTGCCGCTTCGCCCCGAGTCCAGACGCTTTCCTTGTGTCTCGGCACCCCCTGTGCCCTCCGCGACCCCTCGCGCGTCTTCCACCAAAGTGTCGTGCTGCGTGTGGTTCAAGTCCCTGTTAGCCCGCGCGAGAGAGAACGCCGCCAGCTCCCGCTCCTCCTCTTCAGCCCGACGACGCTCCCGTGCCTTTTCTTGTTCGAGGATACCGTCGAGATAACTAGCCTCCTCTTCATCCAACGCCTTGGGAGGGGCGAAGATCTGTTTGGTTACAGCGTCGTACTCGGCCTTCTTCTTTTCTTTTTGCTCCTCCAATTGCTCCCACAAAGTGCGACTGTGTGCTGCTTTTTCTTTTTCCAATCTTTTTTTATGAGCTTCCTCGTCTTCCAATTGTTCTGTTTTGTACGACACCTAATCACCAGAAAACGTGTAAGAGGATGCTTCTGCTTAGACAAGCAGACAGGAAGAACAGGAAAGCAACACATACTTACCCCGTCATCCGATGACAGCACAGATGTGGCAACGAATCGAATAGCTGCCATCTTGCACAAATTCCGTGAATTATTTTGTCCTCGTAAAATGGAAAATGAGATGCCAGGTGAGATGAAACCGAGGCTTCAAGGTACAAAGGGGGGCCGCACGCTGTAAGTTTCGTGCGGCGGAGGAGAGCACCGAGGGGTATATTCAGCACAGTCTCAAGCAATACGACATGGCAATAGCATGAGAGCACGCATGGACCTTTGCTCCGATAATCATTCGTTGCCATGCTCGTTGATAAACAGTGACTTCCCCTCAGCCTGTCTGAGGTGCTAGTTAGCATTTAAGTCTTCTATTGCGCGTTTAAAAAGCATTGAGGAAACCAGCCCTTGACTTCGTTGTCCAAGAGAATGTGTCTTCCTTCAATATGTATGCACGTTTTACATGCCCTTCGGTGGGAAGTCAAGGAACCTTTACACCTAAAAGCGCACGCTCAAAGCGCCCTACGGGAACAGATCCTGAAGATCGAATTACCCACATGCCACAGTATACACACCACACTGTCCGCGTCCTCTGGCTTTGTAGGTGCATCGAGGCCAAAAATGAAGCACTTCATGCCCCTGTCTACTTTTTGGAGTCCGGCAAACCTTTTTACAGGCCCTTTTTGCGCTCGGCGTATGTTTGTGGTGCTTTATAACCCACCAATACCACGCTCTGTGACAATGTCCTCCCGTTGTTCCTGAGATATACAGGTGCTGTCCGGTATTCTGTCGCACAATTACTCACTCAAGCCCTTTCAATGCACAGATTTATAAAAGATAAGAGAAACGAGTCTCAGTCAAAAACCGCGCAGCCCCCCCTTCATTGTCAACCATGCCAGCTTCCGCGGGCCGTGTGGTAAGTCTGCAGCATGCCGTGCATACCTTTTCCCACCAGTACACACACAGTCTGATAGGCTCTACCCTGCCTCCGGTTTCGGCCGTCACAGAAAATGCCACACAACAATCGAATGTCCAGTTCGGCTGCGCTGGGGACAAGCAACATGTGGAAAAATGTGATCAAGTACGACCCTTACGCGAACGATGAAGGTAAGGTCTCCCAGGGTCTCCTTCTGCACGCTTGCTCCTCAATAAGACTGAGCATTCCATTATCCACCGTGATACGACCCACTCTCATTAGATGCTGCTGCGGAAGCGGCCGCCGCCGAGCTCGCGGCGGAGCAGCAGCGGGGCTTAATGGACGTCGTACGGATCAAGGCGCGGGAGACGCTGGGCACGGAGAGCAAACGTGGCGCTTGTCGAAAATGCGGCAACATGGGGCACCTCACGTATCAGTGTCGGAACCATTTGGGAGGAAACAACCGTGCCGCAGACTCGGAGAGTGAGAGCAGTGACGAGGATAGTGTGGAAAGCGCCGAGGACGTCGTGGAGGCAAGGGCGGCAGCAGCGGCAGCGATGACGAGCAGGGGGGATGGGAATGGGTCCCGGAAGCGCAAGCAAGAGAGCAGCAGTGGTGGCTCCTGTGACAGCGAGGAAATCGAGGGCAGCAGTGAAGCGGAAGAGAGGCGGGAGCGGAGACGAGAGCGGGAAGGCCGAAGGAGCGCTAGCGTGAAGAAGCGGAAGAAGGAGAGCAAGAAGAGGCATAAAAAGGAGAAGAGGCATAAAAAGGTACGCTTTTCTGACAATGATCGGGATAGGGTTCTTCGAATTATTGTCTGGCGCTCGCGTGATCCCTGACTGTTCGAGACGATTAATTTTTGTCTCAAACCTTGCGTACCTTTTAACTCGCCTTGCCCGATTCCATCCACGAAATTTTCCCACAGGAGAAAAAGCACAAAAAGAAGCATTCGCATAGATAGCCACGTAACTCTATCAAATAGTAATGTGTCCAGCGGATCGCTAGGCAAGCACTCGTAACGAAGAAAAGTCTCCCTGTACGTCAAATTCGCAGCCGTCCAGCTTCATTTTTTCAATCTTTGCGCTTTTCAATCGCTCCAGAATATTTTTCCATGCACTTAATTATTTTTTTGGTGAAATTGGCTCTATTTCACGCATGAAAAGTCTAAATACTCGCTGAGCTACTTTTATCCCCCCCAACAAAAGTCACTGTAGAAAGCAATACTCGAGCGCATCTTTTCAAGAAATTACCCATACACAAAACAAAAGTTTGATTACATTGGACAAATGTGAATTGAGAGGTCAGGGGGACTCGATGTGTGCGCAAGCAGCTTTACGCCATGGAGTATGCTCTGTTATACATGTTCTCACACCTTTTCGTGCGTAACGTGCTTTTTGTTTGCTTGTGCAGATACCTTATAGCATGTTTCTTGTCCAACTGAGACGACAGTTTACATGCAAAAGTAGCGTCATCCATGTCCCGTATCGATCATGGATTGTACATCTTGTGCCATGGAATGATGCAAGGAACATGATAAAAGCCGCGACGCTACGTCACTCTCTGTCAAACCGTCTGATTTCTTTGCTGTGAGAACAACTCGGAAAATGTCGTCATTGTAGAGAAAATGATGAGGAGATATCTTCGTACTTAATGCCTTGTGTGTGTCAGTGCTATCTTCTTTATGCGCTAGCGCATCACATGTCTGCTCGGAGATGTGTTCACCGAGGCACAACGAATCCCTCCACAACCCACAGAGCAAAGTAAGAACCACAAAATCAAGTCTTTCGCGATGTTCAAGTGGCTACTCGTCGTAGTTGCAGTACTGCTAGGCGTAGGATCTAAGTATGCCAAGCGGAAATTGCCCCTCGTTCCCGTGGACCTAGATGGAAAGCATTTCATTGTAACGGGGGCCAGCGCGGGAATCGGAAAAGAAACAGTGCGCACCCTGGCAGAGTGGAATGCTTCGGTAGTTATGGCTGTTCGAAATGTAAAAAAGGGAACTGCGGTCCTGGAAGACATCCGTCTATCTATCGGGCGGCAGGACCTGCCGGTGGAAGTCTGGGAGATGGACCTGTCAAAGCTTTCGTCGGTCAAGGATTTCGCTGACAGATACCGGGATTCCGGTCGTCCTTTGCATGTGCTCATCAATAATGCGGGCTTGGTCTCGTGGGAGTACATACTGACAGAAGACGGTCACGAGCTTACATATCAGACGAACCATTTGGGCCACTTTTTGCTGACCAAGCTGTTGATGCCTTCCTTGCTGGCTTCAGCGCCTTCACGCGTCATTCAAGTGTCTTCCGACGCGCACTTCATGGGGAAAATAGATCTAGGTTAGTCAACTCGCGTATTGATGCGTCAGATAACTTCTTCACGATGCAGCCGACGCTTTCCAATGTGACACAGACTTTTCAAATTGCGTTGCACTCATGCTATCCGATCTCTTTGTTTCCACAGACCACTTGGACTCCTCAAACGACACTTATAATAGTATGTCTACGTACGCACATACCAAGCTTATGAACGTGGTGTATGCCAATGAGCTAACGCGCCGCTTTAAGGACGTTGGAGTTGTCTCGACCTCTCTGCATCCAGGATTCGTTGCCACGGAGTTCTTGCGGGACTTACCTGAGTGGGCACAACCGATTAAGAATGCAATGTGCTCGCTCTTTGCCCGAAATGAGGTTGAGGGGGCGAAAACACAAATTATGGCAGCCACTGCTCCGGCATATGAAGGGGTGGGAGGCGTGTACTTTGATGCTTGTGCTCCTCGAGTCCCCAACAAGCTGGCTTTGGACGAACATTTAGCGGCTGCATTTTGGGATAAATCCGAGGAAGCGATCCAACACATGCTCGTCGAACCCTCAGAAGACATGTCCACAGAAGTTGCCGAGGAATGAGTTCAGAGGCGAAGATGTGGAATGTGGCGTCTGTAACTCTGCACCGTTTGAGAGTGCTTCAAAGAAGTACCATGACACGCCAAGATTGCATCGTATAAGTGCTCTGTCTAAAATTTATCACGGATGTCTTGTTATGGGTTTTGTTTGATGAATATCCTTCTAGCTACAAAAGTCAAGAGGGAGGTTAAGGTTTCGCTCTTCTGTTCCCTCTTTATGTCTATCGCCTATCAAACAATATGTACGCACATGTAACATTACATATTGTACACTTTCTCTGCGTCGACGCCGGAAGAGATGGCAAGCTTGGTAGCAGGCTCGGATTGCGTAGTCCTAATTTTAAATTTAGCAATGGGCCTTAACTGACAACAACGGCCGAGCTGCAGCTCAACGGAAGACAACTGTCGGTATGGGCTTGCGCCTCAGAAAGACTTGCCTGCGCCAAACCTTATTATGCCTGTATACCCGTATAAATTGCTTGTTTTGCAGCTCTATCTGACAAGCCTTTGAACAATTGGAATTTTTCGGTGTTGATTGTTTCGGTTACAGGTCAAACGGCCTCAAATCTTGCACTTCGAGCGGAATGGAATTGTCCTTGCAAGGGTCCCGTCGTGCATTCATTACGGGAGCAGGAAGCGGCATCGGTGCTGGTATAGCCTCTTCATTAGCTCTTGAACATGGATGGGAAGTGATAGCAACAGACGTTAATTTGGAGGCGGCGCAAGGCACAGCCGCGCAGATAAAGGCCAAAGATGGTAAAGCGGAAGCCTATGCGCTGAATGTGGCTGACAATACCCAAATAATCTCACTCATTGAAGAGCTAAAAAGAGAAGGGAAAAATGTCGACGTTCTGATAAATAATGCAGGCTTGCAGCACGTGGCGCGTCTCGAAGACTTTCCTGCTGAGAAATGGGGATTCATGATCCAAGTCATGTTGACTGGTGTGGCTGATCTCACAAGGGCAATCTTACCAATGATGCATGAACAAGGATTCGGACGTATTGTTAACATTGGTTCTATCCATAGCGTTATCGCATCCCCCTTCAAATCCGCGTACGTGGCTGCAAAGCACGGTCTCATCGGATTCTCCAAGGTAATAGCCTTGGAGACCAGCGACGTAGATATTACCATCAACACCATTTGTCCATCCTATGTGAAGACTCCTCTGGTAGATGCTCAAATCGCAAATCAGGCGAAGACACACGGTATCAGCGAGGATGAGGTAATCAACAAAATTATGCTCGAGCCCATGCCCAAAAAGGCCTTCATTTCCATTCAAGAACTGGTTGGCACTACTCTTTTTTTGACATCCGATGCCGCGAGGAACATGACGGGCCAGACGCTAGTACTTGACGGCGGCTGGACGGTACGTTGATATACCGCACATACGCGTGCTGGTAAGAAATTACACTGACACATAAAAGTTACAGATGGGCTTGCCTGCTTGACAAATTATAAATATGATACGTACACATATAAAGGCTGAAACGGTCAGTAGCAACGACAAGCTTGGCAAATTGTAAAAATTTTCTTTTCGCATTATCATAAACTAACGGCTGCAGCTTAATCACAAGCAATTTTTGAGTCGAATGAGCTGAGAGCAACTCCGAAAGCTTGCAACGGAGTGAACGGCCAACGAACATCCATCGTGAATTCGTGTTTGTCCACCCTCCCGAATTGAAGTAAAACTGTCTCATGATCTTTCGGTGCAACAAGTTGGAAATTCTTGACTGAGGCCATTGTGACCCGGCCATTAAAATTGAGGACGTACGCCTTGACCTGGTCATTCCACCGAGGCGGCTTGTTTATGAAATGATGGAATTCGCTTATGTCTCCTCTTCTGACCCGTTCAAGCATCGCGTCTGGCAAGGCCATATCTTCTTTGCCTTTCCATTCCTCCACCCTGTCGTCAACCATGTTAACACGCGGCAGATACACTTGCATCTTCCTTGGTCCACGCGCACCCAAGACATTTGCTGCATAAACTACCACCCCTAATTCTTCACGAGACGCGCCGATGTCCCTGCAAGACGCTACTCCATCAGTGGGCTTCTCCTTGCTGCTGCCACCCCTGTCAAAAAGCTGAAACTCGGTTCCCACAAAGTTCGCGCGGACCTTGCCAAGATAATCGGGGCTGTCTTTAACGAAGTCTCTGTTGTGCATTGTGACGTGGTAATTCGATGTCCTCTTATTTCCCTGTTTTTTTGCGGCCATCAAAAAGTGATCCCCGTTACGTGTATAGAGATAGTACTCAGGAAAAAGTTTCCCGGCCCCCATGTTGCGACGCTTTATGTAGCACTCCACTACCCCGGTAGACCGCGCCACAGGCCGTGTCAGAAATGAGAGCAAGCCTGCACGGGTGGCTAAAAGAGAGGGGAAATCCACTTCCTCGGTCACAATTGGAGCCTTGTAGACAGGAATTTTGTTGGCTGATGACAAAGCAGTGTGGTGCTCAAGCTTCGCCGGGAACTCTTCCTCCCCATCTGAACCTGAAGTGTCACCATCCTGACGACCCATGGATACCTCTTCGGAGAATTTCGGTGAAGGCGATAGCTTTCTTATTTCGAAAGACGATGAAGACGATATGTTCGCTCGGTACGCGTGCAGTCGTCTTGCTGCCGAGGACGGTGCAGGTCCTTGAGGCATGGGTACTACGCGCTTGAATTGTTTAGCAGAATTAGCATCCACATTTCCCCCGTCCACGTCGTTATTTTCTGATGATGGCATGGAAAAAGGTGTGATACTTGGTGTATGGTATCTTAAGCTTGAAGCTGACAAATTAAAAGTAGGATCTTCAATAGGTCGCACGGCCTCTGCGCGCATGCTTTCCTGACGACGCCGCAGCATGACCTCGCGTTGTTGAGCGAGTATTCGAGCCTTTGTATCATTGCTATTGTAAGTGTCTTGCCTAGAGAAATCTGGTGTATGCAATGCGAAGGAGGAATTATCGATTTTTTCGTACAAGTCGCCAGCGGCAGGAGACAATTGTGGAAGCCCGAAGTTGGACGCAGCACGCGTGCTCCGGGCCGTTTGAGAAGGAACATGGGTGTCCTCTGTGATTGGCATCTTAGTTCCCTGTATATGCAAGTTCTGGCATAATTGATGGCAGTAACTGAGCTGTAGAAGATGTTTTTAATGCAAATTTCAAGGCCAGCGGAAAAGAACAATTCGTAACGGATCGCCGGGAAACTGATTTTCACAATTTTGAAAAGCGAAGAAACAGGCAGAGGTGGAGACTCGCCCATTCCCTTTTTCTATAAGCAATATAAAGCATGCTTGCCCGTAGGGCCGCTGTATAATTTAGGGAAAACATTACCCAACATGTTCGCTTTGCTAGCCTTGCTCTATCTGAGAGTCAAATACATACGGTGATGAACTCAACATCCTTCCCCCATACCTTTCCTCCCTCGCTTTTTCTACTTCCTTCCTAGCGCAATATACGAGACTGCCTATGAAGAAAGATATCCAACCTAATGTTGCCCGCCATGATAAGTCCTCGTTCACTTGCATTTTCTTTACTTGGTTCGCAAGACCCCCGCATTGATGAGTTTTTCGATTTTGGCCGCGACACCAGGGTCACTCAATGCTTGCCTTCCCTCTCGTGGATTTTCTTGAAGATCTCTGAGTACTTGCTGGATCACAGGATCGCCTAAGATAGCCTGTACCTCCGGGTCGGCCATGCCGTGCGCGGCACGCTCCATGTCAGCCTCCTGCGATGAGGCGTCGCGGATACGGGCACTCGTTTTTTGCAGTCCTTGGACACACAAGCTGTTGTTGGGTTCGATCTCCAGGCCATGCTTGTAAGACTCGAGGGCCCGATGGTATTCTTTCATGAAAAACTCGATGTCCCCCTTCTTGGCCCAGGCCTTCACGTACTTGGGGTCGAGGGCGATCGCCTTCTCGCATGCCGTCTTGGCCGCCGAGAAATCCATGAGTTTGGACAATGCGGCCGCCAGATTGTTGTGATAAGCGGCGTTCGAAGGGTCCCGTCTGATCGCTTCATTGTATTCTTTCACCGCGTCCGGCCATTTTCCCGCCCGGAAGGCCTCGTTCCCCCGGTCCTTCGCCTCCACTGCCTTGGCGGGATCCACATACGCCAACTCCTCCTGCTTCTTGCGCTCCACCTCCGTGCTCTTAATCAGCCGCTCCACCGTTTTGTCGAAGTGTTCCATTTGCGCGTCTCGGTAGGCTTCTATTGCGTTGGCCAAATCGCCTTGCTTGGCTAACGCCTTCCCCTTCCGGACCAGGGCCTTGGCCACGTCCGGGTATGGAGCCCTGTTCGCGCGGCCCACCTGGATGGCTTCGTCGCACTGTGCCACTGTTTTGGTAAAGTCTCCCTGCTCGAAAAAGACGGCAGCCTTGTTGGTCAGGAAGGCCATGTTCGAGGGGTCTTTTACGATGGCATCCTCATAGGCAGCCAGCGCCTCCACGAACTCCTTCTTCATGTAATGCTGGTTGCCTCGCTCTTTCGCCTCCAGGGCCTCGTGCTTTCTTTTCCGCTCTTCTCGCTCGGCTTCGCTCAGATCCTCCTCCGCGGGCTCAGGGGCGGGCGCGGGGGCCGGGGCCGCCTCTTTCTTGACGGTGGAGGCCTCACTCTCCTGCTCGTCCATATCCCCGGCCCGCATGTCAATGCCTGTCAAGAACCCAAACACGTCCATGATTCGCTTGTCCTGCAGGATCGTATTGAACGCATTCGGGTCTGTCTGTATCAGCTTGATCTTGGCCATAAACTCCGAGTCCAGCAAGTACTTGCAAAAAACTGGGTGCCCCGCCAACCGCGCCACGTTCTCAGGCGCGAAGATCGATGCCAAGGGGTTGACGCGCGGCTTGTTGCTGCTCTCCTTCACCTTCTTAACGTCTTCTAGAGCAGATGCGAGCCCGGCGTCGTCGGGAGCCACCTCAAGACCTCCTTCATAAGCCGCTTGGGCTTCATCGTAGCGCTTCATGGTGTGCAATGCAGCGCCTTTCCGTGAAAATCCTTTGGGCCACGTAGGGTTCGCTTTGATGCATTGCTCAGCATCTTCCAAAGCGGCAGCGGCATCTCCCTTGGAAAGATAGGCAGCCGATCGGTTGGAGAAGTACACATGTCGGGGAGCAGCTCCTTCCCCTGTTACGGGTAGGGCTGCGCTCACCTCGAGTGCTTGCGTGTAGCATTTGATAGCTTCATCGTAGTCCTTGGCTTGAAGTGCCTTGTTCCCCGCCGCTTTGTGTGTCTCTGCCTCTACGCTTGTCATGGATCAATCGAGACGGACAGGAAGACCAAGTCGTTACCTGAAGGGCTTCAAATATGCTGAAACAAAGGGAGGTGGAAATGATCTCAGCGCTGAAAAAATCTCAGAACGCCAAATAAAATACAGGAGAAAGAGTCATGTTTCCCGGCCCAGTCGTTTTCCAACAAATTTATGGCAATTGCGTCCAAATCCATATCTCACTCAGTCGCTCCAAAGTCGACAAACTTCCTCTGTGGTCAAAGAACATTCCACCACTCGGGCATCTTTTCCATCACAGTGTGAGACCTCGCGGCTTTTTGTGGACCGAGATCTCCCCTTTATTTGTAGACCGAGGTCTCCTCCTTATTTGTGGACCGAAACGCCCTCGGGCTCTTTCGTCCTTGTGCCCTTTTCCCAACACGTCTCGTAGCTAGGCGGGAATGGGGAATTTGAACTTTTTCGGACCCCTGCAAGGCTGAGGTTGGCGAGTCACGCGGCCTGCGGGCACTTAAATGTGTTGTAGGATGGACTCTGGTGGACACCTCTGGTGGACACCAGCGTGATGGAGCGTTGTTTATGAGAAACCTTTGAGAGATCTGCCATAATATCGTTTGCAAGCTGTCTCACTGGTTTCTTATGCGTTCCTGGTTTGTCGACTAGAGGCACGCGTGAAAGGTTGGGTTGGCTGTCAACCCCTCCCACGATCAGCACAATGCTGGCCGTTCATGGCAGTAGGGCAAATATCAGAAATTGGATTGCAGGATCTATTGTTGTTGCCTGCTTTTTTACTTGTGACGCACTGACCGCCGCATCCTCGAACCGGACGAGCCGTTGTACCTCCCGAATTTATGATTGCTTTACCACTCCGACAACCGTAACACAGGAACGAAGCGCCGTGTCTTAATAATGGTGCAGTATGGCATTGATCCAGGTGCTGAAAGTCATGTAGGTAGTGCAAATTGCGGTGATAATTCCATGGTGGTGGCCGTGCGAATTCGACCCATGTCGACGAAGGAAATGCAGTCTGGCGCGCAAAAGTGTTGTAAGGTGGTCAATGGGCGCTATGTGATCATCTCAAAAGCAGGGATTGCAGGTCGCTATTTGAGATCGCAGCAAGGTGAGTGACAAATAATGCCCTATTAAATGCCTTACGAGAAGGAGCCGTGTCGCCACTCCGGAGGTCTCAGTATGTCAAAAGCATCAGGCCGCAAACATGGTTTCCTCCACGCTGCCTGTGAGACATGTAGGCTGACGTGATGATTTACACACAGTCAAATTTAATCCTTTCTATTTATGTACATACCAGGATCATCTAACGAATACGCCTTCGACGTGGCATTCGACGCAGACGCCACTCAAGCCGAGGTCTACGAGCAAACGGCCAAAATGCACGTTCCCTCCGTCTTGGACGGCTACAATGTCTCCATTCTTGCGTATGGAGCAACAGGGGCGGGGAAGACCTTTACGATGATGGGCAGTTCTTGTGCAGCCGCAGGCGAGTCTGCTCCCGTCACAGGCGTCATCCCCCAGTCCCTCTCAGATGTATTCGCTACCATAGAAAGACGGAAACGCACGGCGCCACCCAACAGCCAATGGCAAGTATTCTGCTCCTACATGGAAGTTTACAACGAGCAGATCTACGATTTGATAGGCCCGGGGGCGGGGCGAGGTCAGCCTCTGCAGCTGCGGGAGGATCCGTCCAAGGGGGTTGTAGTGGTAGCCGGTTTGCCCGAAATGCTGGTGCGCGACACCGCCCAAGTACTGGATTTGCTTCGACAGGGAAACCGCAACCGGAAGACAGAGGCGACCGCGGCCAATCAAGTCTCCTCCCGCTCGCACGCGGTCCTGCAGATATGCGTCCGTTTCTCGACCGTGGACGCAGCCGGCCACGACCTCGGGCGAGAGTCTCGCCTGTCTTTGATTGACCTAGCGGGGTCGGAACGGGCCTCGGCGACCCTGAACCGTGGGGCCCGGCTGCAAGAGGGTGCGAATATCAATAAATCCCTTTTGGCTCTGGCAAACTGCATCAACGCTCTGTCGGAGAACTCAGGGGGGGGGAAAGCAAACAATGTCAAGTACCGTGATTCCAAGCTCACTCACCTCCTCAAGGTAAGGCGGAGCGTTGAGAAAGCGTCTGTTTCGAACCCGCTTGTGGGAGCCCGGGCTAAGCCCTCAAAGACAGTACCTGCTACCTGCAGAGATCTTCATCCCCTCTCATCTAAACCGTATACCCTCAGACCTCGCTGGAAGGACAATGCAAGGTGGTCATGCTCGTGAATGTCAACCCCTGCGACGCCGTCTTTGACGACAGCCACAATGCCATAAAATATGGGCACCGGGCCAAGCAAATCAAAATCCGGCCAGGGGAAGTGAAGATGCACCTGCAAGAGGCCCCGTGGCATGAGCGCGAGGCCAGGTTGAAGGCGGACAATGAGGCCATGCGGCGAGAGCTTGAGGAGCTCAAGTCTTTATTAGTCAGTCAGCAACACACGCAACAACAGCCGTACACTGGGCGGGAAGGCACGGCCGCATCCAAGTCGTCAACGCTCCACTATGGAAACCCCCACCCCAGCCATGCCCGGCTGCCCTACGGCGTATCGGAGGGAGGCGGGATCATGGGGATGTCAACTCTCATGGACGTTGAAGAGGAAGAAGAAGAAGACGAGTATGGTCATGGCACGAATTCCAGTCACTATGCGACGGATACGGGCTCACATTCGGGCTCCTCCCATTCCCAGCTTGGCAGAGACAAGCCCTTGGGGGGGGCAGACGCGTCAGTCTACACCGGAGACACACCGGTCCACCACCGGGTCCGCGAGCTTGAGACCGTTCTACAAGAGATGACCCGCACGCGCAAGCTTCAGCAACAATTCGTGGCAAACTTGGAGGCGCATAAGCAGGAGAAAGACGAAGAACTTCAAGGTCAGCGGCGTCTGGTCCGGTCGTTACAGAACGAGCTGCGGGAGAGAGAGCAAGAAAGCCAGTCCTTACGGGAGATGGTCATTCATTTGCGAACACGCCTCGAATCGGCGAAACATACCAATTACGCGTTCACCGACGAGGATGACGACATGGTCGTTTTCCCCCCTCGTATCAGGCATACATCGGTGACTGACGCCCCTCTCAGTAGCGACACGGAAGCCTCGGTAGCTGCGACCGTGCCAAATCGGCCAGAGTTCAAACGAGCCCGCGCCAGCAATTCTCGCGGAAGGAGCAGCGTGCCCATGGTCGAAGCCCTGGAAGATATGTTCTCTCCCATCAAGACGGTGGCAGTACTCGGGGCTGCGGCAGGCGGCCACTCCACCGCGACGACTGCTGGAAGCGCGTCGGGGTCGGGATCGGCGCCGGGCTTCACAGCGAAACGGAAATCGAGCATGGCGACACGGGAATGTGGCAGTGGGGCCACGACTGCAGCAAAAGAATCCTCTGCAAAGGCACCTCCATCCGCCGCAGGGCCAGCGAATATGTCTCCCGTAACAACGCTTCGGAAGACGGGTGTGAAACGACGGCAAACCCAAATCCCTCGACCCGCATTTCAGTATTCCACGCGGCGGGCCTCGATCCTTTCCTCAACCAACACCGCTTCTGACAAAGCACCTACAGACGGGTCTTCTTCTCGCTTGCCTTCTGGAAAGGATAGGCTTGAGGATGCACCCGACCGGATGACCAAGAGCGGTACATCCTCCAAAAAGCGAACTTGGGGAAATGCCTTGAACAAGGAAAACGTATCATCCGCCCCCCCTGTTCTCCCAACAGCCTCTTTGAACGCCGCAAATCGACATGTCAAGCGTCGCGAGTCCAGCATTTACAAAAGTGTGAGTATGGTAAATGGTCAGAGCAATGCCTCAACCGTCGCATTACGGACTCGAAGCAGGATGAGTACAGGACCCGGCGCCCGTTTTTGATGAAAGTGTAGACTTGTTCCGGGTCGTTCCGGGTCGAGAAATATCGAACACAGTATTGAACCACGGAAACATGGCATCAAAGCCGTAGGCCGACCGGGATGTTCTAGATTAGAGTCTTTAAAGTGTACATGCATTTCATAGTCGAAAAGAAGAGGACTCTCAAATGCGTAAAATGCTGATGAGAGCCTTTACAGAAACAAACATTTCCAGCGCATTCGTCGAGGAAAGTAATCTTGTTGCGGGTCTATGATAGAAAGCGCCAGAAGGCGCCCACGTTTTAGTGTCTTGGGGGCTTTCTTCGATCTCTGAGTTTATACCTCCTTCTTGCCACATTTCAGATCGTTCTCATCATATGCGCTTGTTAAGCAAGTGAGGCACCTAATTTTTTATCTATTCAGCATAGCCGTCAGGCTTGCATGAGTGAGTGACCGCTCCCAAGAAATGCCACCTGCGATGACATCGTTTCTCTCGCTCCCCTCAGAATGGCCCGCCCCCACCTGAGCATCGCAATGGAGGGTCCTCGCAGACGGCAAATCTTACATCTCACCCTTTCCATTCCTCCACGGATCTGTGTCCACGCCATTCGTACCCCTCAACCATCTCAGCGTCAATTTCCATTCCCCCCCGACAAGCCCCGCTTCGCTCCCTGTAGCGTATTCCGTAGGAGCATGGCGATTGTCATGGGACCGACACCTCCGGGGACTGGCGTTATCTTCCCCGCCACCGCCTTGCACCCTGCAAAGTCTACGTCTCCTACCAGCCGGTAGCCTTTCTTCGAGGTGGGGTCGTCCACACTGTTGATGCCTACATCGATCACAACCGCACCAGGCTTGATCCAATCGGGCTTGACCATCTCCGCCCGCCCGACGGCTGCGACCACGATGTCGGCCCGTTTGCAGACCGCAGACGCGTCTTTGGTACGACTGTGAATGACCGTCACGGTGGCATTCTTCTGCATGAGCAGGAGGAAGACAGGAATCCCGACAATGTTGGAGCGGCCAATCACCACAGCCTCCTTGCCCTCGATGACGGTGCCGGACCGCTCGATCAGCTCGATGCATCCTTGTGGCGTGCAGGCTGCGTGGTAAGGCAGCGTCTTCAGATCAAACTTCCGCGAAGAGCCGTGCGTGTTGGTATGGGCGAGCTGGGCTAGATTCAGAGGGTGTAGTCCGTCCACGTCTTTGTCGGGAAGAATGGTGTCTAACACCTTCTGCTCGTGGATGTGCCCCGGTAACGGCAGCTGGACCAAGATCCCATGCACGGCCGGATCTGCATTCAGCTCGGCAACCTTCGCGATCAAATCCGCTTCCGTTACGTCCGAGGGGAAGTCAAATTTGAAGGAATGAATGCCCACCTCCTCGCAGGCCTTGATTTTCATGCGGACATAGGTCGCCGAGTCGGTGCGGTTCCCGACCAGGACGACGGCCAGACCCGGCGTCACGCCCGAGGACTGCAAAAGGGCAGCGCATTCCTCCTTGATTTCTCCCCGAATCGTCTCGGCAATAACCTTCCCGTCAATGATGTTGTCCGCCGAAGATGACGAAGGTGTCGCCATTTGGAAAAGTAGCTCGATGTCGAAAGGGCGGCGAGGGGCAGCGTCTTCTTCAATATAGAGGGGAGCAGTGACTCGGTTCGAGGGCCGGTGGCACCGAGTGACTTGTCTGTACTGAAAACGAGGCGAGTTGACAAACGTAGCGGCAACCGCAGCGGCTTTTGTGACGCGGGGTGCGAGGCGACAAGGGGTACGTGAAAAAACACGGGCGGCACCTCCGGAATCTAAAGCACAGGTACCGACACGGCTTAACAGCAGAAGGCACACGACTAAACTATGAGCAAGAGTCTTCAAGAAGAGCAGCGACACGGTGTTGCGCTGTTGAGCGAATGGAAGGACGATTTTTGAATCCTGTGTGTGTGAAAATGTAAATACTACGATCGCGGAAGGAGGGGACAGGTCGGTACACGTGATACCGCACAAAGCTATGGCAATGAGAGCTTGCGATCAACAAGCCCGCAAGTGTTGTAGCTTTCTGTCGCTATTCGCTCCCTCAAAAATTAAAACCGATGCCATCTCGCAATTCTTCATGAAAAGGGGGGGGCGTGGTGGAATAAGAGAGCAGGACACCACAGGAAGCAAAGACGGGTCCACCCTGAAAGACCGTCACGCCATGGTGCGAAGCTCGTCCTTCGTGACTAAAAGGCGCCCAACTAGCATGTATATCTCAAAAGACAGGTTCATGCACACTGACATGAATAAAGTCATGCGCATCGCAGGCGCATGCCTTGCCCTTGTACACTAAGTTGTGTCTTTTCATACGGAGGCGAGGCTGGGGTATCCTCTCTCCAAATAGTAGGGCCTGACCGAGAGTGGCCCGTTTTGATGCAAGACCTTCGCCCTGGCCTCCCACGTTTCGTCACTGCGAACTTGGATGCAAAGTGCAGCTCGTGAGGGAGACTATAGGTAAGAAAAACTGGGCTGCGGGCGAAGACAGGGCTCCAAAATTCTCCCTCTGTGCTGGGAATTGCCATCTCCATTGACAGCGAGGTCCTCAAAAATGGGCTTCCGCAGCGTAAACCCACTGCACTGCCCTGATCATTTTTAATTTTTCAATATGTTTCTCGTACAAGGTATGTCTGATTCCGGATGCAGTTGCTGTATTTTTGAATATCTCGGCGCCTTCGGCATAGATACCCTCCATGGCTTCCTACCCTCCCATGAACCACTCTCACGCTTGCCCCAGGAAGAATTCCAGTCACATGAAAACGTGGCAGCAAATCTGGCCGAACTATTAAATTCCACAATAGCACGAGCCAAAATCGAGGTTCTTCCTGTTGTTTCAGCCCAAGACACGCGCTCGCTCTTAAATGAAGATCCCCCCTCGCAACGACGGGCATTGCTGCTTCTTTCAGGCCTTGCATCGGCGTACGTGTGGGGGGGCGGTGCAGATGTATCTCCGCGCAACTATCTTCCGCCTGCCATAGCTGTACCTCTTTACGAGGTGTCTTGCATGCTCGAAACATGTCCCATCCTCAGCCATCAAAGTAATTGCTTGTACAATTGGAAATATTCGGCGCTGGAAAAAGAAGCGCGAGAATCGAGCTGCCGCAGTCAATATCCTGGCGAATCTTTGTGCGGCGATGAAAGCAATGAGTGGATTCTACATGCTGGTGAGGACACAGATCGCTTGGCGCCTTGTCCTGCATGCTATTCAACGATGTCGACTACCCCTTTCCTTCGCACGAAAGAGCTGTCCCTGACTTTCTCCTTCACAGAGGACGAGAACGAGCGAATGTTCTACCTTCTCACCCTCGAAATCGAAAATATTGGCGCCCGGACTCTGCCTTTGTTGGAGTACACGCGTCGCATTGCCCAGAAGCTTACTTCCAGTTCTGAATCAGGAGCGCAGAGGGATGAGTGCCAACATGAAGAAGGACAAGGGAGAGCTTGCTCTCACGTAATTGCTTCGGATAAAGCTATGGTTGCCGCTTTAAAAGAAGTTAAAAGACTGATACAACTCTGCCAGCAGGTCCTTCTCTCCATGCCTCGGTTCGTCGATCCTGGATTTTTTTACCACCGCGTGCGGCCGTACCTCTCGGGATGGCGCAACAACCCTGCGCTGCCCGAGGGGGTGATGTACAGAGGAGTGGTGCCGCTTAAGGATAGATTCTTGGTTGGAGGAGCTGGGACCGAGACAAGCGGGAGCCAGACACATGGGAAACGTGGTGAGGAAACAAGCGGATATGGAGCGTGGGACGACCCTTTTCCGGACGAGCTGGCAGAAGCAAAGAACAATGCTGGGGATAGCAGCGGCCCGACCCTGTTCTTGTCGGGGGCCTCCGCGGCACAAAGCTCCCTCATACCTGCCATTGACGTATACCTCGGTGTTGACCACAATGCGGCAGGGTCCCCGAGTCAGGCGTCCTACGAGTATCTGAAAGCGATGCGCGCTTACATGCCTAAAGGACATCGCCGATTCCTGGACACGTTGGAAAAAGACCTCACCAGCTGCGAAGGGACCCCCATCGCGAGCATCCGTGAGTACATTCAAAGATATGGAAGTGACCGAGAGACTATGAACGAGCCCGAACGCGAAGATAGGAAGGAGGTGCGGGAGGCGTACAATGGATGCGTTGGGGCCTTGCTGGCTTTCCGCAAATCGCACTTAGGAATCGTGCATTTGTACATCTCTTCTCAGCAAGGACAGGGAGAAAAAGGGGTGGGGACAGCTGGGTTGGGGGGAGCGGCGGGTGGAAAAGGGACAGGTGGGCAGCCGCCCAGAGAGTTTTTGATGCCATTGCAACAGTGGACAGCGGCATCGCGACTAGCAACTCATTGACTTGATTTTATTCATAAGCTGGACACGTGTCGAAAGAAAAATGAAGAAAAGTTTAGTAAAACTTATGATGTGTCACGCAGTATCCTTTACGCTAATCTTATCGGTCGTTGTTCCTTTGCAACGATTGGTCTCTATGTCGTAATTTTTGTGGAATTTGTCTGTTCATTTTGAAAAAGTGCTGGCAAAAAATATGTAAAAGTTCGCTTCAACAAAAGCTCGATGGCTACCACACTCGGCAATGCGCTCTGTCTGTCAGAAAAAAATGGTGTGTCGAGTTCTCGGATCCCGGATGGGGATTATAAAACTGTTATGTAGCTCAAAAAATATGCAGATGGCGATGCACAACGTGCATGCCGATCGAAGGTGGGGCAACTATTGAGGCCACCTGGTCTCATGAAGAGCCTCGATTAACGATTAACGGCAGATGACGCAGACATGCACGTAATTGGAGACGGCCCCCTCCCAAAGTTTCCTTTTCTCCGATGTGCACTCCACGTCATGCTCATCCTCCTATGCTTGCTCAAACCGTTACGGCGCTATTTTCAGTGACGGAGGACAAATGATATCTGTTTTGATGCGAGAAGCAGGGGTTTATCTGCTCGTCAGAAGAGGGGGTAGGCTGGTAGCACGAACGCTGATTCTGGGAGTAAGTCCGGCGGGCTCTAGAGAAAGGAAACATCTTGCGGAAGTATACCAGGAGAGAGGGGTTATGTGAGGCGCCGAGAGAGATGCCAGGAAGGCCTCGAGGGTGCGAAGAATCGATTGACGTGGAGGGTAGTAGAGAGGCGGTGGGGGAGGCCGTCGGGGAAATGAAAGGACTAGCCTGAGAAAAAGGAGAGCAGGAGGGGCTTGGAATGTAGGGACCTGGGGACGATGAGGGAGACGGTGACGTGGAAGAGGCGGATGATGAGATCGGAGCCGAGGGCCAGGACGGTGGGAAAGAGGTCAAGGCGAATCCGTCGTTATGCGCCCGTTGCCTCCGTTCTAAGCCACGTCGTTCTTGCTGGTGATGATAGAAGAGGCTGATGAATGAGATAACATTAAGGCAGCAGCCTCGATCGAATGGATTGGGCCCGCGCCGGTCGCGCATTTCCACAGTAAGCAAATTTTTGGCCACAACCTTGAGCTGGGCGGCGAGTGCGGCGTGGCTGAATGCCCAAAGAAGGCCGACAAGGAACAGGAGGCAAGAAGACAGGGGCCGTTCAAGCATTGCTGGCGGCGCAGCAAGGAAAAAAAGCTGTGTGAACCCGCCCAGAAGACCAAGGACTCCCCGGTCGAAGCGAGAATGCGCAAGGAACGAGGGCAAGGCGAGGAAAAGGAGAAGGAAGAAGGCCATAGACAGGTGTATACACTGGAAAATGAGGAAGAGGAGGAAAGAGAGGTGGTTGCCTGTGCCTGGGTGAGCAGTGGAAGGGAGGTCCCACCGAAAATGGGTAGAGAGGGGAATTGTGAGTCGTAAGAAGGACTGCATAAGGCAAAATAGTCCTTCCATCACAAGCATCAAATCCGACGCATGATTCAACCCTACGCGCCGACACATCTGAGTCCCAAGGCGCGCGTTTCCAGCCCTGCACCTCACCTATGCAATTGCCCACCCAGAAACAATGATGGTCCATGCGAGAAACGCAACGCCCGCAGTCCCCGCAATGCCTAGTACGCGGAGACGACGTGTGGACGTTGCAGCCCGCACAATATCGCTCTGATTCCTGCTCGGTTGCTGGGATACCGTCCCCGTTAGTCGTACCTCCTGAACTCGTCGGAGGCGTCACCGGAACCGTCGGACTAGATGCTGCATTGCACTTTCCTTCCTCCGTCGACTTAGCTTTATTCTCCGTTCCACATTCCTCTCCTTTCCCTCCGGTCACGGTATCAGTACGACAAGATGCTTCAGGAGGCCTCGTCGACTGCTTTTCTGCTATTGGTTGTTCGATATTTGCATGCCATCTCTCCTGACTGCAGGCCAAATTCCCCGCCCCAGAGGGTGCGCGTGGCTTCGGTTCCCCTTTGATAAGTCCTTCCTCTAGCCATGAATCTGAGAAACCTGACGGCTGCTCATGCACGCCAGCATTGCCATGGCGCCTCTTTTCTTCGTTGTCTTTCGTGGTAGCTACCGCCGAATAAAGAAAATTGACGGCAAGATACCCAGGGTCAGAGAGCGTCACCACTGGATAGAAAATCATGGCCATGACCGCAGAAGTGTAAAATAAATCCAGCATATCCTCGACAAGGGCACGAAAGCGAGGATTTATGAGAAAGAAGACGTTCAAAACAATCATGCCTCCCCAATAACGAGCAATCAATACCCATGAGCGCCGCCGACGCTCCTGCATCCAGGTCTGAAGGTCCTCCTCCTTGCTAAGAATCACAGAGCGCCGTGGCGGCTGAACATGGTACCAGGGAGCCGACGACTTTTGGAACGAAGAGCCAAACGAAGTTGTAAAAGAACGGAAAATTCCAGTCGGCGCATCTGGCTCTGGGCCCAATGCTCTGCATAAGCTCCTAGAATAAATTTTGCCCGCGTAAAAGCCTACGTTGGGCCAGCACGCCTCACTATGGCTGCCAGCATTGTTCTCAGACGTCTCACTTTCTCTTGCAGGAGGGAAAGAACTAGTAATTAAGCGACCTATCAGGTTGAAGATGACCTCCATTTGCGTTGCGCACCATGTCCGTGTCGGAGCGCCGAGGCGTGGTGGTCGAGGTCGTCTGCGTCTGCTAGGGGAAACTGCTGGCGGAGGGATGTTTGGCACAGGTGCGAAGAAATTCATCCAGCAATGTTCTTCCCTGTGAGGATTGGAACAAGAGCGTATGTATCTGAATGAAATCACGTGTGATAGAGAGATCGGAGCAGCGATTTATTCCGTTAGCGGGGCACCACAGTCAGGGAAAAGTCTCAAACCCATTCGACCAGTGTACTCTATCTGCTTCCCAAACTCTTATCAGGTCTAAACATAGCTCTATCTGTCCAACGCTTCATGCACCCCACGTACACGACAGTAGAAAAGGATCACTCTCACGAAAAGGCTTCCTTAAGAAAGGATTGGGCCGAACAAGCATGGGCCTGCGGCAGAATTTGAATTGGAATCAACTTAACGGGCAACGGACTTTTTTTGGCGTGACTAGGCCTTCGCGACCACCTGTCCTGCCATCGTGTTCTTTATTGTGCCAAGTATCTTGGACACGCAGAACGTCGAAATATGACTCAACTTGTCTTGAACGTACTACGCACGTATCATGAGACAGGTTCTTGACACTTTGGCCTATAGGTTGCTTCTTCCCTCTATTCCGAGCCAGTCTTCGCTGTCACGTCACCAGAGCGCGTCAGCGAAAACCGATCAAAAAGCCAAATGGTAGTCCCTAAGCTTTTGCCCTATGCCGTCCACGAGCCCCCAACGGGCTTTGATTCCTTAACTGCCAAGGCGCATCGAATTATCCCGCTGAGTGCTCAACGTGCTTTTAGAGACAGGCATGCGCACTGGTTTGATCGAGCCGTCTCAGTGTCGGCGGTCGCTTTGGGCATAAGGCACCCGAAAGCACTTCTCCGATTTCTTTCCCTGCGTCGCACCGCTCAAACGTTCCACTACGGTCACGAGTCTCCTGATCACTTTGTGGAGCTGCATCGGTGTGGAAAGCCGGGAGCACCTCTCGTTGTCTTCATGCACGGCGGTGCATGGTTCAGCGGGCGGCCCTGGATGTACCGTCTCATAAGCACCGCTCTGAACCGACGAGGCATGGATGTGGGCATCGTCGGTTACGGTACTTACAAGACGCTGCCACCCATCCCGGGGACGAGACTACCAGATCCCGCCCTGGACGGCACGGCGGATCCCGCGGTCGTGTTAGGACACGTGGACCATCAGGTAAGAAGTGCTGCCCTGGAGCACGCATGCGTCGACACAAGGCTTCCACACAATGCAGGCGATGTCGTGACTCAAAACGCTTCTCGTCAAAACACGTCAGGTGGACGACTTACAGCATTGCCTGGAGTTTTTAATGCTTGATCCCCGCAGTCCCTACAGCGCGGACCAAGTACCCATCTTTCTCAGCGGCCATTCATCCGGAGCGCACATATGCAGCCTTTTCCTCCTGCGCGAGGCGCTGGGAGCACCCGGCTACAACACTCTTCCCCGCCGCGTGCAAGGATTTGTGGGTTTAAGCGGCGTTTACGACGTGGCAGTACACCACGAATACGAAGCTCGAAGAGGGGTCCACGAGATCAGTGGAATGGGCGCCTGCAATGGCGGTCTCGCACGTTTTCACCGAAACTCGCCCACCACCTTGGCTGGAATGCTGACACCAGAGCAGGCCGGAGCGCTTCCTCCTTTCTTGATTGTGCACGGTGTGGACGACGAAACGGTACCCTTCACGAACTCCCTCGTCTTCGCAAGCAACCTAGCCGGGCACGGCGGGCGGGTGAAGACAGCCTGGCTACCGGAGATGGACCATCAGGGCACCGTGGCAGCATTAATGATGCACACTGACAGTGAGGTAGAACGTCATATCTCGGCATTCATGGAATCGGCGGAAAAAGTAGGGATTGGCAACACGCTGAAGTCCAAATTGTGAAAATTTTATAGGAGACCTATCACTGGTGAAGTTAATATGCAAATTATCATGGATTGGCCGCTTTCCAAGTTTTAAACATGCATCGTCTCTTGAAAAATCGTTGAGAAGTATCGCAAAAATGTGCCAATGTGTAGACGGTAATGGATAATGATAAAAACAAAACAGCAAAGCCTATGCGACAGAAGGGAATGGGGTTTTATTGTGATATCACAGTGAAAAACGAAATCAACCAGCGACGTTTGCACTCATTTTCTCAAGCTTGTCTTCATTTTTGAAATCTTTCTAATTTGTCGGTGCTATTCCCTGCGTGTAAGAGGTCTGCCCGGCATCCCGTGCGCGCTCTCGGCTTCTGACCTGAACAAGCGAAAAATTCCAAAATCCAAACTGCATAAGTCAAGCGCACTTAAAATACTTTGCTGAACAGCAATAATTCGAAGTTTGCGCTCAATCAAAGTTCGTAAGACGGAAGAAAATGGGCGTGTTGCCTGATAATTCAACTTCCCTGGCTATTTTGGGGGGCCTGGGGCTTCGGAGTGCTGGCTGGATCCGGTTCCAGAAGATTCAAAAGACCGAGATCTTCGCAGAATCCGACCTCCCCCCTTGCCCGCCTCCGGCTTTGAATATTAAGATTGATTTTGCAACAATGGAGTGGCTTCCGAAGATCACAATGAACTAAACTTGAATAGAATCTACGATTGGAGTAGAAACCTTACTTTTTAATCACGAATCTGTCCCGCAATGCTTGGACCGCATCAGGGAGAGGGGAGCATGGGCCAATATCCCGAACATTCGGCTGTTCATGCATCATCCAGCAACGTGCTCCGCTCCTCCAATTCCTATTCAATCTGTTTGGAAGAGCGTAGAGTGCAAGCGATGCTTTGCAGGACATGCTCGCTTTCAACCTTAGTATATTACTTCACTCACTATTGATTTTTACGTGTCACGACCTGTAGGCGCTGTTCGAGGAGCTTCGTTGCCTGCTTCCGCCCGTATTCTGCCCCATCACTTGCGGTGCTCGTCTGCTGAATCTGTCCTCTCACGTCCTCCTTTCTGCGCCATCAACATGGGGGTGGCTCAGGTCGGTACAGGCACTCCGCACAAGGCACTTTTCACCAAGAAAGAGTTTAATGAATCTCAATACAGACAGCTGTCTCACTTACTCTTCCCTTTCATGTACGCCAGGCCAAATTGATCCCACCCAAAGTTCGTCGTGTCTTTGCCCCCAAGAAGAGCAAGCCTTCGCCCCCCGCCAAAGTTGCTGTTCCTCAGCCTCCAGTCATTCAGAATAGGGAAAAAAGTATCGTGGACGAAGACTTCGAGGATCTGCCCGCCAACATAGCCTTCAACGACATATATGAGTTGGAGGAGAAGTTAGGCAGCGGGACGTATGCAACCGTTTATAAGTGTCGGCGTCGGGGAAGTCAACTCAGACGCGCCGTAAAGGTGTTGCACTTGCAAAAAATCTCGCGGCAGGAGCGCTTGCTGATTGAAGAAGAGATCAGCATCCTGAAATCTCTTAACCATGATGGCATCGTACGCTTGCATCACGTTTTCCGCAATCCCCGCCGTATCTATATCGTCCAAGAATTGTGTGCTGGTGGCGAGCTGTTTGACTCTATCGTGGAGCGTTCCAGGTACAGTGAGGCGGATGCCCGGGAGGCAATGCGGGCGATCATGGAAGCCATCAGCTACGCGCACGCACGTGGGGTGGTTCATCGGGACTTGAAGGTAAGCTCTCATATCTCAATCGTGCCCAACTAATCGCTGTATATGAAACTGAAAGCCTATTTTCTTATTTTGCACGGCATGATCGGACTTCTGGCCTTACTTCGGTGCTGCAGCCGGAGAACATTTTGCTCGCGAGTAAAAAGGATCCCACCCGCCTCAAACTCTGCGATTTTGGCATGTCTCATCGTCTTAAGGGCATGGATTGTCTGAAAACCATCTGCGGATCACCGGGCTACATGGCGCCGGAAATCGTGAAAGAGGTAAGCGGCTCGTTTGTAGAAAGCATCGAGACCTCTTCCCTTTCGAGTAGATCTTCTTTGAAAGGTCGCAAGGAATTCATGAATCTGCTTCAGCGTTTTTCCCGTGATGGTCACCTTATCTTCTTTTTCTCTTTTTAGGAGCCGTACGATGAGAAAGTTGACGTCTGGGCTGCAGGTGCCATCCTGTTCTGTCTGCTGGCAGGATACCAGCCGTTTGAGGACAAGAGCATGCCGATGATGCTTGCGAAGATTAAGCGGGTGAGGCATAGACGCGGCGAGTGACCTGCGGGACGAGAGAAAATGGAGAGTTGTGCACTGGAAAGTTGTTATTTGCGTAGCGAGTTCCTCGGACGGGATGGCCTTGGCGGTGTCGCGATGCCAGGCATCATTTCCGATCCCCCTTTCCCCCCTTTCCTCTCTCACACGCATCAATGTAGGGGTTTTATTCGTTGCGGCATCCTGTGTTCCGGCAGGTATCGGACGAGGCCAAAGACTTGATCAAGCACATGCTTGTCGTAGACCCGCGGCGGCGAGTGACAGCCCGCGCTTGCCTGGAGCACAAATGGTTCGCTTTGAATTCGGAGAAACTCGATCGGGAGCTTACAACCGCGCAGGACATGCTCAAGGAGCAGATCAACTCCCGAAAATTCCGGCTAAAATCGGTGGCTGGTGCTATTATCCTGGCCAATCGTCTCTCTCTCCTGCGGACCGGGGAATCGCTCTCACAAAGGAAGTCCTCCGTCAGCGATTCGACCGAATCCTCGTCGTCACTGACCTCCGCAACTACGCGGTCCACTGCCTCCTCCATCTCCTCTTCCAATGCCAGCCTGGACAGCTTCGCACAGTCCTCTCCGGCCAACTCCTCCTTGCTAGGTACCACACCTTCTTCGGCCCATGCTTCTCCTCCTTTGTCGGCCGCCCCTACTATTAGAACTACAAGCACTCCCAGCGGCTCCCCCCCTCCGCAGTCGCCCGTCATCAGTTCTACTCCTACAGGCTCTCGGCACCTGCACCCGCCAACACGCAAGCCTGCACCTCCCTCCACCCCGGTGGTGGAAAGCACTACTACTATCACCACGACCACAATTACCAAGGAGAAGACGACGACACATACCACCGTCGGCCGCCTTTCTGGGTCTCCCGTCCCCCTCTCGGGTGTCAATCAAAGCTCCCGAATACTTGTGCCGATCGCGCCTGGGATCGAAGGCCTGGATGATTTTTACCAAGAGCAACGAGCACGACGTTTGCAGGAAGCAGGTTCTCAGCCCCTATCCCAGACCGCCGCCGCCTGTTCGGCCAAGACGGTAAACACGGAGAAGACAGGAAGACAGAATATCTGCATGAAGCCCCATGAAGACACGGAGAACATCACGCAAAAAAACTACTCCCGCACTGAGCAGCCGTCTTGCCCTACCTCCCCTTGTCAGTCGCAAGAAGCTTCCATAACCCAAAAGATAGGGAGCGAGAGCAGTGTCAGTAGCTCAAAATCAACATTTAGGAAGTGCATTGACAGCAACAGCAGAAATGAAGAGAGTTGCGTGCCCGACAACAGGAGTGGCTACAGCAACGGAGGCAAACAGAACCGAGAGATGTGCGTGAACACTTCACGTCGAGTATCATTTAGCTCGCTCACAGAGGGGAGGGATATATGTGAAAAGGGTAAAAGGTGAATCGACGCTCTATACAGCAAGCCATGAAAATTTCAACATGCACGGAAAAAGATTACAGATAAATAGAAGTGAGCTGTCTGATCAATGACAGGAGTGTCTTTCAAGGTGACACCGGGGGGGGGGGGTGTCGCGAGCCATCTGCCTTTCCAGAGAGGGTAAAGAGTCAAAATTGACGGGATATTTAGAATTTCGCCGAGAAGATACAGTGGAATAAGTGGTCTATCGCTTTGTATTCGTCGGGTTTATTCGTCGGGTTTGCCTGTAGAAGGACTTCTGACGCATGGAGATTAAGGAGCGAATGTAATGCTGGACGAGATCCGAATGCCTGACTTCGTCAACGTGAGATTTGTGAAGGCCAGATTTAATCGATAAATGAGAACGAAGCTTACTGAGAACGCTTGATAGACATCATGTCTGCCATTCCTCGTAATCATCATCTAGGTGCTTTCTGAAATCTCAAGGCGTGAAAGCTTGCCTTTTTGACCTGATAAGTTGCATTTAAGAGCCATCTTTTCATTGTTACCTGGCCTTGAAAAAAGAAAAGTGGTTTAGTTACTATAGGTAGAGAGTAGAGAAAGGTATGCAAAATGGGGAGCCGTCCGTTAGGATGGTTAGAGGAACATGGAATGTTACAGAATGAATTGTGATTAAGTATGGAGCGAGCAAAAAGAAAGGTCTGTATTAATGGTGTTGTAGTGATTACTATTAGTCCCGACTATTTTCTCAGTAGCCTCTCCCTGCCTCACCAAACACTCGCTTGGGCTGTTTATCAGCTTCATCAACACGGAGAAACGCGATCGTAAAGTATCTTGAGCCAGTCAGCTCAACAGAAGAGAAAGGTCTCCTTCTCTGAGCCCAGCATATGTCTCGCCCGCGTCGACCCCACAATCCTTTCCAGAGCCAAAGCCTCGTACTTGGTAAATAAGGAGAAACATGACGTCACGCCCCCAACCTCGCCACTCCTGGTCCCCTCCTCCAATAAATTTACCAGCTCCGGATAGAATTGAGCATTTTCCGGCAATGAGTACAAAATCAAGTGCCTTGCTCCTCGTATCATAAAGCGTTTGAAGTAATGGGCACGCCCCGTGTAGAGCATAAAATCCCGCTGTCCATGGAAGAAACGGGCGCGGCTCCGACTTGTCTCGGACGTCCTTTCATACTCACTTATACAAACGTGGGAGAGTTCTTCTTTGACGGCATAGTTGCTAACAAAAGCAGTAGAATTTTGTAAGCACGGACAGGGAGAAATGGGGGGGTGATGAGGTGTGAGGAAGAAAACCAAAAACTGGCGACGGTTTTCCCGAATCTCGACTGGGAAAACATTTTGAGGAGACACATAGCCTCTTGACAGGAGTAAACAGAAGGGAAAATGCATCTAAATATCATCCCTCGTACTTACCGGAGCCGAACAAAGTCGTAATAGCTGGGAATAAAGACCAAGGTCCTTCCCTGCTGTAATCGCCGAAGTTCCGGGATAATTTTTCGGACCATGAAGTCAAGACGTGAGTCGCCCTGAAGGCGTGGCTGGGCGCAGGGTATACGCTGAAATACCTGCTTGATGGGTAAAGCGACTCTGCAGATGCTTGCCCCATGCTCCACGACACGTTTGAGGCGCACAAGCCCCCGAAAATTAGTCTGTCGGCTGGTCCTACCGTTACCCACACCGATGGGTGTCTGGCTGCTCTGATCTTTGTGCCCCGAGCTTGTCGGCCGTCCCTTCACTGCTGCCATCAGCATGGGGTCCACGAAGCGCGACCAAAAGAGCGACTGTCGAAAGCGCCCCGCCTGGCCCTCGAGGACAAAGTCACGCACTCGAGAGAAATCCGTATTGTGATTCTGTCGTGGTGCATGGTTCAAATGACGCAGCACCTCCGAGACGTGATCCCAGTTCTGCATGAGCATCACGTCCGCATGGCCCACACACAGGATTTCCACCGACGACAGAAAATCTGCCTCTCCATCTTGAGCTTCGATGGCCAGACGCAAGCCCAAGGGAGAGGCGACGATCATATCGCTCTGGAAGAAGTCGCTGAAGAGCTTGACTGCCACCCCTTTCCCGGCACCTTTGCCTTTGCCAGCGCCGGGAGTCAGGGCGATGCCCACGCGAAAATCATCGTCGCAATTCCCGTCGAAGAGCTCAAGCCAGTCCATTGGGCGCACAGGCCGGCCTTTCAGCTTCGTTTTGGACTGCGAACCCTCTCCCCCTTCCTCTTCTTCCCCTTTTCCCTCCTCCTCTTTCTCCTCTTCCTCCTCCTCTTCCTCGGGCCCAAACTCTTCCTCAAAACGCTGCAATCCGCTTACGGAAGTTTGGGCCCCCAGAAGAAGGAGCATCGTTTTGACTGCACGCAGTGCCATGCTTCGTATGGGTAGAAGCACCAGTACCCTGGTCCGCGTGTAGCCCTGATCGCGATCCTCCGCCTCGTGCTCGGAGCCTAAGAGGGATGGCCGCTCTCCTGCCGCTCTTTTCGGGCTTTTTCGGCCCCGAAAATCTCCTTCCACTCTCTCCTCAACCTCCTTTTCCTGTAACCTTTCCTCCCCGTTGCTTAATTCCCGATCCACAGCCGCCGTCAGCTTGGCGATACGCGCGGCTTTGATCTCCTTGCGTCGCTGCAGATTGTGCCGCAGGACCCGCGTGCGCGCCTTGAGCGTGTGGTTCAAGACATGAAGCCAGACCGTCGCCTCCACCCCCTGGACATTCTGAGGGGTAATGCCCGCGAACAGCACGTCCCGATAGGTGCAAAGAAGGGAAAAGAGACGTGCTTGCAAAGATCCCAGGTCAGGCACCTTCACGCCCTCGGACAGGTCCTCCGCCTGCAGCTCTCGGGGCAGCTGCTTCCGACGCCAGCGCCGCTGCTGCTCCTCCTGTCGCTGAAGCAGTTGCAGCATGCACGGCTGCCAGTTTTCTCGGAGCGACTTGCGGAGGAGCGGGGAAGGGCATGTAGCAGGGTCCATGGGCGTGGAAAGCGAGGAGGGGGAGGCCGGACCGCCTACAGATTGCACGAGGAGGGCGTCAGCCTCGTCCTCCTCCCCGACCTCCTGTCCCTTCCATGTTGCCACCGTTTCCAGCCCTCCCTCCTCCTCTTCTTCCTCTTCCGGATCCAGGGGCCCACGGTTCCATTGCCGCTCAAAAGGATCGCTGCCGTCGTTCACCTCCTCGTCTTCTTCCTCCTTCCCGG
>Ga0102934_1000133_pt1 | contig 42529 bp, 37 predicted proteins | sample SalPonR2_A_D1_MG_FD_78175 | JGI IMG/M metagenome (GOLD analysis project Ga0102934, IMG submission 78175) | Salt pond soil microbial communities from South San Francisco under conditions of wetland restoration - Salt Pond MetaG R2_A_D1_MG | ecosystem: Environmental > Aquatic > Marine > Intertidal... | reverse complement strand
TCGGAGCAGGCGAAGACAGCGCGGGAGGTGGCCTTGCAGGAGGAGCTGCGGCGTCAGGTGGTGATGGCGGAGGGCTGCGCCATGAACTGGCGCGAGGAGCCGGCTTTCTGTCGGCCTGTGGGCCACGTGCCTGGCAACCGGAAGGTGCAGCAGGTGAAGCTCTCAGAGGACCGCGTCATGTATGGCTCCGACGCGGGGGCGGTGGGGCTGGCCTCAGCCTTGGACGGCCGGGAGCTTTTCCGCGCGCAGGCGCACGCGGCGCTGGTAACGGCGCTCGACTACGACGCGGGCACGGGGTGGATGGTGTCGGCGGCGGACGACGGCGTGGTCAAGGTCTTCCGGGAGCAGGAGCGTGAAGTAGGAGGGGCAGGGGGGGGGCGCGTGGAATCTGTGGGGCCAGGAATGCGCCACCACAGCAGCCGGGTGGTGGCGGCGGAGGTCCTGGACCATCGGTGGGGCCTGAGCGCTTCGATGGACGGCAAGATCGTCGTGTTCGAGCTGGACGGGGGCGCCTTGGTGCAGGAAATGTGGGCATCGGACACGCTGCTGGCCGTCACCGTCTGCAAGAACTACGTATTTGCCGGGCTCCTGGGCGGGCCCGTGGAGGCCTTCTCCATCCGTAACGGCGGCCGCTCCGCCTTCCGCTACATCGCGCAACGGACGCCGGTGCGCTCGCTGTGCGCGTACCCCCTGGCAGGGAACCACATCCGCGTGGTGGTGGGCGGCCAGGACGGGGCCCTGCGCCAGTTCCAAGTGCGGGCAGTCATGTCCTCGGAGGGGGTGTGGCGCGTGCCCCAGGACCGCGCCTTCGACGACCGGCTGGTGCTGGTGTGCAACACCCACGTGGACCCGGACACGCGCGAGGTGGACCAGGGCTTTGTCCTGACGGGCCACCGGGGGCCCGTGGTGGCGGTGGCGTGCGACGAGGAGAAGGTGGTGAGCGCCTCGGAGGACGGTTCTGTTATCGTCTGGGACGCAGCCAAGTCCTCCCCTCGCTTCACGGTCCGTGCGCATGTGGACGGCGACCTGGTGGGGGCGGTGGACTTCAACGAGCGGTATCTGGTGAACGACGGCACGCAGGGCAAGGTGATGGTCTGGGACTTCGCGGTCGGCCACCCGCCTCGGAGGCCCGAGAGCAATGGGCTGGGGGCTGCTGCAGACGTCGGGAGCCTCGGCGGCAGGCGTCGACGGCCCTCTGCGGCAGGCCCGCGAGGCTCGCGTGGCCAGGGCGGGGGGCAATCCCGTCGGTCGCGGACCTCCTCCCCCTCCCCCCGCCATGACGGCCCCCCTCCCGCAGACTCCCAGCGTGGGCAGAGCGGAACCCCGCCCCCCACCGAAGCCGAGGACCTGCGGCCCCACTTCCCCTTCCTTGGTGGCTGGAACCTAGGCCACGGGCCCACAGACCTGGAAGGGGTGGGAGGAACGGGCAGGAGCGGCCCTCCCTCTCCAGATGCGACCGTCCCTACAGCGGACGTGGAGCACGCCGAGGCGGACATGCCGCCTTCGCCCTCCGCCGAGGAAGGGGGCGACAAGGAAGAGGGGGAAGAAGGGCGCTTGTAAAGCTCATCGACGTTGAATCGTTTGCAGATGTCTACTTTTTCCGCTTGGAAATATTTGGTCATTCTCATTGTACAGTTATTTTCGTGTGCCATACAAAGTACTTTGACTCCCTTGACAGAGCCACCTCGTTGGGAGTGTTAGCATATATACATAAAAAAGTGAATGATAAGATGTAGTAGGTGGTAGCGGTACGAACAAGTCGAAGAACCGCATGTAGCAATTGAGATAGGAGACAGAAGAAGTCGTCAGGTGAAACTTCAACCTGTGTTAATCGATGCCTGTGCAGGGATAAGAGCCAGATAATATACGGCGGAGGTTTGAAGGGAATAGATCGAGAGCTTAGCATGGACTCGATTTGTTAGCATTTCTCCTGTACATACGCGTGGTTGCGGCCGCGCTGATTTTACAGTCCTCGGGGGCCTGGTGGTTGGACGCAATGTCGAAAGCTGTTCAAAAGGAAAATGAATATTTAGACTCGGTCAAGCGGGTTGAAAGTCCAGACTTCACCCTCTGCTGGCGAAGAATGATAGATCGCAGCGTATGGCTCTTTTAAATTTTCTTGATGTTGAATGGACGGGTGCTAGCGTGGGAACGTACGCTGCCAGCCCAGCAGACGGCGGTCGGCGAGGCAGCGAGGCAAGCTTTAGCCACCACTCAGACTGCCGCAATCACATGCCACCCTCCCTCTAGCCTCAGTTGTGCGATAAAGATTAAACATCGCGAAAGGTGATGCGCGTAGTATGGGGAGATACGGTGATGGGGTGTGTAATTGATAGAGGAGGTGGTATGCTGCCTCGGAAGAAGACGACGGCTCGTTTCCCTCGTCTTTGTTCCACGTCCTTGACTCACTCGGCGTCCATTCCGCCCTATATACTGCACAGTCCTCTGAAATTACATCAGATAACGGTTTCAGTAGAGAGGTCAAGAAGATGGAGAAGAAAAAGGAGAAACGCCAGCCTGAACGCGTCGGCGCCGTCCGTTCGACAACCGCTGGCAAGAACATTGCCGCCAGAAAAACAACTGTAGATTCCAGACAGGGTGCCTGTTTGTATCCGGGAGGAGACGTTGAGGGGACGCATATGATATTGGCTGTGGCCCACGCAGCTGACATAAAGATGAAGCGGGGCTTTGGTAGAAAGCAGGGCTCTTGGGGGGATCAGGGTCCGTATTTGGACATGGGAACGCAAACGGTGTCGGGCGTGGAGGGAGCAGTCCGCGCTTTGGCATTGAATGGGACATCTCTGGCTGCCTGTCGTCCCGCAACTGACGAATGGGTTGAGTGGGGATTCCGGAGGCTGGCGGCTGCAACCAGCCACGCGTCAGAGGAGGAAGAGGGCGCACGGCACCTCCTGCAGGAGCTGGCAGTGCTGGAAGCCGCCCTCGCCCGATGTCCCCGCAGCCTGCTCACATCAGAGGCGGCCAAACCCATCACCACCTTGGCAGACATCGTGCTGGCTCCATTGTCCCTGCGGGCCCTCAAGTTCTTCGGGGAGCACGAGTACCCCTTAACGCGAGCGTGGGCGGCATCGGTAGTGAGCGGCCCAGAGAGCCCCTACGCGGCCACAGCGGCCTTGGTACAGGAGGGGGGGGCATTTGAAGGCACGGGGGGGAAGATAGATCCGCGCCGGGGGCTGCTGGCTGTCATCACAGCGCTATTCACTGAAGCAATGCATGAAGCATTTCCTGAGCTAGCGGGGAACCCGAATTTCCGGCGGGCCGATGTAGCCAAATGCGGCAATGCGGTGCACGGAGATTACCAATGCAACAGCCCCATGGCAATTTATAAAGCTCTCAAGGCTACCGATAGGCCCTCGGTCCTTGCTCGCCCTCAAGACGTGGCCAAGGCGCTCATCGACAGCCTCCCTGCCAAGGGCCACGAGGTGTGCGCCGAGGTCTCTGTCGCTGGCGCTGGATTCATCAACGTGAGGGTGCAAGGGGCCTACCTTCAGGCGCGAGTCAAGGACATCTTGCTGCACGGGCCCCAGGCGGCCATGGCGCGAAAGCTCAGAGTCCTGGTCGACTTCTCCAGCCCCAACATCGCCAAGGAGATGCACGTGGGCCATCTGCGGAGCACCATCATCGGGGACAGCCTGTGCCGCATGCTCGAGTTCCTGGGGCATGACGTGGCGCGAGTCAACCACGTGGGCGACTGGGGCACCCAGTTCGGGATGCTGATCAAGTATTTGAAGGAGGAGTACCCCAACTTCATGCAGGACCCGCCCAACATCACGGACCTGACAGGCTTTTACAAGGCGGCCAAGGCGCGGTTCGACGAGTCGCCCGCTTTCAAAGAGCGCGCCAGGGTCGGTGTTGTCGAGCTGCAAGCTGGGGATCCCGAGAGTCGGGCCATTTGGAAACTGCTGTGTGACATCTCGCGCGCCGAGTTCCAGAAGGTGTACGACCGGCTGGACGTGCGACTGGAGGAGTACGGCGAATCCTTCTACAATGACCGTATTCCCGCGGTGATCGAGGAGCTCAAGGCTGAAAACTTGCTCGAGGAAGACGGCGGAGCCATGATCATGTGGTGTGGGGGGAAGCATCAGATTCCGCTGATGGTCAGGAAGAGTGACGGTGGGTATGGCTACGACTCAACGGATTTGGCCGCGATTCGCTACCGGCTCAAGGACCTGAGTAGGGATTGGGTCATTTACATTACGGATGCGGGTCAAGCGACGCACTTTCACATGATCTTCGACGCTGCTCGGATGGCGGGGTGGGTGGACGAAGAGCATGGCCGGCATCGGCTGGATCATGTTGGCTTTGGCGTCGTGCAAGGGGAGGACGGGAAGCGGTTCAAGACCAGGTCTGGCGACACGGTCCGTCTCGTGGATCTGCTTGACGAGGCCGTCGTACGGATGACCGCGTCTTTGACGCAGAGGATTGAGGATGGCAAGTCGGCCTTGAGTAAGAGCGAGGCTTGCGAGGCTGCGGCTGCCCTTGGCTACGGCGCTGTCAAGTACGCGGACCTGAAGCAAAACCCTGGGACCGACTACCAGTTCTCATACGACCGCATGCTTGATACAAAAGGTGATACTGCTATTTACCTCCTCTTCACGTGCGCTCGTTTCCATTCCATTTTGCGCAAGGCGGAGGAGGAGAAAGGCATTGATGTCAAGGCCTTAGAGGCGGGGGGTGACGTGGTCCTCGAGCATCCCACAGAACGTGCACTGGCGCTCGAATTGGCACAATTTGCAGAGGCTTTGCAGCAGGCAGTCTTGGAACTGATGCCAAATCGCCTTACCTCCTATGTCTTCTTCTTGTCCGCGCGAGGGACAGATTTTTTAGAAGCTTGCCATGTCTTGACACATCCAAAACGTCTTGTGCTCGTGCACGCAACAGCTTTGACTATCGCGCATTGCTTGGAACTGCTGGGAATCACACCTCTGACCAAAATTTAAGGAAATGATAATAGAGAAAGAGCGCCCTGCAAGCATGATTTTAAGGCAAATTTAAAGTATCACGTATCAACAGGTCGCGCATCGAGTGTTCTATCGCTCCTTCTTGCTTTACTATGTTTCAACTTTTGTCATTCACCAAACCCACCACGATTGGCACACAGGCACCGAATACAGATCCTGGCGCAATAGGGATTGTCAACACCTTTCAAGTTTTCATTTTAATCATGTCTTTAGGTTGAGCGGCACAGCTGAATCCATACACACCCTACCCCGTCCGCTCTCCTGCACTACTGCCACCACCGATGCTTTCTGCTGAAACCGCTGTAGAGGTGGTGCCTTCCCCCGCCCCATCGTCCTCTTCATCCTCCTCACCCCCGTCCTGCTCCTCGCCTAGTCCCCTCCCGGCCCCAACGTAGTCAGTACCATACACCATTAAGTCTCTCATGATGTACCAAATGCGACGGAACGTCTTCCAGAGCAAGAAGACAGCATACTTTTCAGACCCGCCCCCACCCTTCCCCAAGCAATTATGCATGAGGCGTACCACTGAGCCAACTTTCCAAAGCCGGTGCTTCAGCCGGAACCAATCAACACTTGTGAGGGCACTTAAGGAGGGGTCAGACCCTGGGGTCTTCCGCAACACTAAAAGCTTGAATAGCGTTGAATCCAAGGGACACGGTGGCTCTCCCGGAGGAGCTGGCTGTCTTTCCAGCTTCAGGGTACCTCGATCAGCCTCTTCAATTAAATCGATGCGGGCCTGCGATCGACGCAAAATTTCCTCCACGTCCTTCAGTATGCTCGCACGGCCAGGCGTTGAACTTACAAAAGGTTCCTCGTGCAAGGGCGTGGCGCCTTTTTTGGGCGCCTCTCTGTCTATCAAAGGGAGGAGCATGATCAGGAAGTCTCGCTCGACGTCATCAATCTTGACCCGCCGGGACCACTGCTTGAAGACGTAACCCGCTGTTTTCTTCTCCAATATGGGGCGCACTTTGCCCATCATCCACGGCAACGCAAACACAACCCTCACACCTTCGGCAGGATACTCTCGGAGCTCCCACAATAAAGCGAGGACGCCTGGCGCTTTTATCAGCTCCTTGATGTCACCTTCCTCCTCCACCGCTTCTGTCATCTCTGCTGAGCCCGATGGGGAAATCCTGTCCTCTCCCAAGGATGTCGGCGATGTAGAGGGGCGTTCGACGCGGATGAAACGCAGCGCCTCCAAGACCCGGAGGGAGCTTCTATAATAAGCGTCGTCGCATGGGCCGGGATAAGCGCCGTTCGTTGCATGTCTTTCGCGGGCTTGAAGGAAGTCTTCCAACGACGGGCCAGCAATCGCTTTCATTCGTGCCTCGTTGATGTATTCGGGGAAGAAGCGTACACGATCGCTCTTAGGCGCACTTGTCCGATTGTAGTACTGGGAGAGTACGTGCTGCAGGACCATGGTCGGGTAGCGAGGCTCGCGGCCTCGAATAGCAGGGATGCAGCCCAACATGAGCACCTTGATCCGCTCCCAGGACATGTCTAGATAAACTAAGTTGCCCTGTTCGTCCAGTCCTCGACGGCCAGCACGACCAGACATTTGTGCGGCCATGAGCGGTGTCAAAAGCTCAGGGTCGTCGCCCACGAAGGTGCTGGTGCGGAAAGGCATATTGACGCCGTAGGCCAGTGAGTGGTCTGAAAAGACCACAGCAAGCTTACCTTGCTGTGCCAGCGATTGCACCACGCGCCGATACTCTTGTGTGTGAGAGTCATCGACATAGAGTCCGATGCCACGACGCAGCCCTTTGATGTAGGGATGCTCCGCGTCGATATTGTCCTTTGACAGCTTTTCAAGAATTTCGGTCAGCTCTGAATCCGTGATGCGGTTCACCGGCGAGCTGAAGACAAAGTCTGGATGAGGGGCGGTGTCATCCACGGGAGGAGGCACACTCACAACGGCGTCTGCAGGATCGTCGTCGTCACGCTCTGCCTCCACACGATTACCTCTCTCGTCTACCTCCACTCGTTTTTTGACTTTCTTATCTTTCCGCTTCTCCGCCGCGTCTCGGACCTTGCGCGCGAGCACTTCCCGCGCTTCCTTTTTCTTGGTCAAGTCGGCGTAGTAGGTGGGATGCCGCGCCTTCTCTTCTTCGGCGGTCTTCACGAGAAGCTGCTTGAAAAGCTCCACGCACGAGTACGTGTCAAGCCGGAAGAAGATGGCCGGGAAGAAGCCCGCCTCCTTCATGTGGAGGACCACGTCAACGAGCCGGAAGTCCTCGTTAGCTTGCGCGTCGGGTGGGGGTGCGAAGGTCTTCAAAATCTTCTCGACCTTTGCTTCAGCCTCTCCCCCTTGGGAGGCCAGCGCCATGAGTTTGGCCTTCAGCAGGTCCTCATACTCCTTCGACCGCTCCAACGTGATGCGTTTCCCGCCAAGCACCTCCTCCGGGTCCACATCCTCCACCACCTCTTCCTCAAACGCGTCTCGCAGCGCCTCCCACAGCTTGAAGGAGTCATAAGGCGTAAAAGGAAGGGCCGCCTCCTCATGCCCACCGCCACTTTGGTCCGGACCCTGTCCGCTCGTCTCCTTCGTCGACGCGCTCGACTTCAAGAACCCCAGGCTCATGGCGGCCAGAGGGTGCAACGTCTTGAGCTGGTTGCCCGCCCACACCCACCGCTGCAGATTGATAAAGCGCGCCTTGTGATCGACAAGCTCCACAACTGTCTGCGAGGAGGGAACAGGAACGAAGACGTCTTGAGGCGCGGGCGGCGAGGCTCTGGCCGCATCGCGGCACTTAGCACGCACCGAGGTCCAGCGCCCTTTCAGCGCCTTCACGTCCGGGCCCTGCGCGGGAGACAAGTGAACATAGCGCATGCGGACCAGGCGTGCGAGCATGTCGTAGTCCTCTCCCTCCTCCCGCGTCTGGTCCCCCCTCCCCGCCAGCATCGCCTCCACCTCCGCTCTTTCCTGTCCCACATGGGCCTCGTGCACCCCCTGCCACCAATCGCGCAGGGCCGGGCCATTCCCGATGGTCGCGGACAGGGCCAGGAAGTTGCAGCGCACCGCCTTGATGATCCGCTGCAGAGCTGCCCCTTCCTCCCCGTCCAGGGTGTGCACCTCGTCGTAGATGACGTACTCGAACTCGTGGAAGCCGCCACGGAAGGTGGAAAAGTCTTGCTGGCCGAGCATCTCCGCCCCTTCCCGCCCCCGTGGCTTGCTCAAGGCCGACTCCAGGGCTAAGGGCGTGCCCACGATGACGCGCCAGTCGCGTGGGTCCTCCCGCTTGGGATTGTACACGATCTGGTTGGTGACCACGGCCACCTCCCCCCCCAGCACCTTGTAGAACATCGCGGCCACCTGCCAGACAAGCGGCTCGGTCGGCACCACGAACAGGATCTTATCGGCACGCATGGTCACGTAGGAGGACAGGATCGTCTTCCCCGACGACGTGGGCGCGCAGACGATGACGGAGCGCCGCTCGTCGATGAGGCCAAGGACCCTCTTCTGCCAGGCGTCCAGGCTGCGGCCGAAGGTGAAGCGACTGAGCGGGGGCAGCCGGTTCGCCATCTTCACGAGCTGGAACTCGATCACGTCCTCGATCTCTCCTAGCAGCCCCATCACCTCGTCCACCGTCTCGCTGAAACGCGCCACCAGCTCTCCCTCCCTGGACAAGGGGGCCACGCCCTCCTCCTCGCCCCTCTCCTGTTTCTCCTTCTTGAACTTCTTCCCCTCCTTCTCCTTCTCCTTCTCCTTCTTTGCCTTCTTCCGTTCCTTCTCCCGCTGCTTCAACTCCTTCCTGGCCGCCACGAACATGGGGGTCTCGATCAGCGCGAAGAGGCAGTCCAGGATCAGGACATCGTCCCGCGGCCGCTGACCCAGAGCGGCCTTGATCACCTCCAGCATCCACTGCATCCTCCCGTGCGCCGACTTGAGGCTGTTCTTCAGACCCATCAAGGACGGGACGAGCGTCCGCTTGAACTTGGAGAGCGTGTTGGCCAGTAGCTGGGCGTCGTCCTCCGCCTCGTCCACTTGCTTCCTCGCCTCCACCTTCTCGCGTATCATCTCCGACTTCTTCTTCAGCCCTGTACCGTCCTCCCGCGCCTCTTTCAGCTGCTTCGCGGCCGCCTTGACGAGCTTGTCCAGCTTCTTCTCGCAGTCCGTCTTCTGGCTCTTGCTGATTGCCTTCCCGCTGTCCCCCCACAGCTTCTCCAGCTTGCTCACAAAGTCCTCGAGCACGGTCTCTGCCTTCCCTCCCGCCCCTCCCAGCTCCGCCTCCACTGTCTTACGCGCCTGAGCCATCTTCTTCGCCAGCTCCTCGCGCCACTTCATATCTCCCCCCCCTACGTTTGTTGCCGTCTCCCCCTTCTCTTCCGCCGCGGCCCCCCCGTCATCGTCCTTGACCGACATTTTCTTCATCCGATTCTGCACGCGCTCCAGCCGCTTCTCCTCCTCAGCTCGGGCTTTCCCCGCTTCTTCCTTTTTCTTTTTCTCCTCTTCCTCGGCTGCCAAGAGTCGGTCCTGTTCAGCTTCCCACACCACACGAGGATCAAAGAAGGTCCCTCCCGGCGCCAGCTCCCGCATGATTTTCGGCATAATGGTTTTGTCGGCCTCCCCCCCTTTCCCTGACCGATGCTGTATTAAATCGTGCCATAGGAGATCATATGTTCGCTCAAGACCGTCATCCTCTGAGGATGTGTGGGCACGTTTACTGAAGGCCACCACTGTCATAAGGAAGGCGATGATGGAGGAGCGTTATTAGCACATTACCGTGGTACAGAAAGCACGAGGGGAACCCCACGCCTCAGGGAAAGCAACATACATGTCAATGACAAAAGATTTAAACTGTTTAAACTGCGTGAGAAAAATTGAAGGGGTCAACCTATCTCTCTGAGGGTTGCGGTGGAAATTAACGGGGTGTGACAAGGGGCTACGTCCACAGTTAACATTTTGCCGGCGCGTAGGCAGCTCCACTGCCTCCCTCAATACTTAATCTTGTGATGCATTTGGCCTTAAAACACCTTGACCGAACGGGGTAAGATAGCTGAATTCCTAGCGTTCCCTCTCCTCTTACCGTCATCCTCCAGATAAGCTGCCATGCCGCGCTCACCACAGCAACGACGCACCCGCGAATGAGCAAAATATGTCGAGAAGCCGTAAACCCTCGCTTAAAGATTTCCTGTTCATACGTGATGCGATGAGATCACGTTGAAGGGGGGAATAAATTTCTGCACCTGGTACGGATGTTTTTCAACGTTGTCCTCTTTGGGAGTGAAGAAGACTGAATTACGACCCTAAACCCCTCCAGAGGGAAAGAGGGTTCCGACGCCTTTGGACACCGATATCCAATGTCCCTCAAACGATCCGAAGAACTAAGTGGCTTTCGGGGTCATAAATCCTTCCAAAGCTCGTGTGACAGAAATGGCATGATCTGAGGCGGCGATCTCACGGCCATGCGGTCACGAGCACCGGCGAGTGGGGCGGGCGAGGGGCGGGCGTCGAATAGAGGGCAAATATGCGGGTTTTAAGGCGTGCGGAAAAGGCGAAAGTTACAAGCCATGTCAAGAATCCTAGGACATGCTTAAGACTATGGACATTACAATCATGCGGCGAAAACTGTAGTGCAAAGCAACAGCAAGGCCAGAGAGAGGGCACGGGGGAGGTTAGTCCCCCCGTCTTCGAGGTGGTAACCAAAGTCTTCTCGAGATAAAAGTCGACATATTTTGAAATTCATTGTACAACATTTAATTCTACATGCTTTTTGATGGCCATGGTATCAGCTCGGCGCCTTCCCGGTCTTCCCTTGGCTAGATTCTTGCACGCCATGCGCCCGCTCAGCTCCGTCGGATGCCTCACTATCTTCACCCGCGCCGTCTTTGTGAAGAGAATGGAAAGAGTACGAGTAAGAAACCCCATCTTTCATCATAAAGCGCTTCCGATTCGAAATGAGGCACCGCTTACCATCGTCGTCCTCATACTGGGACTCGATCATGCTCTGGAAGAAAGCAGACTCCGAGAGAGCGCGCCAAACAACAGTGAAGACGATGGACTGTAATCCTGTCGTACATGACAAGACAATGCATGCGCCACGAAGATGTGAAGGCGATAAGTGAAAAAGAGAAAAGCAATCCTGAGCCCTGTCACTCTCACACATGCCAGAGCCATCCAAGCCATTCCGCTCTCCTCCCATCATTTTCCCTTCAGAGCCCTCCTCCTTCCGGATCTGCTCACCATTCGTCAATATTCTTGTCGACAGCCCCCTACCCAACAACCCGTGCCATCCGTCCGCGGCCAGGATTATCTGCACGGTCTGCGCGTAGGAGATGGATGAGAGGGAGGCAGTGGCCTGCTTGGTCGTCTTCACCACCCTCATCACGTTCGTGAGGGTGTCTGCCACCAGGGAGGCCACGAAGCCAATGAAAGCGTTGCGACAGAGCTTGCCCAGCCAGCCCGCAGGGGCCCGGATCGCCTCATTGAGCAGAGTGTAGACATAGAACCAGGGAAAATGGCCCAGGGCGGCCGCCGCCGCAGTAGCCAGAGACCCCTGGTAGAAGGCGGAGAGCTCCCCTCGCGCGATCCTGCGCATCAGCGACCGGTAGCCTTCATTCCCCTCCACCTGCAGCACCGTCTTGGCTGTGTCGATGGGCATGAGGAAGATGCGCCAGCTCCCCGCCGCAAGGGCGGCCATAGCCGTAGGAACGAAGAGGGGAAGGCCTCTGCAGGTCAGGGTGAGGCACAGGGTAAAAGCATGAGCGAGACCTGCCTGCCGGCGCTCCCGTGCTACGACTTGACTGAGTCTTTCCCCATTGCACGTCCTTTTTTTCGCCTGTGGCCTCATCCCGATAACCAATCGTGCCCTCCAAGCTAATTCTGCCTCCCCCTCACCTGGTAGCCTCGAAATTTTTCAGGAGAGCACGGCACCCGTCGTTTGCCGCCGTCGAACCAAAGCGGGACAAGGGCCCTTGAATCAGCGCAAAACCCAGTCCCTCGTAAAAGCGGCCCACGCCGCCCTGTTTGTAAAGCGTCGCTACGGCCTCCGTGAAGGAGGTCCCGTACCGGTACTGGTAGTTGCCGACCGTCCGCAACCACATGAGGGTCACGACTTGCATCATGCCGGCCAGCGCCCCTGGGATCCCGCCACCTAATGCTCTTGTCGAGGAAAATAGTACGGGACAAATGAGTCACCAGCGAGCGCATGAGGTTGCTGGATTTATGCATATGCATTGAACAAAGCACGGAGTCCATGGTCAAAACTTCACGGCCCTCCCCCTGTATCACTGGAAAGGGCCGGCCTTCCTTTCAATATTTTGAGCATAACGTACCTCTTCCCCGCGATACGAAAAATGTCGATGATTGTCTTTTGAGACGGAGGGGGGGGGCTCTTCGAGGGCACGCTTGCCGTCTCGGGCATTGATTTAGGCTCCTTCTCCTCCTCCATTTTCCTATCTTCTTCTGCGGGAATCGAGCCGCCCCCACTAGTCTCTTCCTTCAAAGCCTTGTTTTCTTTCGGTCCGCGCCTGTTAACATGCGCCTGCACCGGCGGACCTGCCCGGTCGCGATGCGCTGACTCCTCATGAGATGTAACGATTGCCTCCTTCTGCTTCTCCTCCGAGATCACCTGCACAATTCAAGTGGCAGATAACTCCGTCACAATGGATAAGTTTCTATACAAGCGCTTCACGACATTCGTACCTGGGATTCCCCATGCGAGAGGTTCATAACAAGCGCTAGCAGCAAGCCGATAAGGTGCACCGTAAGGAGCAGGCGCCCAGAACGTGTACGGACAGGCATAGACGCGATAGCGCGAATTTATCAGACCTTGTAATCGAGCGAAACATGTATGGAAAACCAAATGTGAGTCGTGGATGTCACGTGCCCCGTGCATCTGGAGAAACAGTCCGCATTTAATCAACTCGATCGCACCCGGCTGCTCGCGTTCTCGGAGGCAGGCGTACTACTAGTAGTAGTAGGGGACACGGTTTAGATGGGCAAACAAGAAATAGATGCAATCGAAGGGGAGCGATGGGCTATTACTGCACTCAAAGGCCCGTATTTCTACTGGCAAACAATGGCACGCAAGTAATTGATAGTCTTGCTTGAGTGGAATACTTTACTCCATACCCCCCCAGAATACAACGCCCTTAAAGGTGTCTTCACTGACTGATAATTGATTTATGATTCCAACCTTATCTTTTACAAAAATATCTATACATTTCTTGTGTCGTGTCTCTCTGCTATCCCTGATATGTATTCGTAACTTATCCAAATGTTCGAGGTAAGGTCACTTCACTGGCGGGTCGCGGTCATCGTCCAACTCTAAGGCATTCAAAGCCGCCGGGCTTAAAGATTGGGCGTCTCCGAGTGCACAAACTCGTGCAGCAGGAGGTGCCTCAAATATGTCCAACGGGTCGCTCGATTGGGTCACTCGGGCGCCATCTCCGCCCTGGCCCTCATTCTCACCTCCCGTTGCCGTCAGGTCCGGGTGCGTAGGAATGGGCCGCGGCATGGGGGCGGGCGGTGGATGGTGATCGAAGTCGAGCAAATCATCGGTCCGACCCGTTTCCGCCCTCCCCTCCCTCTTTGCACCTTCATTCTCTCCTTTCCCTTCGCCACCTCGGAGCTCCGCATGGGATTTCTCAGCCCCGAGGACCTCCACCACCTCTTCGTGCACCTCCAATGCGAGTTCCAGAACCGCCTCTGTGAGTGTCATACTCTCTTCCCCCCCTCCCATTCCCGCCTCTATCACCTCTGTTAAGCGCTCTTTGCACGCCTCCAAGAAACCCACGGCCTCGGCCAAAGCTTCATCCCCCGACTCAATGCCCTCGCTGTGAGATAACATCGCGAAACACGCGCGCGCCCTTTCTCGTACTTCTCCAAGATCCTGCTGCAATTTGGTCAGGTCGCGGTCTGCTGTTCTTGCGCGAGGTGCTGCTGATGGCAACGAGGCGGGGACACCTCTGTCGATCTCCGTTGTCTCGGCATTTACAACACCTTCCGAGGTGGGAGTGGTCGAAGCCGGTAGCGTGGCAGGAGACGGCTGGGCCGGGGGAGTGAAGATGGGCGACGAGGCTTCTAGCCTAGGAAACTGGACGCCTTGTAGACGCAGGTCCATGTAAGTTGAGTAAAACGCCAACGTATCCCGCCTGCTCTCAAATGACAGCCCCCACTGCTGCAGCAGGGCTAAAGCCTGTTCTTTAACCTCCCAGCCTCTTTTCCCGTCTGTCAACGACGAAATCTTCGCGAGGAAATCCGGGCTCCCAACTAGCGCATGGAAACGACTTTCACGCCCTGGCTGGTCCGCGTTCTTGATCACAGTCTCCAGCAAGGTTAGCGTTAGCTGGAGCACCTTCGGGTTGGCTTCCCGGAGCTTGCGGCGAAAGGCCCGCATTGCTTGCTCACCAACAAACTCGTCATCGCTGTTGACTGCATCACAAACGGCCAAATTCAGGGACCAATCAGGAGTCACTAAAGTCTCCGAAGTGGCGTCGTCGATAAGCCGTCCTACTGGCGTTAACAGGTCGGAGCGCGACTGTGACAACTTCGAATTTGTGAAATACTCCATGAATCCCTATTATGCCATGGTTCAGTGAGTTCAGGAAGCTGAGAGAGTGTCGCGTAGAGGATGAAAGTGATTCTGCTTCAACGGCGTGCATGATGGCTTGCATTCCAAGGAACACCCAGCTCCAAGGATGCAGAGAGGGTGGAAGGCGGCACCCACTCGCTTCCTGCACCGACATGACCCGCGACTCGGAGGGAGAGGGGCAGGGGGCCGGAATCGCCGCCTCAACCTCCCCACCCCTCCCTCCTCCCCCTTCCCTCTTTATTTCTATTCGCAGAGCCAGAAGCCGTCCATTGGAGCAGCCTGGGCCCTAGAGACATACATACTCATCGCTCTCATCCCTTCTTGGGTCTTCGCTCTCCCTCCTCCCGATCAAATAATTAATTGAAATTACTCTCCTCCCGTACCCCCCGCGACTACACGTACCCTTTAGGACATTATGCCTTACAAACCTGGGTGGGGCTTCAGGCCACCCATCTCGCCAAAACATTGCAAATCTTTCTCGGCAGCCTCTGTCTCGTTATCTTCCCAACATCCTTCGGGTTTGCCTCCGCCATCTTCTCCTTCTCCTCCCTCTTCTCTACCTCCTCATCTTCTTTCCTCTCCTGCATCTCTTCCTTCTCCTCTTCCACCTCCTCCTCCGACTGCGCATTTCAAATTAACGTTTGAGGATGATTATGATGAGGACAACGACACTGACCTCTGTATCGAAACGAAAGCAACTGTTGGCGCTACAATGAGTCATATTGACAACACAGGGAAAAAGAAAGAGCAGCAGCTGCCCTACACAACTTCAAAATTGGAATCTTCAATGATTTCCGGACCCAACAGAGAGCCTTACTCACAACCTTTGGGTTTTGCTGTTGACCTGGACCGAGAGCTTGGAGGGAAATTTCGAAATTTATGGCCTTACCGCATCCTTAACGAGGTGCAAAGTGCATTTTGGCCAGTGTGCTTCAACACTGATCACAACGTGGTCATTGCTGCACCAACAGGTGTAGGTAAGACCATGGCCTTAGAGGCAGCTATTTGTCGTCTTTTGCAAGAGGATGAGGGTACGGGGAATGGGCGAAAGACTTGGAAAGCTGTGTACGTCGCCCCTGTCAAGGCTCTATGTCAACAGCGCTTGGTAGACTGGCAGCGGCGTTTCGAGACGAGATTCGGTCTAAAATGTGCCGAGCTGACCGGCGACTCAGCAGGTATGCGCGAGGTGGCCGCTTCTCAGATTATCTTGACCACACCGGAGAAATTCGACGCGGTTTCGCGCGACTGGCGGGACAATCTCTACCTGCTGGGCTCCGTCCGCTTGGTTCTCATCGACGAAGCACATTTTCTGGGAGAAGATCCGCGGGGTTCAGCCCTCGAGGCACTTATTTGTCGGCTCAGGGTCATGAAATCCCACAAAGTGATCATGGATAAGGGCTTGCCTGCCTCCAAGCTGCGCATCCTGGCCGCTTCTGCAACACTGCCAAATGTCGAGGACATAGGAAGATGGCTAGAGGCACCCCCAGAGGCTACCTTCAACTTTGACTACACCCACCGACCCGTCCCTCTTGAAATTCACGTCCTCGGCTACGCAAATGCCAGCAACCCTTTCCTATTTCAACGCACTCTAGAAGGCCGTGCACCGGAGGTGATCGGCCGATATTCGGAGGGGAAGGCGACACTGGTCTTTTGCGGAAGCAAAAAGGGAGCGGAGGCATTGGCTACTAAGCTTGCTGAAGCTGGAAGTGGATTGGGATTGGGCAACAAGCAGTTGGGAAGAGGCGGGATGCAAGGAAGGAGCCAGCAGCGACTGGAAGCTGAGCGTTTTTCAAACATCCAGAATCATAAGCTCAAAGACCTCCTTCTAACCTCAGATGGTGCGGTGGCCTTCCACCATGCGGGTCTTACAGCCGAAGATAGGACATGTGTGGAGACCCTTTTCCAGCAAGGTGTTGTTCGCACTCTCTGCTCAACCTCCACGCTTGCACAAGGAATCAACAGTCCTGCCTTTCTAGCCATAATATTGGGAACCACCTTCTGGCGAGGCGCTGGAACCGGTTACGAAGATTTGCCCGTCTCGGCCGTGTTGCAGATGATAGGCCGCGCCGGGAGGCCAGGAAACGATGATCGAGGAGTGGCGGTCATCATGACAAGCAAGGAGAAGGAACTCATGTACATGTCGATGGCCGAAGGGCAAGAAGTCGTCGAATCCCAGCTCCCAGCCCGTTTTCACGAGAGCTTGAACGCAGAGGTGTGTTCCAATGTCATCAGTGACCTTGGCGGCGCGATTCGATGGCTGCGTTCCACCTTCTTGTGGGTCCGCGCGCATCGCAACCCGGATTATTACACCGCGCTCCTCCCGCGCGGTACCGTCTGTAGGGATGCGGATAACAGTATAGGGGAATATCTGAAAGCGTATATGCTGCGCATCTTGGCTGAGTTGCAAGCAGAAAATGTCCTGCGCCTGGAGAAGACAGTCGGTCTGAGCCGCGATGGAGCACCAATAGACGATCTAGAAACTGAAAACATTGTGCCGCTTGTAGCGGGACGGGTCATGAGCAAGACATTGGTGAGCTTTGAAACTATCAAAATACTCCGTGCCGTCCCCTCCGACGCCAGCTTGGAGGACCTACTTTACGCGTGCTGTGGCTGTCCAGAGGTTTGCAACCCAGTCCGTAAAGCTGAGAAACGGCCATTGAATGATCTGCTGAAGCGCGTCCGCTTTTCAAAGGGGCTCGGTATTAAGAAATGCACGCATCCGTCTCACAAAGCGTTCGTACTTGTTCAGGCTTGTCTTGGGAACCTGGAAATCGTTGATTTTACTTTGAAGGTAAGTGACAACCCTATGTGCTTGATAAGTAGTGTATGTGCTGAGGAGTGACAAGGAAAAGCGCTCGGCCCCCTTTTTCTTTTTTTTTTTTAAATCATGATAACCTCAAATGACTTACCTATCACTTTCACGCTGGGCAGCTTGAGGCTGAGACTATTCTCGACAACGTGACGAGGATTCTCAAGGCCAATCAACAGCTCTGTGTTGATACCGGTAGGGGTATGTGTGCCTACCTAAGCCTGGTATTGTGTCGCTCTATACGCGCACGAATGTGGGAGACAGAACGTGGTGCCATATTGCTTCGGCAAGTCGAAGGTATCGGTGGCGCGTACTGTCAAAAGCTAGGCGTCGCCGGCATAGACAGTTTCCAAGGCATTCTAAGTGCCATGCCATCAAAACTTGAGGCCATATGCCATCGCCGTCATCCTTGGGGACTGGAGGTGATCCAACTCGTCTCCGAGATCCTCGATAGCTCTTGGACAATGCATGTTTCCCAGATATCAGGTACCAGCAGCGCTCGGGGAGACGCAGTTACTCTCCTAGTAGAACTTTCGCGGTCCATCTCGAAAGAATGTGCGGTCCAAAACAATTCTGACCCACGCGGTGGTTCTGAACGCACAACTTTACAAAGACGCAAAAAGTGGTGGCTGAACTCGACTTTAGTGGCGTTCTCGTCGGATCCAGATCGCAATTTGCTGCTTTTCAGAGAAATTTCAGTGTCATCTTCGAGATCGACCGCTTTGCAGGCACATAGCACTAATGTGGATCACAGAATCGAATTTTCCGTGCCTCGCCCTGCCTATACGGATAAATTGAAGGGTGAAGACAAGCGCTTCCGCGTAACCCTTGCCTTAATCTCTCCATTTGTCTCATTGGACTGCTTACAAATATTCTATCCGACATTCTTAGAGAAAACGGAAAGGAGGACGGGACTTCACGAGCTTAAGCAAAATACAACAATGGCTATGCGCGCGCCCAATCATCCACCCTCGCCTACTCGATCAAAGCACTGTACAATTTCTTTAAACTCGGATAAGACAGACCAACTCGCAATGAAAAAGACACGTCAACCTGCTCCTACGCCTAATTTGACACTCAACAATGGAGACATACTTGCAAAAAAACGATTAAGGATCACTCCTGAAAATGTTTCTCTTGCACTTGGTGGAAGGAAAACCATGCAACCTGCGATAATTCGTTCCCGGCATGATCGCCATAAAATGCAGAACTTGTACAGGAAAGACGAAGAAATGCGGCCCTCCAATGCAGCTGGCCAGTCGTCGAATGTATCAGATTCACATGTACAGAAGCGGCGAGAGCTGCGGGAATTTTCACAGGAGCTTAAAAAAGGCTATGAGCCGGAGAACCACGTACAAGGTAGGACGAATCATAGTAAGAATTTTCAAAACGAGAAACCGCAGCGACGAGCTTATCACGATGAGGCACAAGTGTTGGTTCATCCTTCTGTGTCAAATATCGCGCCTAAAGGCTCCGCAGCCACTGCAAAAGATCCTACACTTCAAGAAAAGGATCACTTTTGTCAACTCCAGTTCAAACCATCGCAGGAAAGCCCGTTCTTAAATGTTAACGAAATGCATAACGCTGCTAATGAGGAACAGCAGAAATTTGGTGCAGTGCAAGTGGGTGCTTTGTCCTCTTTACCACCGTCTGTTTTATCCTCTTATGGAGCTAGCCAACAGATATTATCAGGAATACCCTTGAATTGCTCGCCGTCTTGTTGGAATCAAGTACAGCGCAATCTTAACAGAAATTTCACCAGAGATTCCAAAGGTTGGAAGAGTGATGATCTGTCTTTTGCGTCGCAGGTCCAAGATTACGAGGTCACGAGTGGAGGCGACGCGGAACTCTCTTTGCTGCAAGCCAAGGCTCAAGAAATGAGAACCGACCAAGTGCCGATTGATCGCGTGTCCAGAGCTGCTGCTCTACCACCGCTCTCTGTCAAAACCTCAAATGTAGGACCCATACTATCACGAAAAGTTGTAGGCATTTCCTCTCGCGTGGGCTCGAGGTCAACCAGGGAACTTACAGCGTCCAAACCCGTCAGTGGACTGTTGCAAAGACACTCTCGGGATACCTCAAGCCTTTCGACGGCGCATACCACACAGATTTCCCAATGTTGGCACAATTCGCGAAATGAACAGTTTCAAGGCACCACGGAAAACAGTTCAAAGGAGCAGTGGGCTTACGTAGATCCTCACTTCCGCCATGTAATAGATGACAAGGTAAGACATTGATTGCCCATTCATACCCCTTAATTCATAAATGATCAAGATGTTAAGACCTTGAGGGTTGATATGGTGCAGATGAGATCGATTGGAAAACCCGCCACTTATTGCGCTTACAAGTCTTCTTTGACTCTTCAGCACATCGGATCAATTTGAAGGTTTATAATGCTCTTTTGAATGCCGTCTCACAAACTGTCAATATCCATTATGTAAAACAGCGAAGTACTTCGCCCAACAGTCAAGGCAACTACGAGCAGAGTGAGGCGATCGGAAGCGAGAAAGCACAGGTTCCTTTACTGACACCACCGTGCAACGCCTCACCACGCGAGCCCCCTACCAAGTACATTTGCAAGCAACAACGCGCTCGAGTGCTTCCTTTCCAAGCTAATATTGAAATTTACCCTCCTTATCATGATCCTTCACAACGCCAGTCTCTAATCGCATCCTCGCGACACCTCAGGCATGTTTATGAGAGTGACGAATGCCATCTCGTTGACGCAGTGGGCAATGTGGAAAATTTCGCAGAGGCATTTGATGCAGCTGGCTTTTTCTAAGTTTCTTTCTAACACTGTGATTATGTACGCGTTATCAGTGAGTACATTTCACATTCTTTCAAATCTGCTGGAGAGCAATGTCGTTTGGGTCGTCACAACAAGAGGTTTGATTACCACATACAACTCTTTCGACCCCCAACCGTGTGGCGGGAAATCAAGCCGCCGTGAATTTGAAACGTGACTGATCTTTTAGAAATTGTGCACAAGTCTCTTATAAGTCGAGACTTGTCCTTCAATGAATGTTATTCTCTTTCACTTTTAAACTGCTAATCCTTTGCTCTTCGTCTGTTTTGTATCGTGCTAGTCCCCAGCTAGGAAACAACAAAAGTAGGGAGAAAATAAAAAAGAATCGGACCTAAGAGGTAAAAATTTGCTTCTTGGATGCGATTCAGCACCGATAACTTTTTTTAAACGCTTCCCAAGTGTCTCATGTCAACATTGCTCCATACCCTCCTAGAGAACCTCGAGACGCTTAGGAGCGAGTACATCAGCGTCGTGTATTTCTTTAGAAATCATCCATACATGAAACCGCAGAGAAAGGATGATCGCTTTGTAAGAGCAAGTATTGTATCTCGCTTCATTGTAAGCGCACGCTGTCTGGGACTCGGGATGCTCGTACCCCCCTGGTCAGAAGGCGAGGTCGAGCACACGGCGGGCATGGGCGGCAACATTTGTGTCGATGACACCAAAACCGTCACGTCCCGCGGCTCGGATATTCGCCATGTTTTCAAAACGCTAATTGATCGAGGGAATAATGCCTCGTGTCTTTTCGCGTGTACAGTGAAGAAAAAAAGGGTACTGCCTGTCCATGTCTCTAAGTGCATTTAAGCAGAAATATAACTGCGATCAGGAACGCCTCGGTACCCGACCGATCTCCTGATCTATTACTACTCCTATCCCCCAAAACCCTAACCCTAACCATGTAGCCTACCATGCCTAAACTCAGTTCTCATATTCGAACCTTTTCCGAATGGAATGTTACGAGAGGCATGTGCAACATCCTCTTCTCTTGTGTTTGGAAATGAAGAACTGAGCTTAGATTCCGCTGGCGTTTGATAAAGAATCTGACCTTCCCTTGCCTCAACACTTTCCTCCTTTCATACGCGACACAGTTATCATACCTAAGTGACATGGAACTCACTGAAATCTTGGGCTCCGTGTCAAATGCCTCTGTAATGATACATCTGATTGGTATGTACGTCACGTTTTGCATCGTAAGTATACTCCTTCACCACTTTCCTGCCCTCCTGCACCGTCCCAAAAAACGACTCTATGAACCAGTCGTCCAGTCAGAGACCCTTGATCCGGTGAAAAGTAAAAGTTTATGTTGTAAAGTATCAACGGGTACCTCGATTTCTGTTGCCATGAAGAGTAATGTCGACCCAAGATTTCGTGTGCAGCACATCGCACACAGAGGCTCTCGGCTGGAGGGTCTACCGGAGAACACGCTGGCCTCATTCGCCCACGCTGTTGCCGCGGGCTCAGATGTCATCGAACTTGACGTGTGGTTAACCAAAGATGAGAAAGTGGTGGTGTTTCATGACGCGGATTTGGAGAGGATGTGCGGAGCACCGGCTTCAAGGGCAGCTCTCGCGACTGTGGACGCCAGGGAGGCGACAACGAAGCCTGGCACCACCCGAGAGCGGCGCAGCATAGGCATCCCCGACCTGCTTTTTCATGAACTACCGGAAATATCTTTGGATAGTGAAGCGCACTGGGCTGTGGATGCAGGCAATCGGGCAGAGGCCTGTCGCATCCCTCTGTTTTCCGAGGTGCTGGCGCTAGTCCCCCCCCACAAGACCATGATAGTTGAAGTTAAGCAAAAGAGTGCGGTAAGTTAATTTGGTCAGAACTTTTGCGTTCCTTTTCCCGTTTCAAAACATTTAAGGGTATGCCATAAGTGGAGGCGATTTGAGGAACTGGTTCTCATGAGAGAGAGTGAATCGTCGTTCGCGTGTCTTCGACCGGCCATTTTGTACCTACGTTATCGAGAATGACTAATGAATTGGTTCCTGGTAGGTGCTTATCCGCAAGGTGCATGAATTAATCGTGGCGCGAGGCCGGCTGGAGCGAACCATCTGGTTCAGTCTGTCTGAGGATATAAATGCCGACCTCCGAGCTTACGATCCGTCAATACCCAATATTTCATCAGTCGTGGGCATGCTTAAGGTAATGAGAGGATAACGGATGATAAATTGTTCAGCGATGCCGTCCTCTCGATTTCTGCCGTGTGATCCTCAGAGACCATCTCTCATTTTCTTACCCACCTCCACCTCCACGTCGCACAGTGTATATTTTTTTACTACACGGGAATTCTACCGTTTGTCCGACTGAATGAGGACATACTGGGGATTCCAATTGATAGGGTGGACTACGCCAGAGTCAGAGAACAGAAAGCACTGAGAGCTCTTCCTGACGCTGTCTGCGCCATTCTGGCCTTCGTGCTGGGCGGAAAGCCACCCTCAGCGCTCATCCCGCCTGGACTTTTTAAACATCTGCGAGCTCGAGGTATACCGATATTTTTCTTGGGGGTTAACGATGAAGAGGACCTCAAGGTAAGGAAGAGATTGCTGTAAGTTCAGGAGAGCAGTAGTGTACGTGTCGCCCGTGTGTGTGCTTGAACATGCAGGATCTATGCGTAAGGACGCGGACAATGACAAATATTCGCAATGCCTTTCATGCTCCGAAGCTTATCGCATCATTTGTTTTTTTTAAACTCATAGGTTGCCGAAGTGGCGGGCTCCACCGCGGTTCTAACGGACAGGCCACGATGGCTGAGCCAACGCATGATGGAGGGCAAAGTAGCGTTGAAGCAACTGTGAAAAAGGGGCACGGAAACTGTAAAGGTACTCATTCAGCCTTAATCATCGAAATAGATGATAGAAACAGAATGATCGGTTTAGAAAACACAAAAAAGCACACACTGGTCCTTTATTTTCTTTAGGATGGGCGACCAACCTCCTTTCTTTTGGTAACGGAAACTTCAAGTCTCACTGCGCGAAAATCGTCCTGCCACTTGAATAATTGCTGGCTAGATTCTCAGACGAAAAAAGTCCTGATATGCGGGAGCTCTGGCAGCTTAATTCATACATATTATTTTATTCAAATTCGATTGTCATATCTTTGCCTGCTGGAAGCTATTTAAATCTTTTGATGTTATATCAGTTGCACTGCATCGACTTCTGTTCTGACGACAGGGTGGGAGGCGGCCGAGCGCGGTGACCTATTAGTCGCAGCAGAAGAACGAGGTTTTTCGATGGTACGCTTCGAAAAATTTTTAAATGCATCCAAAGAGCCGGAATGGGAAAGTTATTACATAGCTTACGGCGATCTGAAAACCGTCCTCCGCCATGAGGAGTACAAGCAGGAGGCGCGGATTAGATTGCAAGCCTCAAGGGGTCTTGTCCTGCTCGATCATCCCCAACATGATATGGAGAAAGAAATGGCGCTCGAATCAAGCACACCACTAGCATCGACAGCCTCTCTAGAAGACTCCTTTTCTCAGGTAGGAATGGCAAAAAGAAAATTGTCCAGTAGACAATAATTTTATCTCGTATCAACCACTAATTTTCCTCCCCCTATCATCTCATCTCAACCGGAAAATTATTGGCATAACAGCTATTAGATCGCGAGGTTGAAAAGGTCGATATATTTTTTCTGAAAGCTCAAGGTGAGATAGCAAATAAATTGTTAAAGTTTCGCCTTCGGATGCGCGCGTTAGGCCCCGTCGACGACCAGGCAGAAGACAATCTACAAAATCAAATACTCGACAGTACAAGCAGCACAAACACCCTCAGCGGTAGTGCTATTGGAGCGCTCTCGGCTACATCACCTACAAAATCAAGACACCGTCGTTTGATGTACGTAATAGGAAGGAGGGCTACGAGAACCCCCCCCTTCTGGATGGAACGGGGCGCTCAGAATACTACTTCGGGGCCGGTATTCAACGTTGCAAGCGCTTTCCACATTTTATTTGCCAGGAAACTGCTGATCAAAGCTTGATGGTACAGGTTAGCATATATATGCCTATTCCAAGATGATTTACTCGATGTGAAACCGTCCTCTCCTATTGTCGCCTTTCTATCTCCTCCACACAGAACGGCCAGGCCGAGCGACCTCATCGAAGAGTATCGTGACATTTGCCATCAGTTGACAAGGCTCCTTCATTTCCTTGAGCTGAACGCGGATGCAGTGAGGAAAATATTGAAAAAACACGACCGACGTCTCCTCTCTGACGACTTAGCCACGGGCTCGTATTTGACCACGCGTGTGTCTCGGAACCCCGACAGTCACCTGAGACAGCTCTTTTGGCAAAATGGTTTGAATGCAATCGTTCTAAGCTTGAAAGCAGCCATCCAAGAAATGCCTGCTAAATGTCAAATGTTGCAAGACGGCTCTGGTGAGTTCGGAAAGAGGAGAGGAATGAAAAAAAACCGCGCCTTTTTTACATGTCGTTACAAAAATCCAAGTCTGCTGTCGCTTTTACTTGTTCACCTTTTGTAACTATTTCCTAAACATTTCGAACTTTTCTTTGGCGCTTGGGTGGCGGCAGCAATCCATCCACAGGACAAAAAAGCCATCAAGGACATGGTCGCTAGCTTGGACTCGGTGCAGACAGCACGTGCCCAAGTGCGTCGCAAGACGACGCCTTTCACACATTTCCTGTCCCTCAAGCCTCTCATCTTCGACCAAGAAGAGCTTGAAGTTGGTGATATTCATGATTTGCTTCCCATGGTCCCGCACGGGCTATCTGTTTGGCTAAACATCGCTCAGATCTTCCTGTCCACTGTCAACGCGTACATCACTGTGCCCACCACCAACAAGTACGCGGAAAACTTGGGCGTACATGCTGCTTACAGCGGGGTCATCATTGGGATGAGCCCCTTAGCGCAAATTTTTTCTGCGTTCTTGTTTTCATATTGGAGGTGAGTTTTTGTGCTGCTGAGGGGAAAGTAATGCCATGGCCCTAACATTCCCGCCGTCTGCCTCTTCATATTATACACAGCAATTACGCGTTCAAGCTACCGTTGGTTGTTTCCTCTTTGTTGCAATTGAGTGGCAATGTCCTGTACGGGGCTGCCCTAGGATACAAGAGTCTGCCCATGCTTCTTCTGGGTCGTTTTTTGGGCGGAGCAGGGACAGCCGAGGCCGTCAATCGACGCTACATTGCTGATGTCATCCCTCCCAGCGAGCGCACAGGGGCATCGGTAGCTTTCGTGACGGCATCTGCCCTGGGAATGTCTGCAGGTCCCGCCTTGGCCGCTGTCCTCTTCCCTATCGACTTTCAAGTTGGCCGCTTCCCGATCATTAACTCCACCGCGCCCGCGTGGCTGATGGTTATCTTGTGGGCCGTATTTCTCGTAATTATGGCAGTTTGCTTCCGAGAACCCACACATCGCCACCGTAACGCAAAAAGTGAGCTCTTGCACAATCACAAAACGGGAAAAAAGGATATCACGCCTGAGTCTTTTGCTACACCTACTCAAATGGATGAGGAGAGAGTCTTGTGTGAAAACGAGCGATCTCATTTGATATCTCACGACAGCAAAGGGGACTACGGGGGTCTGTGCGTTGCAAGTGCTTCGGTCGAAGAGCAAGTGGGTCCCAAGGACCCCCCCACATACTTCATGTCTCCCTCCTCCACGGCTACGTCGGCATTGTCAATTTTCCACGACCGCGAATTGCGGCCCTCTTCGTACTTGCCAAAGCTTCGTCATCCCCTCGCCAAGATCCATCCAATCCTACTGCTTGTGTGGCGCAACAAACCCCTGATGTTGACTCTAGCTGTTTATTTCTTGATTGAAATCGCGGACGAAATTATACTTTCTTCCGCAGGGCTTATTGCCACTTCTTATTTCAATTGGAGCATAAGCCACGTCGGCGCCTTCATGGCTGCCCTTGGCCTTCTGGTGTTGCCGGCGAACTATCTGGTGGGTGAATTTTCGGAGCACGGATACGAGGACCGGACCATTATTGTCACCTCTCAAGCAATCACCATCATGGGGCTTCTCCTTATCATATCCTACTGGGGAGAGTACAACGAATTTCAATTTGTGGCTGGTACATCTTTGATATTTGTAGCTGTGGCCGTAATGGAGGGCGTCGACACCTCACTTATGTCCAAGGTAATCCCTCCCGTGCTCTCGCGAGGTACTTTCAACTCCGGTTTGCTAGCTGTGCAGATTGGCATGGTAGCCAAGGCCCTCGGGGACGGCCTGATCACTGTCATCGGACTCAGCGCGGACGACCTGATCAATGGCCTGTACATTCCCATCCTTGTCATCACTGTAGGCTTGTTCTTTATCTGTAAGCAGTACTTCAAACACATGTCGTAATCAGCCTTTGAGGAACGGGGAGACCGAAACATGCGCGACAAATCGACAGGATAAATTGGGCCACAATTCAAGCGTCTCCCGTACGAAAAATACACAGGAGCTGTCTGTAAAGTACGGGTGGATTTCTGCATCGGTACATCCAAGCAATCCAAAAGAAAAAGGCAAAGCACAAAATGCTGTGTGTCCGTCCTTTGACATTAAGGGACGGTGTGTGATATACTTTCTCTTCCTTAGCTTCGTAAAATTTTACATACAAATCTCCGCAGTGGTGTTTGGAGTGACAATGAAAGCATGAAAGGGATGAATGTGAGATTGATGATTGCCTGACACCACAGTAGACGACTCTTGGCACTGAAAGAACGACGTTTGATCATTCCACATGCGATAGCTGGTGAAGGTCTGCGTGCGCAGGATTGAGACACGCCACTCCCTCGAACTTCCTGTTTAGGGAATGACCTCCACGTAATTGGCGGGGATCGAGCCCACCTTCCCATTGAGTCGGGCGTCCCACCACCCCGAGTCGTCCTTGGCCAGGATTTCTATCAAATCGCCCACCATAAACGCAAGCTCGGTCTCGTCTTCGGCCTCGTTGTCGTAGAGGGCGCGCGCGAACACAGGCTTCTGGGAGGAGTTAGGCGGGGCTGCAGTTGCCATGGGTAGTGGAAGGGCGTCGTCCATGTGAACCGCACCGTTTGAAGAGCCCATCTTGTCGTATCCTGTTGCGGTCGACAGGCCCGCCCCCGCGGTCGTCGATCCGCCGCCCTTACTGGCATCCCCCCGGCTAGACTGACGGCTAAAAAAGCTGGAGAACATGCCACTGGTACGACCACCTTCGCTATTGCCATTAAGGCCTCCGCCACTAGCGACCAGGGCGCTCGAGGTAGGTTTGTGAGGGCTCTTCGGGGGCCCTGATTGGCTGACGTTGGTCACATGCGTGGGCTGACCCCCCTGTGCAGGCTGATGATCCAAGGCCGACTGAGACGCCGGCGGCATCGCTCCTGGATGGACTGGAGACGGGGAACGCGGCGTAAAGGTGGTCGTGACGGTGGCAGTGACGGCTTTCACAAGCTTCTCCATCTGCGAGAGTTCCACAGGCCTCGCCTCCGGGCCCCCCGCCGCGACCAAGTCTTTGACCTGCGTGCGTAGAGACTCGACTTTCTCCTCCTCCGGCAAGCTTTTCAATAGCTGGCTCAAGTGCTCTCCCGTCTGACAGAAGAGCTCTGCCTGACATGCCAAAACAGTGCGCAGTGAAGTCTCCAAAAGTTCGTCCCGGAAGAGCTTGGCCTTCAGCATTTCGTCCTTGATTTTGGCGTTCTGGCGCCTGTAGCGATCTTCTGCAGCGTGGAGCTTGCTCTGGATCTGATAAAGGGCCTTTTCTACCTCTGCTAGGCGATGATTGGGGGCGCCGTTGGCCGGTGCGGGAGCAGCCGCGTACTTGACTTGCTTGTCTTGTAGAGCGTTGAAGCGACGGCGGTAAGAGTCGTAGTCCTTGACGTAGGCCTCGCGAAGGTCGGCTTCGTGCTGGATCTCAGGGACGATGTCAGCAATGAAAGCCCGCAGCCGCGTCAGACCCTGATCGAGCCACACCTTGGCCACAGACCGACGCACCGTTTCGTTGCAGTGCGTCCAGGCCTGCTTGTATTGCGCGGCGGCGGGGTGGGAGCGAAGGGCGTTGGGCGTGCCAGGGGGCCTGAACAGGGAGAAGAAACAAAATCAGACAGAGGTATTGGTGCATACATGCCACGCAAGTCCCCTCTGACGTACCAATCCATCATCAGCCGGCCCCAGTAGTATTCGTAGACAGTACCACCCAGGTCCATGCCCACGCCGAAGAGGTCCTTGCTTTTGTCCAGGAAAGCGCCCATTCCCTGGCTTAGCTCACCCAGCTCCCGGATGGTGCGGTCGAAACGTTGCTTGCAGTCCTCATATTCCGTGTCCAAGGTCCCGTCCGAGACGCCAATTTTCTGGGCAAGGGACGTGGAGGGAGAAAGCACAAGGTGACTGATTAGGGACGTCTTACATAAGAACACGACCCCCTTTTCGCCTGACACGAAGAAGCAGCCTGCCACGAAAAAGAAGGAAAAAAGTGTGCGAGCGACGCGGGTAGGCCCCGAAGCTTTAGCACGCAGGTGCCGGAGGTACCTGGAAGTATGAAGTACAATGAGCGAACTACTCGCGACCAACCTGAAATATTGCCTCGACTCCTCTCCGCTTGATGGCCTTCATTTTTTTCATGACTGTAGGCCTGGCATCATCGTATTTGTGATTGGGGCATGTCAAGCGCAAAACGTTGTTGGGAGTTCCGTTAGCTGAGCTTGATTAGCCAATGGGATGCGGGTGCATACAAGAGGGGGTAAGACTGTACTTACTTTGCCGGAGGTGCATCCATGCTTGAGTGTGCAGCCAACCTGTCAAAGCCTATTCTCCCTTGCAAGTCTGTGCGTGCGACAAGAAGGGAGTGAGACTATTCATTCGAAGCCGACTTTCACCTAGCCAGGGCAGCGAGATCGAGGTCCTCGCAGGGCCCATGAGGGCATGCCCTCGCCTCGCACTCGGCGCCCGTCGATTCTCGTCGGCATCCGAGACCGGGGTAGCGAACGTGTGCTTCACGTCCTTCTCCGTGAGTTCGAAGTGACTAAGGAATGGTGCGAGCGTTTGAACATGGTGGCAAGAACTGGGTTTCAGGTCGAGCCTCGCCTTCTCCTTGTCCCGAGTCCGTTGCTCGTGGGGGAGCCTAACGGCGAGGTGGGAGGTAGAAACTAATCCTTCCTTTTGGTATTGACGCGAAATGCAACGCCTCCATTTGCCACAAAAACAGGCCATGATTTCGTCGCCTCATATTTTTTTGGCCCTGTTCTTATTTTTGTCCGGTCGGGTGGCCATGGCTTTTAGCTCTATTCGTCGGCCCTCCCGCACAAATTCTCGCCCGTGGCTCTGCATGACAACGACAAACCTACAAGATGAGCTAACAGTAGCAATCAGTACGGCTCGTAAAGCTGGCATCGCAGCAAAAAGGCTGCAAAAAACTTTGATTGAAACGAAACGTGCGGCGATCGAGAAATCCGATAGCAGCCCCGTCACGATTGCGGATTATACCGTACAAGCTCTAGTCATTGCGGCCCTTCGTGTCTCCTTTCCTGGGGACCAAGTGGTGGCCGAAGAGACTTCAGGCGTACTTCGGCAAGATCCAGTCGCCTTAGCAGCTGTTATGGATGTTTTCCGGCTCGAAAGTGGCGAAACATACGTCACTGAGGAGAGTTTGTGTGAGATTCTTGACCATGGCCGGCTCCCGGGGCCTCGGTAAGATTATATAGTGGCAAACATGACCCTCGAGATGAGCATGGAGCCAGGCGTACAACCAAAGCTGCGACGCTGCCTTAAATCAAGACAGTGCGCGCGAGTTTTAGGCACAGCTAAGAAAGCGAATGTGTGGCAGCAAGCTCACCTGAGCGTTTCCATCTCATCGATTCCTGACTGTGCAATCGACTACTCTATTGTCACATAACACAGCACGTGGATCTTGGACCCCATCGATGGAACGAAAGGCTTTATCCGTGGTGAGCATTTTTGTGTGGCCCTGGGCATGGCGCTGGAGGGCAAGCCCGTGCTGGGCGTGCTCGCGTGCCCAAATGTCCCCTCCTCGACCAGCCGCAGCAACGGGGCCTCTCTTGGCGATGGCTGTGTCTTCTTTGCTCTGAAGGGCCAAGGAGCCTTCATGCTGCCACTGGAAGCAAATGGAAGTTCTCTGGCAGAGGAAATCACCCATGCCGTACCCATCCGCGTCAGTCCAGCGACTGCGGGGGAGGAGGCGCGCTTCTTCGAGTCGGTGGAGACCGCCCATTCCTCCCACTCTGTGGGCGCCGAGGCGGCAAGAGCGCTCGGCGTAATAACTCCTCCTGTGCAGATGGACAGTCAATGCAAATACGGACTCCTCGCGCGGGGGGAAGGTGAGGTGATGCTGCGCTTGCCCCGTTTGGGCTACATAGAGAATATCTGGGACCACGCCCCTGCCTACGTAGTAATAACGGAGGCAGGGGGGCGGGTCACAGACACGGAGGGAAAAGAGCTGGATTTCGCAGATGGCTGCCGTACAGGGACCGGGAAAATGGGCCGGGAGGTGACGGGGATCGTCACCACGAACGGGCGGCTGCATGATCTCGTCGTCGAGTCCCTCAGGTCCTTCTGGCCGCCGCGAGGGGGATGACGCTTTCATCCGTGTAGTACAAAACATCATTTACAAAAAAGTTTTTATTCCGGCGCTTGTTTGGGTTGTATTGTTGCGTTCGACGTGCTCATGCCAGGGCCATCCAGGGGTTATCGCTGTCAGTGCTCAACGAGCGCATTCGTTTACTTCTTTACTTCTTTCTTTGGCCTCTCAACCTGCATGTCTTCTCAAAAGGAGCTCCCAAGTTCCACGACTGCTTCACTGCTCTCAGATCACTCCTCCACTAGCTCCGTACCCCACGCGCATCCAGGACTCAGCCCGCGCGGGAGCTGATCTTCATTTCCCCCACCCACTCCGAGCCCCCTGCCACCGAGACGGGCCGGGAGACTGCTCCTGATTCCAGGCAGACGAACTTCTTGTAGCCCATACCATCATTGCCTACGGGCGCCCACAAAACATAGTCCGACCAACCCCTCACGTGCTCCACGGTGGTGCGCACGCGGCCCGCCTTGTCGTGCAGCGCCATGGGCCCCTTGTAGTCTGGGACGACCCCCTCCAGGAACTTGGTAACGCCCACTTCGGACGATTGAAGCGGGGCAGAGACATGAGGGTTCTGTGTTTTGTCCACGAAGGTCCTGCCAGCCAGGTCGTTACCGATGATAGTAGTTTTGGCGACGTCGGAGACGCTATAGTAGCTGTGCAAGGCGCTGGTGAACTCCCAGGGCGTTGAGCCCGTGTTCTTCGCCGTTAGGCGAGTCAGCAAGTGGTCTCCCTCCAGACGCACGGTCAAGAGGAGCTCGAAAGCCTGGTCCCAGATCTTACGTGTTTCCGCCGACTCTTTCAAGACCAGCGTTACCTCGGGCTCCGAGTCAGACTGAGCAGAGACCTCCCAAGGCAAGTTGCGGGCAAAACCATGTTGCTGATATATGTGGGATACCACGTTGTGAAACAGAAGATGGAATAGTATTTGAAATAGTGCATAAAAAGGAAGCGAGGCTAACACGACAATGAACAGGCTACTAGAAACACATACGTATGATCATCTATTTTTACCTGAATCGCGCCAGGCCCAAATTGCGGCCAACAGATTTGTAAGCCACCCGCAATGGGCTTTTCCCCTGTAAATGCGGCGTCCTTTCGGATTCCGAGCACTTCATGCGGGGCTTTGTAGCTGGTGACACAGCCACCATGCAGGTGCACGGTAGCAGAGTGACCTGTGACATCGTCTGTGAGAACCACCCGCTTCAATGTGTCCAAGGTGGCCTTACCAGCCATTAGAGCTGTAGCGGACTCCCTGGAGCTCGTCGCAGGAAGCAAAAATGCATCACTTAGGCTACCCATAACAGCCAAGATGGCAATCAGAGCGTATTTCAACATAGTTGAACCCTAAGAACAGGCAAGGTTGTGTCAGGGTAATGATACACCAGTATGGAGCTCGTACGACCTCTGTCTCGAAATGTTGTGGGCTTGGACAGGGTCGTAGCCGGTCAGTGCAACCTCCCCACTTTCTCTGCCACTGCCACATGCCCCGTGGCGTCGCCTTCCACCTTGCTCCCAACCCTCACGCACACAACCAGAGCGAAAAATTGATGGGAAGGAGAATTGCGATATTTGCTGGTGATCTGGCTCGCACCACACCTCACCTGGCCTGGTAGCTCCTGATTCGTCGCTGATTCGGTCTCGCTGCGATCCTAGGCTGCAGCGGGAACGTACAGTTACATGCACGTGTCGCGTGGCAGTCTTACAGTGATTGTATGTCGAAGATTACAATCAAGAGAATGAATGAATAAAAAGGAAGAAGCACACGCATCCAATTTGAATATCCTTTAATTTCTACTTTGTTACTCTATCGAGAAGCCCGATGACTCCATTTGAATCGCAAGCGATAAGCGTTCCTTCAGGTCTTTTTTCGTCTTATACAAAGGGAGATCAATGCGATTGAAACATGTGTGCGCCCGAGGGAACACTGATTGATCGAGTGAGATGCTATTGATGGTGAACTTCCGGATATTGCCATCGTTCCCTTGCAAAAATGCAAATCCCTGCGCAGGTACCCCTGACGTGCCTGTCGTAAACTGAAGAAGTCGCGCCCGCTGCTCCTGATCGAAGTCGTTGCGAACTACCTCCCAAAACCATTGCACCACCCGATGCTGGGCACCCAATCTTGCAAATTCCCCACCATAGCCCGTATTCCTTAACCAGTCCTCTATGTCCAGATTGGGCATGCCGCAGAGCAGCAACTCTAGCTGCTGAAAGTCGAATATAGACAAAAGAGCCTCAGGCATGCACTCGTAAAAGCCCAGCAGCAATTCTCGGAGCTGAGTCTTGACCCTATCGCACAGGCGAAAGCGCAGGTTCGCCTCCAAGTACTTGTCGAGATTTTCTGGCCCCAGGGTCAAATTAGCGCCGCCAGGGACCAGCTCCACCGTATGGGACTGTCCTAGGAAGTTCTCGGTGACGGTAAAATCCAGGCACAGATCTCCAAGCACGGAGGGATCCATCTCTTGGAGTTTGCCCAGATTCTGCAGCGTCTCCGCGTCCAGGTACTCCATGTCCGCCAGGACCACGGGCCAGCCCAAGATGTGCTTGATCACCGGCCGCACCAGGTGGTGCCGCACGATCTGTCCGTCCAACAGGGCCTTCCCCAACAAACGACCCAGAAAACGGAAGTACCGGTGGTGTTGCGGCTCGACCAAGCCGGACGCCCCACTGATCTGCATGCACATCTGATCCACTCCGCTGTATTGGAAGAGCCCGAAGTCTGGATTGAAGAGCGCGTCAGTCACCTGGTCGTACCATTCCCGAGCCACTCCCCCGGCGTCAATGCCCGGCTCCCCCAAAAACTCAAAGCGGAAAATCTTTCGCATGTTGGCTGTGCTGATCCCCTCGAAGGCCATCAAGGAGTCAGCCAGGAGGTGCGCGCGTCGCACCCTAATCTCCATGTGTCCCCTCTCCCACGGAGTCCGGAGGCTGTTGCAGTGCTCACGGAAGAATTCAATCTTCTTGTCGAAAGGAAGTTGGGCCCCGTGGGAGAGAGTGTGGAAGTTCAAACGGGTGCCTGGCACCGTCGTGTCGATAGAGACCTCCGAGGGCGGGAGCAGCACGAGGTCTGGCGACTGGGGAGGCCCTTTGAATGCCCGTACGAAGGCCGTGTTCTCAATGGAAAATTTCCCGTTCTTTGGTCTTCCCAGAGATCCTCCGACACCTCCCACAACGGCATTGGCAGTGCCACCCTGCTCCCGGTTCGAGCCGTCCACCCTGAACCAGTGGAACTTCACGTCCTGGCCCAGGCACCGCACCCACCCGTCCTTGTTATACCGCATCTCGTACGCCTGGAGCTGCTCATTGGTGGGGACGATGGGTAGCTTGAAGCGTATCTTTTGGTTTGGGCGCGCGTCCACCGGGCAGGTGACGGTCACGCGCTGGCCGTCCGCCAAGAGGACGAAGGGCTCCCCTGGCCGCACACCTTGCGGCACCACCACCTCGTACAATTTCTCGAAAGGAGATGGTCCCGACGTGTTTGAAGATCCCGTTCCACCACCTGTGCTTCCCCCAGGCCCCCCTGCTCCTCCCAAACCCCCGCCGTCAGAGGCGGGAGGGAGAGAGAATCGAATCTGCATCCCTGGTCTGACACCGTCCGGGCACGTGACCCGTTGCCTCGCCCCTCGGACCATCACGTCGAAAGTCTGGCCAGGCTGTACCCCCTCTGGCACTTGCACGATGAATGTGGAAGCTTGAAATTCGATGGCGATCAGATCGCCGGGAGACGCGCGGTCAGGGCAACGGACCATAACCTGTTGACCCTCCAGCAGGACGGCAAAGTGCTGCCCAGGTCGAACCCCAGCCGGTATCCGCACTTGCGCCCGAATTTGACCTGTTGATCGCTGATGGCCAGGAATTTCAAATGCCCCCGGTTCTGTGTTCACCGTCCGAGTTGTGCGACCTCCTCCTGGTTGCGAATTGTACGCGGGCTGCTGAAATGGGGACACATGTGGAGTGGGTCTTGGTCTATTACCAGGGCCATTAGTCCCTCCCGAGGAGCGACCTGCACCAGGATAGGATGAAGACGGATATTGCTGATTCGAAATGCTTTGATCTTGACCCATGCCAAATATTTGGCTGATGTTGATCTCTTGAGAGACCCGGGGTCAGACTCCCCACAGCTAAAGCCGCCTTCCCCTTGCCTGAAATGAGAGAGCGCAGGGGAGGAAAAGAACGACTTCATAAATACAAGGGGCCCGAAACACAGGATGCAAGAGTGCATCGAGCAGAGCACAGGCACACGGGTCTAGGCAGCACGTCCCTCAGCAGGCGGGGCGGGGGCTGGGGCGGGCGGCAGCGAATGAGTAGGGCATGATGCCAGAGGATCGCCGCCCGGGTCGGACGCCGGAGATCTTCGGCTGCGTTGCCCACTGTGCGCGCTGTGCCTGCGACTTCATTCACGGCATGAGGGGTTTGCAGGAATATTCACCTCTCTTATTTTTCCCTGGGGAATAGCAATGCGAATCATTCGCAAGATTGATCGGTGTCTCCACAAAGGCCTCATTCTCTCACTCAAATCCATGTGCCGACAGCGAAGCATGCATCTTACCACGCTTTTCGTCATTACCATGGCCTGCGGCGGCATCGGAGGTACGACTGCATTTATGCCGAACATTGGTCGAGGAGCTGCCCGCGCGTCGATTCAAATGAAGGCTTCGCGTGCCCAGCAGGACAGCCGACGCAGCATGATCAACAAGACGTTGCGGGGGGCTTTAGGCTCCGTGGCGTTAACCGTAGGAAGTGTAAGCACGGCACCCTTGTCAGCAGCAGCCAAGGGCGTAAAAAGATTGAAAAATGCGCCAGTGGTCAAGTTGCCGTCCGGCGTGGAATATCAAGATATGTCAATAGGCTCGGGTGCCACCCCGCAACTGGGAGACCGTGTGGCCGTGCATTACAGCTTGTATTACAATGGCTTGGAGGTGGAATCTAGCCGAGACTCGAGCGGGCTGGCTGCTCGGCCATACGGTTTCAATTGGGGCTCGGGGAGTGGCTCGGGCTCCATCTGTAAGGGGGTCCAGCTGGGAATGGAGGGCATGCAGATCGGGGGCCGGCGCAAGATCACGGTTCCCTCCGAGCTGGCCTTCGGCAAGAAGGGGCTGCCACCCTTCATCCCCGGGGATGCCACTGTTCTCTTCGATGTGTCCATCTGGAGCATCAAGCCTGCGGGTGTCAATCCAAACCTCACACTGCCTGGCCAGCAAAACTATTTTTAAATGCGGGACTCTGCTGGTTGATGGGATGTCTCCAAGCGAGCAATGGAGTTAGACACGCGATTCACACCTCGTAGATTAAGTGTGAAAGCCGGCTAAACCACGGCATTTATCGGAATAAGAAGCCGAGAACGAGAGCTAGGAGCGCCTTGTGTGACGGGCTGAGGACAGGACTCGTTACCCGCAACAGGGCAAGAGCTGCTCCTCAGTGCAAAAGTGTAAGGGATGTTTGGGATTGGTATTGGTTTAAAACCGATCCTGTGGTTCAAATGATCTTTAACGTTCGGGAGGGGGGTAAAAAAAATGTGCAATACAGACCGCAGCCCGCCCCTGACACGCGCGGTAGGGGGGTTTGTGGTAAGTCGCCGTTGCTTTGGGGGTAATTGCAACGTGTAAAGAATGCTGGGCACGATGCATTGAGAATGGGCATCTCAAAGTGTGTCTAAAAGCCTCGCGCTGGACAGGTTCCCCACAACTGAACACTACCTCCCAGGCTCATGGGCCCCAGCCCTCCCCGCTCTGGCTAGCCTCCTTTTTCGCCGTGAAGCAAAACATGATCACAGGAAAGAGCTCCGCGGGAAAACCCTGTTGCCTTTCTTCCACCCTCAGATCATACCCAGCGATCTCGAACAAGGCCTTGAGATAGGCCGGGGAGCGCGTCAGGCTGCTATCCCCCGTGTCCACGACGAAGTCCGCCGAGGCATCGCAACAGTTGTCTTTGACGATCACGGCGCCAGTCTCCGGCCGCAGAGCCGCCTTGATCCGGACAAGGAAGCGAACCAGGTCCAGGTCGTGCAAGTGGCCGATACACCACTGGATCCAGACGACGTCGTACACAACCCCGGACGCCGGCTGGAAGTCCTGCATGCCCAGGCACAGGTACCGCACACGCGCCTCCGGTGGATCTTTCATCCCTTGCTGCTGGCGCGTGGGCAGTGAGCCGGCACGCGGGTCCGCATCTTCCGCCTTGCCATATGGCTCCTCGCGACCCCGCATCCCTACCACGGCTTGCTCCCGCAACTTCTCCTCCTCGCCACCTTCAGAAAGCAGGACCTCTGCCTCCATTCTGGCAGCACGATGTCCCTCTTGCCCGAACATGAAGGAGGGAGCGGCGGCCAGGAGGCGAGGACTTGGCTCGAGCAGGTCGACGGACGCGAAGATGGGGAGGAGCAAGAGCTTGGTCACACGCCCGATACCGGCCCCGCAGTCCGCGGCTTTCTCTAGGCGCATTGCGGACAGCAATGGCTTGACGCGACCCTCTAAGAACCGGCGCGAGCCTGCTATATCGGTGCCTGACACGTGGCCAAAGCCTCCTAGGACTCCGTCTATTGTCGGAGGGCAGTTTCCCTCGGCTTCCCAATATGAATATGCCTGTGTGTACCATGCAGGTACGCTTGCCGTTTCATCCGCTGCGCCGTTCACCAATTCAGCCACTCTTTTCCGAGTTGCACCCGCCTTGGGGGCTACCGAAGGCTCCAAAATCCCTACCGTGGCCCACATTTCCGACAAAGACGTGTACTCCCTCCCGTCCGTGTCATTGCCCTTGGCTATCCTGCCTAGATGCTTTTCCACTTTTGACACGAGCTCCGCCAATTGATTTCCGGTCTCACACATCGCTTGATAAAAAAATCTCTGGAATTGATGTCTCGAAAAAAGGTCCGTGTCCCACCCTTGAAAAGCGGTCACAGGTAGAGGAGGGCAAACCACGCTCTTGAATCACGTCAGGCCGACCATGCTGCACCTCCCAACGATCGTCGAACTTCCAATGTACGAGATTTTCACAATTTCAATACTTGATACTTGTCAGGCGAACTGCGGCACAAGTGTAGGAGTAAGAGTGGTCGATACAGTCCAACCGAGGCTAGCACGGGGAGGTTGCCTCTGCCGCCGTGGTTACCCCTGTCCTGTGCGTGATCAGGATGCGGAAAGAAGGCTCGGGATTGAGTCTCCCAGGATGATACTGAGAGGGAGCGGAGTGCGACGAGATGTTTACGAGAAAAATGAGAGCCAAAAGATGATCCCTAACCCGTGAGTTAAAGACGCTATGATGCCCTCCCAGCTCGTCTCCTTAGAAAGCATGCCTCATGAATGAAAAAAGTGAAAACCCCAAGGATACGACGTAATGTCGTACTCGAAAAAGTCATGCGAGTTCTTTTTATTTTCTTTGTGCCTTTATTGTGAGGTGACTGTGATGGTTCCTGAGAGAGGAAGAGGTCTGGCGCCACCCTTTATCCGCCAATTGATGTTGCCCTCGTAAACCCTGCGAGCAGATTATGATTATCCCATATGACTTAAGCTTTCGAAATTCTGTATCTAATAAACGACGGGAATTCCTCAAGGCATTTTTGCTTCATACGTGCAGTCCTACCAACCTCGTCACTTAAAAGACATACGACAAGCGATCAACTCTCGCCCACTTTGCAGCTCGATCTCGTGATGTCAGCGCAATTTTCCATCAGTACTTGGAGATGCCACTTGAAATGCTTAGAGGGATCTGCGAATCGGTATTGGATGGATCTAGGCTGCGTGTGTTTGGAAAAAAAAACACACAACGAGTAAGTTACAGTCTATGCACGCGATGAGCTTGACAATCCCACGTTCATGTAAAAAGAAGGACAACAACCGCTGAAGCTCTCGCTTCCGAGCCATGAAAGGCTACAGTCAATTTCTATGAGCCGCCGCGTCACAGATTCCTCTATTTCCCGCACGCCTCTAACATGGAGTCCTCCAACCTACCTTTGCGAGATGCAAGCATGGAGAGGAAGACATTGTAGCCAATTTGGATGGTGTTAATGTACAACAATCGCTGCTGGGGAGGAATGAAGCGGAAGTTAATGACGTGCACCAACGGCCAAACTTTCCAGGAGGCCGTCACGCCACGGACGAGGTCCTGATTGATCTTCTGTTTGATTTTCTGCAAGCCTGCACCCTGCAGCACCTCGATCCAGGCGAAGAAGATGACGGTGAAGACAGGCGCCCACAGGACCTGGTCGATGAGCACCTTGATCGCCACCGTCTGCGCGTCCTTCTTGGGGAATTTCTCGTCCAGGGCCCCGTAGAAGAAGTGACCCACGGGCCCGTGCACTGCCAGACCAAAAGATGCCAGCCGCAGCAGTCGCTTGACGTCCAGCGGAGCGCCCTTCTCGCCCAGAAAGCTCTGCGCCAGCAAGTCTCCAATGGTGAAGCCTACCAGCGAGGTGACGGCCTTGGTCGGCAAAGGGTTCGTGTCCAGAACCTCATTATACTTGTCCCACAACAAGCCCAATCCGCCTCCGTAGTGCGCGCCTCCGTGCTCGTCATCTCCCCCATTCCATCCTCCCCCATTCCACCCTCCCCACACGTCGTCGTTGCCCCCATTCCCGCCGATGCCACCGTGACTCAAGGACTGAGCGACTGAGCACTTGGAAAAAGAAGAGAGGGGAGCACGGGGTGCCAGGGGCCTGAAATAAGCCTCACCAAGGGCCAATGAGCCGAGTAGAGCGACAGCAACGCGCATGATTTCCGAAAAGCGGAAGTGCTAGGCAATTGTGTGGTTATGTTGATGGCAAATAAGAGGTCTTTCATCTTTTGTTGTGGTCAAATACACGCGTCAAGTCTTCCAAAAAGCTACTACATCAAAAACACTCATTTGTAAGGTAGTGAAATGCATCTATGTACGATGAGAGTTTCTGCTTCGGGTGCTGCCGCTGAGCAGGCTTCGGGCTCGAACTAATGTACTACAAAATAATGCTGTCCATTACAACGCGAACTGGGAGCCTCGTACAGGCCGCTCATAAAGCTGCCCAAAGACCAAAGTTTAGAAAAGGGCGTGCAAGTAATGCGTCAAGCCAGCATCGGAACATGCCATCCCCCTGTGCCTCCTGACGCGCAGGGAGAGGCTGCCTGCTGCAGTATCTTTCTTGTTGACCTTCACCTAGGCATATGCCCGGCGGAGTGTAACATAAGTGGCAATTTGACCACATAGCCAGTGCCAACCTCCCGGAAAAGGCATGCACTCAACGCCGTGCATTGCGGTAAGTCCGGCACGATGCAGGGCCGGCAGACCGCGTGTGCCTAAATGACACCGTGTCAATACTGCCCTCAGCTCTGATATTCAACATCACAGACCGTGAGACATCGCTCTCGGCGACCTGGATACAATTTCTGCGCAGTCTCGTTGAGGTGAGAAAAGGCATCACAGATCGTGACATATATCGCTCATAGCGACATGGATACAACAAGTTTCAGGTCAAGCTTAACCGGAGACATCGAAGTCTGGTGGATCGAAGATGCCTTTCGGGATATCGAATCACCTACAAAAGGAGCACCACTGACATTCTGCTTTACCGTTCTCTTTATGAAAGGGCAATACCTAGATTTTTGTCATGATGGAGTTCTTCCGAGGGTAGACGGGCACACCCAGTCTGATCCGGGCAACGAGCCCTTTCCCTACAAAATCCCAGAAGAATCATGAATGAACCACCGGCGTTGGCCAATCTGCGCGACAATATCACGCCCTTATTTACAAGTAGCAGCAGCAGCAACAACAGCAGCAGCGGTTTGTGGTCCTACGGCGGAAGTGTTGGTGGAGACGGTACCACTCAGGACGGTGGCGGCGGTTGCAGTAGCGCGGACGCGCAGCCCCAAGAGCAAGCTCCATTTCACAATATCAGCCCATCATTTAGTACACCTCCTTGGTCGAACGAGTGGGGAGACAGTCGAGAAGGTAAAAGCTCAAGCTCTGCGGGCATGGGACATGGAAATAGCGCCTCTGTCCTAAACCACCTCCACCCTCCGGTCTCTCCACCGCCATGCGCATTAAAGCTCCGGCCTCGGGACTCCGCATCCTCCAATTGTAGCATGAATGAATTTTATTGCCGCACGGAGGGAGCGGCTGCAGCTGCAGCAGCTGCAGCAGGTGCGGTCGTGAACCGCTTTGTGGTGCCGGGCACTGAAGCTTGTCTTACTTCAGGCTCCCCCTCGGATCTCTCTTCTCCGGGCCCCGACCCGCGGCACTCGCGCAAGCAAGACTGGGGTCCTGGTGCTTTGGAGATGGGTTCTCGCATGTCCTCCCCGGGGGGCGGCTCTCCCTTATTCAGGTCATCGAGTCCCACCGCTTCCCACGGAGGGCGTTCGCCTGTGGTCGAGCTGGAGTGCTCCCTGTCCGGCCTCGTGTTGGACCGTGGAGGGGAGCGAGCGGGCTCAGAGAGCGCTTGGGCCCTTCCGGGACGGTCCCCAGACAATGTGAAGTACCAGCAGCAACACCAGCACGATCAGCAGCAGCACCACCACGAGCGCCGAGGAGACCAGCCCTACCCGGCGCCACAGCAGCAACAGCCGATGTCTCGACAGCTTCGAGGTGCGCATGGACTGGGAGGCTCCGCATTTGACGAACGATCTGCCTTCAATAGCCAGCTGCACGTGGGCGGCGTGCGGGGACAGGGGAATCGCCCCTACGCCTCCAATCAGCCCCAAAAACCACCGGCTCAGCAACCTCACCAGGCGCTCATGATCCAGATTCCGACCTTGTCCTCCGCCTTGGGTTCGGGCCCCAGCAGCGCGCCTGCGGCCGGCATGAGCAACCGGAGCTACTTGTTCGCGGAAGGCGGCAGTGAAGGCGGGCGTAACCGGGGCAGCTTTTCCCCTACGCTGCACAACCAGGCTTCCCCACGTCCTCCGGGAAGCGGCAATTTGGGCAACATGGGCATGGGAATGGCGGCTAGAAACAGCTTCCACAACCAGTCGCCACGACAGTACCACTACCAGGCTAACCAGTCCCCTTACATGCATGGTGCCGCCGGGCGCAGCGGCAGCCTCGGCCGCAGTGGCGTGTCAGGCGCGGTGTACGGCGGATCTCCCCCGCACTTGATGGCCACCGCACGCCGTGGCGGTGGAGGAAACCGTGGAATGGGCGGAGGGGCGGGCGGAGGTGGGATGTACTCGCCCACGGGGTCGAGTCCGATGGGGAGCCCGACGGGAAGCGGTGGGGACGAGTATTACGGGGGCGGAGGATCTCCACGCTGGATGGGCCACGGGGGACACGGCGGGGGCGGTGCGATGGATGTGGAGGCAAAGAGGTGCAGCAACGCGATCAAAAAGCTGTGCAGCGCCGGGAACGTGACGGAGGTGTTCGCGGTGCTGGAGGACATGCTGGGCCGTGGACTGGTCCCGGATTTGAAGACGGTCAAAACGATCATGCGCACCTGCGTGAAGAAGCTTGCGTGGCGGAGGGCGGTGCAGTTGTTGCATATGGAGGGGCTGCCGCTGGACGTGGTCATCTTCACGATGGCCATCAACACCTGCGGCAAGGCGGGGGAGTGGGAACAAGGCCTGCGAGTCCTCCGGGAAATGGACTCGGACGATGCGAAGGCTCGCGGGATCTTGCCCAACGAGGTGAGCTACGGTACTGCAATCTCCGCGTGTGGCAAGGCGGGTCGTTGGGAGCTGGCGCTCTCGCTTTTGAACGAGGTGAAGGGCCGGGGGTTGCTCTTGAACGACGTCTGCTACGGCGGCGCCATCGACGCTTGTGGACGCGCGGGCCAGTGGCAGGAGGCTCTCAAACTTCTCAGCGAGATGGCGCAGGACGGAGTCGCCGCCAATGAGGTGTGCTATAACTCGGCCATCTCGGCCTGTGGTAAAGCAGGGGAGTGGGAGAAGGCGGTGGCTCTCTTGCGGGAGATGCGGGATGGTGG
>Ga0102934_1000132_pt1 | contig 42618 bp, 39 predicted proteins | sample SalPonR2_A_D1_MG_FD_78175 | JGI IMG/M metagenome (GOLD analysis project Ga0102934, IMG submission 78175) | Salt pond soil microbial communities from South San Francisco under conditions of wetland restoration - Salt Pond MetaG R2_A_D1_MG | ecosystem: Environmental > Aquatic > Marine > Intertidal... | reverse complement strand
TGTTAATGTACATCCCACAAAATCGGAAGTCAGATTCAAAAACGATAGAGAGATTCACAGTCTCGTATTCTCTTCTATACGGAATATCGTAAAAGGGGAAAAAGCAATTTCATTCCAGAACAAGGTAGAATCTGTATACAGAAGTATATTTCCCGCCGAGAATGAGTCAAAAAATATCAGAGAGACGGGGAGAGAACAATCATCCTCTGTTACAAATATAGACTATTATAAGGCAAGTAAATCTGAAAGTGATATGAACGGTGGTGTTTTACGAGAATCTCCTGAATCTCTATTTGAAAAAGGCAAAGATAAAACCCCCTTCGAATCAACAAAATTATACTGGCAGCTTCATGACAGTTATATACTGATTCAGATCAGAGGAGGAATGGTTATAATCGATCAACACGCTGCTCATGAAAGAATTCTTTATAACCAGGCAAAAAAGAACTTAGCGGGCGAAACTCCAGCTATTCAATCATTGCTTTTCCCTGCCACCATTGAACTGACTCCAGGGGAATATAAGAAGTTCGAAGACTACTGGGAAATACTTCCCCGTATCGGATTTGAAGTGGAACCGTTTGGTATGAGGACAATTGTTGTCAGGGGTATCCCCGCCGGAGTTAAAAACTGGAATGAGGGACTGCTTCTGCGTGATATACTCGGTGAGATAGGGAGGGATAAAACGGAGTTTGAAGAAATGCTGAAGCGTTTCGCGTGCCATTCCGCCATAAGATTCGGCCATAAACTTACAAGAGATGAGATGGAAAACCTGGTTGATCAGCTTTTCGCCACAGATTTTCCCTTTACTTGCCCTCATGGACGCCCGACGATACTCCGGGTGAATCTCTCTGATCTGGAAAAGCGTTTTAACCGATCAGTTTAAACGGAGTAAAAATGAAAGCAATTATCATTATGGGACCCACCGGGATAGGTAAGAGTGACCTGGCAATCAGACTTGCCTTTAAGTTGAAAGGGGAAATAGTCTGTATCGATTCAAAAACAATATACAGGGGGATCAATATAGGAACATCCAAACCAACAGAATCAGATCGTAATAAGGTGCCTCACCATATGCTTGACATTCTTGATCTTGACGAAAATGCTAACGCAGCCTGGTTCTCCAAAAAAGCGAGAAAAATAACTGAAGATATTTTTTCCAGGGGAAAAACACCTCTCCTGGTGGGAGGTTCGGGATTATATTTTAAGAGCATTCTCCGCGGCCTGTTCGATATCAATCTTTCGGAGGATGAGCGAAAGGTGTTCTCTGAAAGCATAACTCATGTGGAAACCCCTGAACTCTATAAAAGGCTTCTGAAGTGTGATGAAGAAAGTGCGGAAAGAATTCACCCTAATGACCGTTACAGAATATCCAGAGCACTTGAAGTACACTCGCTCTCGGGTATACCCTTAAGTGAACATATCAGAAAACAGGATAACTCTGACCTATTCAACCTGCAATCTGTTAAAATAGGCCTTAATACCGAAAGACCCCTTCTTCATCAGAGAATAAACAACAGAGTTGAAGAAATGCTAAGAGATGGATGGATCGATGAAGTTAAAAACCTTCTTTCGGCGGGAGTAAAACCTCAGTGGCCGGGTATGCAGACTCTTGGATATCCCGAAGTGATATCCTATTTGCGCAATAGAACTGATTATAATGAGATGAAGGAAAAAATATCAGCGCGTACGAGGCAATACGCTAAAAGTCAGATAACCTGGTTTAAAAAGGAAGAAAAAATCACCTGGATTAACACTTCAAAGAACGATCCCTATATTGCTGCTCTCAAGGTGCTTGACAGGGAGTTCTGAAATTGATATTTTCATTCTTACGCGGGCGTAACTCAGTTGGTAGAGTATCAGCTTCCCAAGCTGAAGGTCGCGGGTTCAAATCCCGTTGCCCGCTTTTTCTTTTTTTGTTCATCATAATATCTGGTGTCTGGTGAGAAATAGCTCTGGTCTTATATGTTAAGATAGAAGAAACAATATGGGAGCACGAATAAAAAAAGTATTGAATGAAACAGAAATCTTTCATCCGGGCGATGAAATAATTAAGATTAATTCCTTCCCGGTTGAAGATCAACTTGACATAATATTTCATATGGATGAGATCGGTGAAATAGATCTTGTTATAAGGAAAAATGACGGGCGCATCATAAAGGAAACTATAGAAAGTTCCAATTTAAGTAAAATCGGAGTAATCTTCGAAGAAATGAAATTTATTAAATGCCGTAGTAATTGCGTCTTCTGTTTTGTAGATCAAATGCCTGAGGGGTTGAGGGGTACACTTTACAAAAAGGATGACGATTACAGATTGAGTTTTCTTTACGGCAATTATGTTACCTTGAATGATATAAAAAGGGAAGAGATTGAGAGAATAATTGAATATCATCTTTCACCCATCTATGTTTCTGTCCATTCTGTAAATAAACGTATTCGTGAATATCTATTTGGACGCACAATACCTAATAATATTCTGAAATTATTAGAAGATTTAGCTGATGGAGGTATTACTATACACGCCCAAATAGTGGTAATTCCGGGGATAAACGACGGGGAGGTGCTTGAAGAAAGCATAGATAAACTCTCTGACCTTTATCCGGCGTGCAAATCTGTAGCTGTCGTTCCCATTGGACTTACGGCGCACAGAAGAAAACTTCCGGATCTTAAAGGTTTTGATAAAGATAATGCTTTGAAACTTGTTGATTGGGCTGAAAATAAAGACAGACAGCTTACGGGATGGCCCAAAACTAATCAAAGATTTTTCTATCTCTCGGACGAATTCTTTTTTCTCGCAGGGAAAAAGATTCCTGACAGTAATTATTACGGAGATTTTGATCAATCGGAAAACGGTGTAGGAATGTCAAGGCTATTCATAGAGGAGATAAAAAATGAAATCAAGAACTTAAGACGGCAAACTGATATAGCTTCCGAATTCACCGTTGTTACCGGTAAACTGGGTTATAATCTGATCAGTGAATATCTGATACCAATTATTAAAAAGGATCTAACTGGACTTAAAATTAATCTTATATATGTACCAAACAAACTATTTGGAGACTCTGTTACAGTATCCGGCCTTCTTTCCGGAAGGGATATTATAGAAGAGATCAATAAATTCGAAAATATCTCCGGCCCCATTGTCTTGCCGCCTAACTCTTTTAATAATGAGGGGTTATTAATTGACAATTATTCAATATCTGACCTCCGCAATGAATTGAAGAAAGAGATAATTGTTCCGGAAAGCAATTTCCTGGAAAATAGTATAGTTAAAGCATAAAAAAGGAAGAAGCATGAAGCAACTCAGCAGTGTTGCCATAATAGGAAAACCAAATTCCGGGAAATCAACGCTTTTTAACAGAATAGTAGGCGGAAGGAAAGCGATAACACATGCGGCCCCCGGGGTAACAAGAGACACTATGAGAGAGAAGACCAGCTGGAACGGAAAAGAATTTACCGTTGTTGACACCGGGGGATTCGACTCAGAAGGTGACGATGCTTTACAGCATGAAATAAGAAAAAGGATTGTAAGTTCAGCTGTCAGCGCCGAGGTTATAATATTTCTTGCGGATCTGAAAACGGGCCCAACCTCGGAAGATATGCTGCTTCTTAAATCTATAAGGAAACTGCGAAATAAGATTATATGTGTCGTAAACAAGGTTGAAAGCACAAATGATGAAATTGAATCAAACGATTTCTATTCACTCGGTTTCAGTAGACTTTTTACAATAAGTGCTCTCCACGGCAGGGGAATAGGAGACATGCTCGATGAAGTAGTATCAAGATTACAGCCTGAAGATACTTTTCATTCAGTTGATGATGATATCATCAAGATCGATTTGATTGGCAAGCCGAACGTGGGTAAAAGTTCTATAGTAAACAAACTGATAGGAAAGGAAGAAAATATTGTATCTGAAGAACAGGGGACGACAAGGGATACTATAAATCTCCGCTTTAAGTATTACGGCAAAGATGTTGTCGTAACTGATACTGCCGGGATAAGGAGAAAATCAAGAAAGAGCAGAGGACTGGAAGGTCTTACGAGTCTGAAAAGTGAAAGAAGTGTGGGAAATGCCGATATCGTACTTGCAGTCATTGACGTTTCTAATAACAGGATAACAAAACAGGATATAAAAGTAATTTCAATAGCGCATAAAGCTAGAAAAGGAATTATAATTCTACTGAATAAATGGGATCTTGTTGATAAGACAGATCTTGATTACCAGACCTTCAAGAAAGTTATTCACAAATCTATTCCATTTGTAGAATACGCGCCTATCATTACAGTTTCGGCAAAGACGGGAACGAGGATAGGAGCTATTCTACCAAAATGTTTTGAGATTCAAGGGGAGAGAATAAAAAAGATACCCACACCAGAATTTAATAAATTCTTAAATAAAGTTACATCGATAAATCCGCCCGGCTATTACAAAGGAGGAATTGGAAAAATATTCTACGGCACTCAAACTGACATCAAACCGCCTACCTTCACCCTTTTTGTAAACAATCCTTCCTATTTCCCTCGATCTTATAGACGTTATATAAACAATCAGTTAAGAAAAGTGTTTACCTTTGAGGGCACAGCTGTTAGAATTCGATTCAGATCAAGGGAGCACTAGGATGGAATTATTAGTAAATATTTTATTAGTTTCTGCTTCTGGTTACTTACTGGGGTCCATACCTACAAGCTTTATACTCGGAAAAGTATTGAAAGGTGTTGACCTTAGGGAATTCGGCAGCGGTAATCTCGGAGCCGCAAATACATTCAGAGTACTGGGTGCTAAAGCGGCTGTGCCTGTTCTGATAATCGATATAGGAAAAGGTTTTTTAGCCGTTAAAGCTGTTTCTTTATTTGGTATTGACAACAGTACATTGATTGCTTTAGCAGCATTTCTTGCTGTCCTCGGCCATAATTATTCTATATTTGTCAGATTTTCAGGAGGTAAGGGGGTCGGCACCACAACAGGTGTTTTTCTTGCGATTGCACCTGTCGCTGTCGCTATATGTCTTATTGTCTGGCTCGTAATTCTTCTTTTAACAAGAATTGTGTCACTTGCAAGTATGTCAGCCGCAGTATTTTTACCTGTTTCACTGATATTAATGCGTTTCCTCTTCGGTTATAAAACAGGTATGGTGATAATTGCTCTTTCGGTAATTGTTGCAATAGCAGTAATATACAAACATAGATCTAATATAAAAAGACTCAAACTGGGTACTGAAAAAAGGATATTTTAAATGAATAGTACAAAAAGTAAAAAAAGAAGGAAAGAACAGATTACCGTATTAGGTTCTGGAAGTTGGGGAACTACCATAGCTATACTACTAAATGAAAATGGTCATGATGTAATTCTATGGGAAAAATTCCCGGAACTCTCGGAAGCAATAAAACGGGACCATGAAAACAAACGTTTTCTACCAGGAATTTCCATACCCTGGTCAATTAAGATAACATCGGATCTGAACGAGTCCCTTGAGGATTCAAAATATATTGTATTTGTTACACCCAGTCATACTATAAGAAATGTAGCCCGCCTGACAGCTTCTCAGCAGAACTTTGATAAGAATTCTATCATAATTGACGCAGCCAAAGGACTCGAGAATAAAACCCTTTGCCGCATGAGCACCGTTCTCAGTCAGGAACTTCCTCAGAGTAAGAAGCTGATAAATTGCCTTCTTGGACCAAGCCATGCTGAAGAAGTAAGCAGAAAAATGCCTACTTCTGTAGTGGCGGCCGGAATAAATAGATCTGTACTTGAAAAGATACAGAATCTTTTCATGACTGAGAATTTCCGGGTTTACACTAACACTGACATTATAGGCGTTGAACTAGGCGTAGCTCTCAAGAACACAATAGCTATAGCAGCGGGGATTTGTGACGGACTCGGTTACGGAGATAATACAAAAGCGGCTCTTATAACAAGGGGTCTTGCTGAGATAAAACGTCTTGCCAAGAAACTCGGCGCCAGGAAAGAGACCTTAAGCGGACTTTCCGGTATTGGAGATTTGATAGCTACCTGCATGAGCAGACACAGTAGAAATCGGTATGTGGGAGAACAAATAGGCAAAGGCAAGAGTTTAAAAGAGGTTTTGGGTGATATGGTAATGGTAGCAGAAGGTGTCAAAACCACAAAGGCTGCCGTGAGACTGGGTTCAGCAGAGGGTGTTGAATTGCCAATAGCAGAACAGGTTTACAGTGTTCTATTTCACAGAAAAAATCCCAGAAAAGCTATGAGAGATCTGATGCTTAGAAAAGCAAAAAAGGAAATGTATTGATATAAGAAAAAACCTCGTATAAACAGTATTTACAAGGATAGGCAACTATGACAAAATCCAATACCAAATTGTACTATTCAATAGGTGAAGTAAGTAACCTTCTCGGTGTTAAGGCACATGTGCTTCGGTATTGGGAATCTCAATTCCCGGTATTAAAACCAAGAAGGAGCAAGGCCGGAAACAGAACCTACAGAATCAGAGATATAAAATACCTGCTAAGTATACAGAAACTCCTTCATGAAAACGGTTTCACGATCTCCGGCGCGAGAAAGAAACTCAAAGATTCAGGTAATAACCCCGATCTTCTTATTGAACAGCTGAATATTCCCTTTTCTGACCCTCAGAATCGAAAGCTTCTTCTTTCAGTAAAAAAGGAACTCGCCGAACTAAAGAAATTGATAGATGAATTATAATTTCATTCAAAATAACCGGATTCTTTAACTTACTTGCTATTAGAGATTTATCTTGTAATTTTTAACGGCAAAGGTTAAATTGTTTGCATGTCGGGGCGTGGCGCAGTCCGGTAGCGCACTTGCATGGGGGGCAAGTGGTCGCTGGTTCAAATCCAGTCGCCCCGACCATTTTTAATTCATAACACCGAATAGTTTTTATGTTATAATTCTTTTTTTACAGTACTATTATGGAAAAATGTTATCAGAATATTGCTGTGGTAATTCCCGCCTATAATGAAAGCAAACATATAACAGCTGTTGTCAAGGAAGTTAAAAACTTTATCAGAGTGGAAAATATCTTTGTTGTAGATGATGGATCAGATGACGGCACGGGAGGTAAGGCGGCGGGACTTGGAGTTAAAGTAATCAGCCACGAGAAAAATTACGGAAAGGGAAGGGCTTTGATTACAGGGCTTAATGAAATCAAGAATTCTCCTGATATTTCAGCCGTAATTACCCTTGATGGAGACGGACAGCATAACCCTTCATATATACCGGAATTTATTACAAAGTTTTTCGAAACCGGCGCCGATATAATTATCGGAAACAGAATGAATAAGACTGCCCGGATGCCCGCTATGAGAAGAGTCAGCAATAAGATTACATCTCTTATTATAAGCAGGTTAACGGGATTAAAAATCCCCGATAGCCAGTCCGGATACAGACTAATCGGTAGATCAATAATAAGAAATATCTATCTTAAGAGAACCCATTTTGATACAGAGAGTGAACTGATTCTGAAAGCAGCCGGGAATGAAGCAAAAATTGATTTTATTTACATCGATACTATCTATTCGGATGAAAAAAGCAAGATGAACCCATTTATTGATACCTACAGATTTTTATCTCTGGTTTTCAGGAGTTTTTTCTGGTAGATTTCATTTTCTATCCTGATTCTAATAGGATAAAGAAATGCAAATAATGCTGAAAAATGAGGTACTGGAAAGTTGACGGTAAGATATGAAGGATAAGATAAATATCCTGGTTACTAATGATGATGGTATAAGGGCGTCCGGTCTTAGAGCTCTTGTGGATATTCTGAGTACCATGGGTAATGTTATAGTAATAGCTCCTGAAGTCGAACGCAGCGCTTCAAGTCATTCTATAACACTCAATAAACCGTTAAGAGTTCATGAATACGGCAATTCCTGGTTCAGCGTGACGGGCTCCCCCGCTGATTGTGTTATCATGGCTGTATACGGCATTATGGACAATAAGCCGGATATAGTTGTCTCCGGGATTAACCATGGTCCTAATATGGGAGAAGATGTTATCTATTCAGGTACGGTCGCTGCCGCTATAGAAGGTTATATTCTGGGAATAAATTCGATAGCTATATCTGTTACTTCCCGAAAGAATCGTGATTTTACAGTCGCGTCGAGCGTTTCCGGAATGCTTGTAAGGAAGATGATAAAGAAATCTATTGATGATAAACTTCTTCTTAATGTAAATATCCCTTATATCGGAGAAGATAAATTTAAAGGTATAAAAATAACCAGCTTAGGTTCAAGAGTCTATAATGACATGATAATTACTAAAAAGGATCCGAGGGGTGATAATTACTATTGGATAGGGGGTGGGAAGCCCGGTTGGAGGGATGAGGATAAAACAGATTTCCAGGCTGTCAAGGCCGGATTCGTTTCTGTCACTCCGATATCACTCTCGATGACGGATAAAGAGAGAATTCCGGAATTGGAAAGTTGGGATTGGAGCAACTTGGAATAGACTTCATAGAGTAAAAATATTTCAATTATTTTCTGGTACTATGATTGCTTGATTATGAATACAATATAATTTCCATCTTGAAAGATATAAGGGAGTAGATATTGAGTGCAGCCTTTCAAGCTTTAGGTAGAATTCCGGCGGAATTTATCGTTTTTTTTATCGCCACACTTCCCGTATCGGAACTTCGCGGAGCAATTCCATACGCCCTGGCAATAGGTTTAAGCTGGCAAAAAGCCTACATTATTTCAGTTGCCGGTAATTTTCTTCCCGTTATACCGATACTGCTTTTTTTGGGTAGAGTTTCTGAAGCGCTGTCAAATCGCTATAGTTTCTTCGATCGTTTCTTCACCTGGTTATTCGAAAGAACCAGAAGTAAAAGTGAATTAATAGAAAGGTTTGAAGCTCTTGGGCTGATATTTTTCGTGGCTATACCTCTTCCCGTGACCGGCGCCTGGACGGGTTGCGCGGCAGCTTTTATATTTAGGATCCCTTTAAGGCACGCTATACCTGCAATAATTGCCGGAATCTTTATATCAGGAACTGTAGTCACATTAGCCAGCCTCGGTGTTATTTCCTTCTGGGGCATTTAATTACTAAAGGCTGATTTAAGGCTTTGTCGTTGATTCATTCAGGCTGGTGAATTATAATTAGCATGGTAATAATTTTTGTCGGGGCGTAGCGCAGTTCGGTAGCGCGCCTGCTTCGGGAGTAGGAGGTCGCTGGTTCAAATCCAGTCGCCCCGACCATTTTCACTGAAGATAAGATATCAGTTTTATTGATAAGAAGATATTCCAGAAGTGAATATGCCTGACAAATATCCAACAAAAAGGACATTGTTAATAACAGCCGTGATGCTATTATATTTCGGGTGTTCTGAAACTCCAATCTACCACGGCAAACTGGGAAGAAGACGCAGCAGAAAAAAGATCCCGACCACTAATAAGCAAACCCCTGATATAGCTATCAAGTTTTCTCCGCCAGTCCACAACTTCAGCAAAAAGAGGATTACAAGCAGTTTCGGAATTAGAAACAGCCCAAATTATAAATATAAGGAGCGTCACACCGGGATTGACATTGACACAACAATGGGGGAACCTGTTGTTGCCTCTGCTTCGGGTAAAGTTGTTTTCGCCGGCAGAAGAAATGGCTACGGGAAGATTATAATTGTTGATCACGGAAAACGTGTTCACACAGTTTACGCCCATCTTTCTTCGATACTTTGCAAAATGGGAGATTACGTCAAAACAGGGGATATAATAGGAAAAGCCGGTAAGAGTGGAAGAGCAACCGGAACACATCTTCATTTTGAAATCCGGAAAAAAGGTTACGCCGTAAATCCGATTCTATATATAGACAGAACCCTTTAAATAAGAACCTCATGAAGAGAATAAAGGATATTGAAGATTTTCAGCAGAGATACTTTCTTGAAGTGAGCAAATATCCGAGGCTTACAAAAGAAGAAGAGATAGATCTGGCCAGGAAAGTACAACAGGGTGATGAAGAGGCCAAGAAAAGACTTATTATGTGTAATTTGAGACTCGTAATAAGTATTGCAAAATCTTACCGAACATATAATATCTCTTTTTTGGATCTCATAGAAGAGGGGAATATGGGACTTATTAAAGCTGTTGAGAAGTACGACCCCGAAAGGGGGTTCCGTTTTAGCACATATTCTTCATGGTGGATAAAGCAGTCGATCTCCAGAGCAGTTTCAAATTACTCCAGGACTATAAGAATCCCCATACATATATTAAAATTGATCAGCAATTACTTCGAATTAAAGAATAGCAGGGATAACTTAGATATTGATGAACAAATAAAACAACTTGGCATTTCAAGAAATAAGTTTATTATGCTCGAAGAACTTATAATGAATATAAAGGCACTCGACATGTCCAGCAGTATTGACATGTACAACCAGCTGGCTGACGATTTCCAGGTTGAAGATGGCTTAAACCCGGAAAATATAATTCTAAAACAGATCGAAAATGAAGAACTCTCTGATCTTATTGAAAGATTATCTGAAAGGGAAAAGTATATATTGAAAATAAGGTACGGTTTTATCGACGGGGAAACACATACACTGGCCAGTATTGGGGAAAAAATAGATGTTTCAAGAGAAAGAGTAAGGCAGATCGAGAACCGTGCACTACGTAAATTGAAGCTGTTGATCGATTCTCAAGAAGAATAACAGAGGAGAAAGCATGAAGGTTGATATGAAAAAAGTGATTCGAAACATAGCTGATTTTCCGATAGAGGGAGTACTCTACCGGGACATAACTCCTTTGCTCCTTTCCAATGAGATATTCAGTGAGATATGCGACAGAATTTACCACAGATACTCAGATCGTGAAATAGACAAAATTGCCGCAATAGAATCCAGAGGGTTCATATTCGGCTCTGTAGTAGCATCAAGATTGAATAAGGGTTTAATCCTTGTCAGGAAAGAGGGAAAATTACCCTCAAAGAAGATAAAAGAAAGTTATTCACTTGAATATGGTGAGGAATGTCTTGAAATACACGTAGATTCGATAGAAAAAGGAGATAAGGTACTTATTATCGATGATCTGCTGGCGACAGGAGGTACAGCCGCGGCAACATGCAGAATGATCGACAAACTCGGGGGTGAAGTGGAAGAGTTATGTTTTCTGATCGAACTGTCAGATCTTGAAGGCAGAAAAAAACTCAGTGGAAGAACAGTGTTCTCATTAGTAATTTATTGAGCAATTTTATTTGCCATCTTAGTGGTAAATCATTAAGATAGTATAACTGTTTGATATTATCATTATCATGCCCCCGTAGCTCAGGCGGATAGAGCATCGGTTTCCTAAACCGGGTGTCGCATGTTCGAGTCATGCCGGGGGCGTTTTCAAAATTACAACGTAATATTAATATAGATAAAAAAATAAATATTCCCGGTAAGACACCCCAGCTCATCGGGAATATTTAGATTCTATAACCACTGCAATCTGTTTGCTGCGTTACTTCAGCCACCACAATAGATCAATTATCAGAAATATAGGTAACATTTTTCACCTCCTGCTAATTATTATCTATGCCGGCCACTCTGAAAAAAATATTCCAAAATAACTTATTAAGTTATTTACTTTTTTAAAACGCATTTATTGTGCCGGATAACAGAATATAAAGGATAAAATGATTATAGAAATTAACTGAACTCTCAAAATTCAAATAATTACATATAGTTATGGGAATAGATTATACGGTATTTGTGTGATCTTAAGGGTTGCCATTTGAAAAAACTGACAAGAGAAGTGACCGGTAAAACGCCACTAATCCACAGTATTATTGCAGGATTATATAATATATACAAATATAAAGATAGACAACAATCTATAATTATATAATTAAACTATAGTTTATATAATTTTATAAAATCAAGATTATAATATCTGTTATATATTTTTGGGTTTTAATCCTTTTTTAAAATTATTACCGTAGTGTCGTCCTTTATTTTTTTATTGCCAAAATCTTCCAGGCTGTCGAATAATTTATCAATCAGTCTATCTGGGCTAAGCTCGTAATTTTCAACCAGGAAACCGAGAAATCTCTCGCAGCCGAAATAATTTCCTTCATCATCCTCCTGATCGATGACTCCATCTGTAAACGCTGTAAGTAGATCACCACTTTGTAATTTGACCGCCCCTTCAAGATAGGGGGCATCTTTTTCAATCCCGAGAACAAGGCCCCCTCTTTTCAATCTTTCGATCTTGCCGTTTCTTTTTATAATTACCGGAGGTTCGGCTCCAGCGTTTGTATAATTCACTATACCTGTTTGCTCATCGTATAGAGCATAGAATAAAGTGGCATGGCGAATACTGTCGCTTTTTTCAAATAGGCTGTTATTCAAGTAGTAAACTACATCAGCACATCTGCGTTTCAACTGAGTCTGAGCGCTCAGTGAAGCCTGAATCGTAGACATGAGGAAAGCGGCGGGTATTCCCTTACCGGCGACATCTGATACCGCCAGCCCTGTTATGCCCGCCCCCAGATCGAAGAAATCGTAGAAATCTCCTCCAACCTGCTTGCTTGTTCTGATTTTAGCCGCGATTTGTGCCCCCTGCAGGGTAGGGGGTGAGTCGGGTAGAAGTTTCTTCTGGATTCCACTGGCTATCCTGATTTCGTTCTCGAGTTCTTCTTTCTCTAAGTTGATCCGAGATAATTCCAGATTTCTCAGTGAAGCAGCAGTCCTCTCTCCAAGAAAATTCAGCAGTTCCGAATCCTCACTCGTATATATACCTCCCGATTTCTTGGGACCCGCTATAATAAAACCCTTCAAAACAGCATCTACTGATATTGCTACAATAGTGGAATTTTTGTTTATATTGACAAATTCACGCGAGATTCTGTCGAACTTATACTTAACCCACATAGAGTCAAAATATTCAAGCATTAGAGGGGATTTCTTTTTTTCGGTCTCACGGAGCAACTCAATTTTCTTGGGCAGTTTTTTTACTGCAATTTCTTTATCCTCAGGATATATATAGCTGAGCTCAAAATTAAAGTCATCTCTTGATAAGAATACCTGGACACTTTCAGGCTTAAAGATAGTTACTATCTCTTTTGTAACACAACTTATAATCCCTTCCGTGCTTTTATGGGAACGGATATTATGTGAAAATTCCATAAGGGATCTCTTTAAATATCCGCGTTCCTGGTAGGAATACCTGTCAAATATGCTGAAAACCATGGATCTTGCGGGAACGAACAGAACGGCGAAAAAGATTATAGCGATTGCTGAAAAATAGTACTGATTTAAATCAAGAAGCTGAGCGGTGTTACTTTTCGATATTTGATTGATAACATAATAAAATGCTGTAAATAGCAGGGGAATTACGAGATATACAATTACTCTCTTTAAAGCCAATCTCAAGTTAAAGGCGTCCTGTTTTAGAATCGCCCAACTAAAAGTTATTGAAATAAACGACAGTGAAATCCAGGAGAGATACAGATAATTGTGAGAGACAGAAATTGGTTTGATATGCATAATAAAAAGCATCAAAGCCATTGGAAGTATTCCCGTAGCAATACCGAAAATCACTATCCGGAATTTTGTTTTGAGTGCTTTTGTGGAAGCCCTGTAGGACCGGATAAATATTACGGGGATTAATATCGCGTAGAACATCCAGTATAAAGATATAATAGTTTCATGAACATGAATAACAGACCTGCTGACTGTGGAATTATAGTTAGCCAGAGAGAGAATAAAACTTATAGCGTATATTATAGTAGGAGGGTAGTAGAGGTATTTCTCAGCTTTGTAACGTGTGCTTCCCGTTTCAATTACACGTCCCGGGAACATGAGGAAGAAATGGAGAAAAAAGGCCGGCATAAAAATAAACAGAAGGTCATATATCAACTCTCCGCCGATATTAAGAATATCTAACGATACAATCGGTCTGTCCGTAAAAATAAAGGCCATCACAAGGCAATTCATCGAGAAAAGAATCCCCATAATATCACTGCGTTTTTGAATAACCACAAAACCCGCCGTAATGAAGCTCAACGCGGAGATAATAAGCCCAAATCTTTTAAGTTTCTTTTCGATCGGTTGTTTTTCAACTCTTACTTTGATATCTAGAAGTTCACCGTTTCGCTTAACTGTAAAAATAAAGGGGGTCAGGTTAGTATTTCTGAAAATCAGGTATTTATAGTGATTCATATTATTAACCCTGATACCGTTAACAGCTACGATTAGATCGCCTATTTTAATGGATGAGTTAAAGTTAGGCCCATCTTCTTCAACTTCTATTATTTTGAGGTTATGGTCTTTGATTCCGAGGAAAGGGGATTCTAAGAAATCTTCCAGTCCAAAATACCCAAGTATGATGATCAGCAATGCAGCAGCGATTATACCGCTTCTTATAAATCTGATCATTTTTTCTCCTTATATAGTTGTTTTTAAGCTTCTCATAACAAAAACTGAATGTCAATAAGTTATTAATTCCATTAATAACTTGTAAAATCAGGTATAAATATATATTTTAATTAAATAAAGGGAGGTAGCTGAATTGAGAAAAAGAATGACCAGGAAAGAGATTAGAGAAGACGCGTTTGTCGCCTTCTTTGTCAAAGCCCACGAATACATAAAAACCCACCAGAATTACCTGTTTACCGCTCTAATTGTCGTTATTATAATCGTTTCAGGTATTGTGTGGTATTCCAACCACCTGGAATATTCCGAGATCCAAAGTTTAAACAGATTCTCAGAGGGACTCACCCTTTACAGACAGGGCGAGACATCTTCAGCTGAAGATATTTTTAAATCTGTTAGAAATGCCTACGGAGATAGTAAACATGGTATATTCGCAAGGTATTTTGCCGGTAAATGCGCCCTTGCTGAAGGCAGAAACACCGACGCCATAGATTATTTTAATGATTATCTGAATAACTGCAATGAATACCCGTTCTATAGAGAACCGTCTAAGATAGCTATAGCTGTAGCCTATGAGAACGACCGTGATTTTGAAAAAGCCGCTGAAATATATGTTGAACTCGCTTTAAAAGAATCTTCAACAGAAAATGATGGAAGTTTTCTTGAGAAAGCAGCTGAATTATATAAACTTGCCGGAAAGAAGGGAAAGGCTGTCGAGTTATTGGAACAGGCTCGAGAGTTTAAAGAAGGTCTTGCCAAGAGAGAAATACAACTTAAAATAGATATCCTGCGGGGATAGAGAGTATAGGCAAAAGTACTTCAAGCCGGTATGAAGATGATCACATAATGTCGTATAATATATATTATGTTAACCATGCAGATTCAGCTTTTTGTTCTTAACCTTATAAACACTCTTAAGTTATTGTTTTATCGTTATGATACTACGATATTTACTAACTTATTGGGGACCACTATAATTTTTCTGATTTCACCTGAATCTGTATACTTTTTAATTCTTTCATTCTCAAGCGCTATTCTTTTAAGTTTTTCATCATCGCTTTCTGAAGCAACGTCGACTCTTGCTCTTACTTTCCCGTTGACCTGAATTATAAGTGTAAAAGTTTCTTCTTCCATGTAACGTTCATCTTCAACGGGCAATTTTTCCTTGAAAACTGTGGATCTATATCCGCAGAGTTCCCTTAATTCCTCGCATAGATGAGGCGCAATCGGAGCAAGAAGTATCAAAAGATTGTTGAAAGTATGCCTGAATAAAGATACGGAAGCCATGTCATTTGAAGATAATCCCGGATCAGTATCGATAAAATTATAAATTTCATTCGTGAGCTCCATAAGAGCGCTTATCGCGGTATTAAAATGGAAATTTCCGCTTAAAACATCCCTTTTAACTTTGAATATTGTTTGCTGTAACTTCCTGTAAAGTCCTAGCTGGGTGTCCGACATAGATTTAGGTTCGGGAATAGCCGCTTCATTTCCTTCAGCAGCAAAATCTTTGAAAATTTCTTCATTATTAGAATATATACGCCATACCCTATTTACAAACCGCCATGCGCCTTCAACCGCACGCTGATTCCATTCTGCATCCTTCTCCGGAGGACCGATAAATAGAGTGTATATCCTGACTGTGTCCGCTCCGTATTTCTCAATCAGTTCGTTCGGACTTATTACATTACCTGCGCTTTTTGACATTTTCGAGCCGTTTCTCGTTATCATACCTTGCGTAAAAAGGTTTTTGAAAGGTTCCTCAAAACCAACAAACCCTTTATCGTAGAGAAACTTTACTATGAATCTGGAATACAGAAGATGTAGTATAGCGTGTTCAACTCCACCTATATATTGATCAACAGGTAACCACCTGTCTGCAATCTCTCTGTCGAATGGTCTTTCGGAATCATCTGGCGATAAATATCTCAAAAAATACCAACTTGAATCAACGAAGGTGTCCATTGTGTCGGTATCCCTTTTCGCGGGACCTCCACAGACGGGACACTTTGTGTTAACAAATATTTCAGAAGTAGATAATGGACTTTTACCATCTCCCCTTGGTGTAAAATCAACATTTTCTGGCAGATAGACCGGAAGATCATTTTCAGGCACCGGATTGACTCCGCATTTGTCGCAATACACTATTGGAATCGGAGCCCCCCAGTATCTCTGTCTCGAAATAAGCCAGTCTCTCAGCCTGTAATGTGTACTCCTCTTGGCGAAACCCTGCTTCTCGAGAGAATCGGTAATTACTTCCATTGCTTCTAAATTTGAAAGTCCGTCATATTTATCTGAATTCACCAGCGATCCGTTGCCGATATAAGCTTCCGTCAATTCCTGGGGATCGGAGCCTTCCGGTTTGATCACTTGAATAACCGGTATATTGAGCTTTGCATCGCGTGCGAATTCAAAATCCCGCTGATCATGGGCCGGCACGCCCATAACAACTCCTGTGCCATAATCCATAAGAACATACCCGGCAAGATAAACAGGAACCTTATCTGATGTAGCTGGATTTACTGCGTAACAACCTGTAAAAAATCCTTCCCTCCCGCTTTCAGATCTGTCCTGCATCTTCAATTTTTTAATACGGTTTATATATTCGATCCCGTCTTCTCTTCCGCCAATTTCAAGCAGTTTTTCCGCCATAGGATGATCGGCAGCCATAACTATAAAAGTTACGCCGAAGATCGTATCCACTCTGGTAGTAAAACAGGGAAGGATTACATCAGATTTTTCAAGCTTGAAACTGATCTCAATACCCTCACTTTTGCCAATCCAGTTCTTCTGCATTGTACGTACCCGCTTAGGCCAGTTATCAAGCTTTGAAAGATCATCAAGCAACAGGTCGGCATATTCAGTTATTTTAAAGAACCACTGTTTTAAATTCCTTGATTTGACAGAAGAACCGCATCTTTCACATTCACCATTAACAACCTGTTCATTTGCGAGTACGGTTTTACAGGATGGACACCAGTTGACAGACGCTTCTTTTCGGTATGCTAATCCAGATTTATATAATTGAACAAATAACCATTGAGTCCACTTGTAATATTCAGGATCGCATGATGCTAATTCTTTAGACCAGTCATAAATAACCCCCCACCTGCGGAATTGATTCTTCATCTCTTTAATATTTTTATTTGTCCATTCGGAGGGGTTTATCTTGTTTTTTATCGCGGCATTCTCCGCCGGCAGGCCAAATGAATCCCATCCCATTGGAGCAAGTACATTGAATCCATCCATCATCTTTATTCTGGCGAGAGCATCTCCTATAATATAATTTCTTCCATGACCAACATGAAGGTTTCCGGAAGGATACGGGAACATCATCAGGCAGTAGTATTCATTACCCTGTAATTGGAGGTCACAGGTAAAAACCTTATTCCACCTCTTTTGCCACTTTGGTTCTACTTCTTTGAAATTAAATATATCTTTCAATGCCTTACTTCCTACTTTTTATACTTACCGGTAATTTTTGAGTATCTTAACGATCCATTTGGATTTGTATTATCAACATAGATAAAATACTGACGGGTTTTCAATAACGCAAGATATGATATAATACTTTTTAAACCAATTTGACAAGTTTCCTTAATTTTTCCTCAACAAGCTCCTTAGATATTGAACCTGTTATCCTGTCTATCAGTTTCCCATCTTCGAAAAACATTAAAAGAGGTATATTCCTTACTTCATATTTCTTAGTCGTCTCACTATTACCATTTACATTAATTTTACAGAACGATATTGCGCCTTCGTATCTTTCCGCCATATCTTCTATTATCTTTTCAAGCTGCTTGCACGGGACACACCATGGAGCCCAGAAATCGACTACCACCGGTTGTCCTGATTCTTTGATTACACTATTAAAGTTGCCGTCTCCAATCTCTTTTATCTTACTACTCATTTATCTGTTTTTCCCTTCTTCCGTCTATAAAAAAACGATTTCCCTAGCTAACCCGTAATCTCTCTAAACTACTGTCTGCTTCATACACTTCGTTCTCAAAAGAATGTAAAAAACAGCTTATAATTATCAGGCTTTGAGGCAGAGAGCTTCTTTTAATCTTCAGATCCGCCATACGCAAATTCTCAAGCCATAAAATTATTTCCTTTTTGGTAAAGGAATTCGCCTGTTTTCTTCTTTTAGCATACCAGTAGCCACCGGATTTGTAACCATATTTTATCTTCAACAGTGTGATAAAGTTTCTAATTAGATTATATACTATCACTGAAGGTCTCTCAGCGCCAGAATTAATAATCTTAAATAATATCTCAAGTATTTCAGATTCTCTTTGCGGCCCGAGTCTGTCAATTAAATCATATATCCCGTTAAATCTATAATTTCCAATAACCTGCCTGAGGTCTTCTATGTCGACTTTTCTATCCTCATAGACAACGGCAAGCTTATCAAGTTCATTCTTGAGATCATAAATATTCTCCCCTATTCTTTCAACAAGAGTTTTACTCGCTTCACTGCTTATTTTCACACCCATAGTTTTTGCTTTCTGAATAATCCAGCGCCTTAGATCCCCTTCGTTGAGTTTCCTGAATCTAATAACGTCCCCGTTCTTTTTAACTGCTTCTTCAAGTTTATTAAAGCCTCTGGGTGGTTTAATTCTTCTTCCCGTTTGATCATGTGTATTATATACAATCACAACAATGCTGCTTTCAACAGGATCCTCACAGTATTGGGCTAGTTTTTTGCAGCTTCCGCGCATCTTTTCCAATTCTCTTAGAACTAGAACCTTTTTCCCCCCCATAAAAGGAAAAGAATTGGCTGCTGATATAAATTCTTCGATATCAACATCTCGTCCATATGCAACACTCAGGTTAAACGCGTTCATACCATCTCCGCCCTGGACTGAAGAGGCAATCTTTCTTTCAAATTGTTCCATAATGAATTTTTCTCTTCCCTTTAGCAGGTAGAGATTGGATTTCTCTTTTTTGTCTAAACTTGAGAAGATTTTCTTATATCCACTGAGAATTGAAGCCATTATCACCAATCCTGAACTGTATTCGATAGAATTCCGTTTACTAAATCCGTATAGATATTGTCTAAGGCTTTTTCGTAATTCTGTTCTACAGTTCCGCTTGATTCAAGATAATAATCTCCATGCGATTTAATTATCTTGTTTTCCCATACATATTCATTTTTCTTCTGATTAAACAGAGAAACCCTTAATCCTATTATTAATCTGTATTGTTCCGCCTGGATGTTTTCAGTTGAGTTTTTGGAAAAAGTAAAGGGATCATTCCTGTATTCAACGATCTTCCCCTCCAGAATAGCATCGGCGTCCTGGTCGGAAACTACTTTCAGCGTATTATCTTCGATTAGTCCGTCAATAATCCTCTGTGTTATTTCTATCTCAATATTAGGCTCCGGTGTTTCATTATCTAAATATGGAACACTGACATATTCGATATCACCTGCTGTTCTGCTGGTTGTACTGTAATATCCGCATGATGACAGAGAAACAAAGATTATGGCTGATGCAATTGTTATCGACCTTAGTGTTAACATTTACGTTCTACCTTCTGTTTTTATTGGGTAAAATCCAGATTTTTCAGTCTATAACGTAATTTATCTCGATTTAAACGAAGTAACTTTGACGCTCTGGACTGATTATTATCTGACTCTTCCATAGCTTTCCTGATCAAGTCCCTTTCTAATGATTTGATCAAATCTTCAAACGGGACGCCTTCTTCTGTGAAAGGTTTACTCAGAGCGGTTTCTATCTTATGCAGGATTTTATTTTTGCCATCTATCCTGGCAATATTATCTGTTATATTGCTCGGAAGGTGTTCAATCTTTAGAACCTCGTCGTCTTCCAGCAGCACGATCCTTTCTACAGCATTTTTAAGTTCTCTAATATTACCCGGCCATTTATATTGAATTATTGCTTCAAAGGCTTCATCGCTAATATCCTTAAAATTCTTGTTAAACTGCTTGTTAAATCTATTTAAGAAGTGCTTTATAAAGTTATACAAATCTTCTTTTCTTTCTCGTAATGGAGGAATATTTATTGGGACCACCTTCAACCTGTAGTAGAGGTCTTTTCTGAACTCATTTTTCTCTACGGCTTCTTCAAGGTCTCTGTTTGTAGCTGAAATAATCCGTACATCAACACTAAGGTCTTTTGTCCCTCCTACTCTTCTGAATGTCATCTTCTCCAATACTCTTAGAAACTTAACCTGAATTGTCTTACTCATTTCTCCTATCTCATCGAGAAAAAGTGTTCCGTTATTTGTTAACTCCAGCAGGCCTCTTTTTCTTTCTTTTGCGTCGGTAAATGCCCCCCTTTCATGTCCGAAAAGTTCGCTTTCGAGTAATTCTTCAGGTAGGGACGCGCAGTTTACTTCCATAAACGCCTTATCCCTTCTTTTGCTGAAATTATGAATCATATTTGCGATTATTTCTTTTCCCGTTCCGCTCTCACCCTGAATCAGCACTGTTGTTGTTCCGCTGCCTGCTACTGTTTTTACTGTTTTGTATATCTTGTTCATTTTGTCACTGGTACTCGGCACATAGTTTTTACCAAAATCCAGGTCAACGCGTCTTCTGAGATTAATAAGCTCCCGGTTTATTCTTTGAGAATCAAGTCCCTTTTCAACAACGAAAAGCAACTGTTCCAGATTTACGGGTTTAGTTATGAAATCAAATGCTCCTCTCCGCATTGCTGAAACCGCTGTTTTAATATCCCCGAAAGCTGTAAGCATAATAATAGTGATCTCCGGATAATCCTTCTTTATTTTTTCCAGCACTTCCATTCCATTAATATCGGGAAGCTTCAGGTCGAGAATAACCAGATCAGGAAGTTCTTTCTCAACAATCTGTAAAGCATCAGTGCCATTTGCCGCTGAGAAAGTCTCATATCCGTCATCTTTGAGGGTTTTTTCCAAAAACATCCTGATGGTATTTTCATCGTCAACTAGAAGAACCACAGGTTTCACTTTTCTATCACCTTCCGTATTTATCTTGAGGTAAAGTTATTTTGAAAGTCGTTCCTTCATGTTCTTTGGACAAAACATCGATATTGCCGTGATGCCGCTGAATTATGCTATGAGAGATATATAACCCGAGCCCCGTCCCTTTCTTATTCTTTGAAAAAAATGGTTCAAATATTTTCTCTATACTTTCTTTGTCAATTCCTTTTCCATTATCGGCAATTTCAACTTTCAATATTTTCTTTTTTTCTCTGATATTATGGTCTGTAATCTTCTCATTGTAACTCTTTACTTTCACTTCAACTCTTCCGTCTTTTTCAGTTGCTTCTACGGCGTTCTTAAAAAGGTTAATTAAGACCTGTATTATCTGATCGGGATCAACCTCCACAGCTCCAACATTATCATCTATCTGCTTATTAAATTCAACACTCTTTTCCAGATACAGATCCCTGATAGAATTGTAGCTCTTATCAATTAATTCAGAGATATCAGCCTTTTGATATAGAATATCCCTCGGTCTGGCAACTTTGAAGAGATCCGTTATAATTCTGTTTAACCTTTCCACTTCACTTAGAATCGAATCTATACTTTTATCCTGCTCTTGTGGATATTTGCCACTTCTTTTGAGGTACTGAACCCCCGCCCCTATACCGGCTAATGGATTCCGGATTTCATGGGCGATCGCGGAAGTAAATCTTCCCAGAACAGCGAGTCGGTCAAGGTGACGAATTTCTTCTTCCATTTTCTTGATGTCACTCAGGTCAACAAAAAGTACTATAGCTCCCTGAACTTTATCCTTTTCACCAAGAAATTGCGATGTAGTCATTCTTATGGGAATGTGATATCCGTCAGCTCTTTTCAAATACCCTTCATGAAAATTGAATACACCCTCTCTGCTTAACATATTACTTAGTAAATATTCTTCGTTTTCAATATCCTTATCGATTATCAGATCAAATACACTTTCCTGTTCAAGTATATCTGTGTCCATTTTGGACATTTCCTTGGCGCTTCTATTTGCGAATGTAATATTCCCTTCAAGATCTGTAACAAAAAGCCCGTGACTCATACTTTCAAAAACTTTTTCCATAAAGATTTCAGCCTGCCTTAATCCCTGATAAAGCAGCCAATTCTCAATATTTGAACTCACCAGAGTTCCTACGGTTTCTACTGTAACCTGATCGATATTTGTCAGTGGTGTCGCCCTGTATCCGTCTGATACAATTAACATTCCCAGAAGCGGTAGATGGGGGCAGGATAAACACCTGTTGTCTGTTAAGTACGGATCATCCCCCGCTTTTCTTTCATGCCGTCCATCCTTCATCAAAAGGCATTTATCAGGATCACCACAGGCGATTTTCCCGGAAGAATTCATCATGGGAACACAAATATAAGATGACATCGTACTTCCTGGAAATAGATCTTTTTTTCCAATCTTTTCAAGAGGGTGCTGCTCCGTATCCCTTATCAGGAAAGATTTTCCTGTTTGTAACGAATTAAATATCGGCCCTTCGAGATTTGAAATATCGAAATTAAGAATTCTCTTTTTGATCTTATTGTTTTTTTCAATATTAATTACACCCTGAAGTGTCCTTTCCTTTCTGCGCGCGATAATAAAAGCAACTTCTTTGTAACCTATCCCATGCATCAGATAATCAAAAACAGATTCTGTAAGTTTTTTTTCATCCAGAGAACTTATAATATTCCTTCCGATCTCTTTTAAACTGAGAAGCTGAATATTTTTCTCCACAAGCTTGAATATTGTCCGCTCCAGATCCTTAAGTATTGCCAGTATAGTATTATAAAATATATCTTTTCCCTCTATAATCCCGCTGTCGACGAATAATCCTTCACTCTTCAAACTGGAAAGCCTATTTTGGATATTCTCAACTTTTTTGCTGTGGTTTCTGTAAGCTGTAACTGTAACTACAGAAATATACACTATCCCGCCAAGAAGAATAAACCGCGCAAAAAATGAATGATACGCAAACAGAGCTGCAACTATCATCGTTGTAAAAACAGTAAACAGGAGTAATAAACTTCTTTTAGAAAACATACAGATCCTCTGCTTTCCATAAATCCGGAAAGAAATAGGAATTTTCAGCCTGAACCAGTTCCGGCAATTTCAATTATAAGATATTAACTGTAAAAGAAAAGGAATTAATAAGCCCCTTTTCCGGTTAGAATTACCGAGATTGTCTTAATTATAATTTTTGCCTCGGTCAGAAAAGAAAGACTCATTATATAGAGAAGATCATATGAAAGTTTTTTCTTCATCAAATCTATCGAATTAGCATATCCTGCCTCGACTTGTGCCAATCCTGTAATTCCAGGTTTGGTTTTCAACCTCAAAGTAAATTCAGGAATTTCTTTCCGTATACTTTTAATATAAAAGGATCGTTCCGGCCGCGGGCCTATTAAGCTCATATCCCCCCGCAACACATTTACAAATTGCGGCAATTCATCAATGCGCGTCCTTCGCAGAATTTTCCCGATTCGCGTAATCCTGGAATCGTTCTTTTCCGCTAAAGCTGGCCCGGATCTTTCCGCGTTCTGTTTCATTGTTCTTAACTTGTACATTGTAAAAGGCTTGCCATAACCGTTCTCTACTCTTCTATCCTTCCTCGAGCGTCTTTCGAATTTTATCCCGGAATCCCTTCTTCTTCTATCGACCGCCCTTCTATTTAAGCCTATTCTCTCCTGGCTGTAGAAAACCGGTCCATTCGATTCAAGTTTTATGAGAATAGCTGCTACAGCCAACAGAGGCGACAATAGAACAAGTGCAATAACAGAAAGAATAATATCGAAAACCCTCTTTACCTTTAAATCTGAATCGAAGATCGGTTTTATCTGCTGAACGTCTCTGGAAAGTACACTTATATTATCCCTGAAAGGATCAATTGAGCGACTTCTTAGTCTTCTTACGGCGACAGGTGCTGTATTAAGTCTTCTGAATATTGTCAAATCTTTTTCCTTTTACTTTCAAAACAAAATATTGACTATTATCATTTAGTAAAACGCAATTTTCATACCAATATCTATTGTCTATCATTTCCCGGTTTACCGATCCTTATAAACCAATATAACATCAAGTGTTAATATCAGTTACAAGTTACTAACTCTATATTTGACAAATATTGCCCATATGCCGCGTAAGAATATATGGGTAGTTTTACCCATATTAATAAAACCTTTGGTAAATTTTACGCAGGTTGTTTTAAGTCCCTAAATCCATACCGGGCTGTTGCTACTTTCATGTTCCTGCTAAAGATGTTACCCATGCCAAATATGTTGGTACTATTATATCATTTTTTAGAAATTAAATCAAGTTCAGGTATGAGAGTTTCACCGATTTTTACGCGTTCTTTTTCAGTCTGATCCGGCAAATGATATTCTTTGTTCCAATTCGAAATCAGGCGCCGCATTACCGGCCTTGTCAATAAATATTCCGGTAACAATAAGGTCTGTTCCGGTAAGACTCGAAGGTGGATAAAAATCCCTTTCGTATATACCATCTTGCGCTACATCATCTCCGAATCTGTTATTATCGTAAAGTTGGACTGTATCTGAATAACCTTCGATCAATATACCCGCTTCTCCACCCACTTCATTATCTTCTACATTCATTGAAAAATGAATCATTTGGCCAATGTCGTAAGGCAAACTGTCAGGTGTAATTGAGACACTGATTATTCTTGAATAAGTATCGAGTATTACAGAGGCGCTTACCGGATATGATTCATTACCAAAAGCGTCCTGGAATACAGCGTGGATAATTTTCTCTCCGTCTACATCTTCAATCGTCCAATTTTTAGATTCAACGCAACTTTCCCAACTTACACCAGCGAATGTTGAATCGTTTGCTATCTTCATAACACTGCAGATCTCGGGAGCGGTTATTTGAATATTTACATCAACGGAATTTGTATAAACTGCCCCATTATTGATTAATATTGAATAGACTGAAGGCACTCCGCTAATCCAACCGCTTCTGCATCCATCCAGTCCGCTGCTGCCGACACCGGCAATTGAATAATAATATTCATTACCATTGAGAACGTTGTCATCGACATAGACTTCATTATCTGTCTCAGAGACAACCCTTTCTTCAGCCAACTGGGTTTTACGAAATACTTTATAATGATCGGCATTATTTACGGTTTCCCAGTACAGTGCCAGTTTCCCGTTATCAACCTTAATTGATAAACCCTGCGGCGCTTCAATCTGTTCTTCAGAGATGTCAGGAGGAGATATTTCTACGTCATCTAAACATCCAGATACTGAAAAAGCGGAAAATAACATTACTGTAGAAACAAGCAATATTTTTTTATTCATATTAGTTCGCCTCCGGAAAATCAAAAATTGAAAGCCAGCTCACAACCGGTTGGTGTTACATTGAAAGAATAATTCTTATCCTGGCAATATTGGCTTCCCGGGAATAATGTGTCGATAATATTCCACCCCCATATGCCGGCAAGTACATACAATGATATATTCCGTTTCTCTTTCGAGTCTTCCACATCCTCCCAAAACAAAGAAGCCCTGGCAGAGTATTTTCTTCTATCCGCTAAATTAGTAGATGAATTTAACTTACTCAAGCACATGTTGTATTCACTCACATCTTTATTGTATTGATTGTCCAGATCAAGACTAACGAGGCCCGACAGAACAAAAATCGATGAGAAGAAAACGCCTCTCTTTGTTTTCCCCTGATAAAATTGTCCTCTCCCCGGTCTAAAAAATGAATACAGCAAGGCCTTTTTCACACTTCTGTTATTCGCCCTGAATCTTATATTTGTTCTATCTGAATATGAATAAAGATCGGGTGGTTTTTCCGAAAAAATCGGTTCTATCAATTGATAAGCGTATAACGCGGAAGAAAACAGTAAAATCTTTTTTCTGTATTTATTCTGTAAGTTTGCTTTCCTGGAGGTTTCATAGGCCAGCTGGTTCAAATCCCTTTTTTCACTGATTGTTTCAGCTTGTGATAAAGCTATATTAATCTCGTCTAATCTATCTTTTAAATCAGTATACTCGCCCGTTTCGCCGTATAATTTGTATAAAGCCCCTGCTATCGAGAAAAAGTCTACCGCGGCTGCCTGACTCTTACCTCGAAGATATGTGCCATATCCGGGGAAGACCCCATTCATGAAGCATGTTTCTATTCTTTTACCTCGTATCGATATTTCGCCATCTTTACAGACTGTTAACTTTCCTTCTCTCCTTTCGTATCTTTCACCTTCCAGGACGATATCATATTCCTCGGAATATTTAAAATCACAGTATTTAAGCGGAAGAATTGATGACACAATCGAATTTCGCCGAAGGCTTAACTTGACTTCTTTTGAATCAGATTCAAAATTAGGGCAGGAGGAATTTGCGGTATCAGGCCCTGCCCTGACCTCAGTGGATAAAATAATTAAAGTGAAAAAAGTCATGCTTCTCAGTATCAGGAGTCTCCGTTTCATAACTTCCCTTCATTGAATATATAATATTCCAGGTAATTACAGGTACATAATTTTATTTCTTACTCGGTTCATGTGAATATCCGTAATACTTATAATCATAATAGTAAGGTAGAACTTCTGAGTGGTTATTTACGACCAGCCCGATAATATCGGCGTCCGCGTCCAGGAGAATGTTTTTCGCTCGAAGGACTACATCCCGTGGTGTCTTCCCGGCCAGAACAACCATAGCTACTTTGCCCACCGCGCTTGATATCAGCATCGGGTCACTTACGGGCAGAACAGGCGGGCTGTCAACAATAACAATGTCGTAATAGAACTTGATCTTTTCAAAAATATTGGTCAGGGCTTCCTTTTCAAAAAGGTGAGATGGAGATTCGAGCAATTTACCGCTTGTCATAACTTTAAGATTATCTATTTTAGTATCTTTGATAACTTTAAGAGGATCCAGGTTGTCTTTTAAACACTCGGCAAGACCCGGTTTTTTCGGCACGTTAAAGATTTCATGTATCTTTGCTCTTCTTAGATCAGCGTCCACGATCAAAGATTTCTTTTCTTTGAACCTGGCAACTGTCAAAGCCAGATGAGAAGCAACCGTGGTTTTCCCTTCCCCTCTGTTCGCGCTTGTTATCATCAAACCGCCAATTGAACCACCTTTTGAATTACTTTGAATATTAGAATAGAATCTTCTCATTTCAGTAGCTATAGGACTTTCCTGGTCGAATGTGTTGAAAATAGTTTTACCGGTATCGCTGCTCAATTCTATCACCCTTTTACGTTTTCGCTAATACTGATACCTAAACCAGATGATTTGAGTATGTTAGCGTAGTAATAAAGACCTCCGCTTACAACTGATATAAATAAAATAATTCCTGCTATCCAAATAAATATTCTTCGTCCTCGTTTTTTCTCTTCCCATGAAAAACGGTTAACTGTCTTGGGAAGAGTACATATAACGGGTAATTCCATTATCCTTTGTATCTCATCGATTGATCGGAAGGAATCATCGATATACTCAGTTATTAATATTGTTCCCAGGCCACACATAGCTCCGAACATAAAAGAAATAAGAATTATTTTAAGTTTATCGGGCTTTACCGGTTTTATCGGTTTCTGAGCCTTTTCAACTATACTGAGATTCAGCCCGAGGTTTGTAGTTTGTATCGCTTCACTGATTTGAGCTGAAGCTTTCGACTCGATGAATGCTTGAAGAATCGTTCTGTTATTGTCTACCTGCCGCTGCAACTTTTCATATTCCATGCGCAGAAGAGGTAATCTGTTCAGATTATTATTATATTGATCTATATATCTATGTAATTTATTCCTCATCGATCTGGTATAGGTCAGACGGTAACGCTGATAAAAATACTCCGTTATTATGGGATAATAATCCTGGGAAAAGCTCGAATATTCAGTCTGAATAATTGAAGATATCCTTTTTCTCATCCTTTTCCACAGTGTTTGAATTTCATCAACATGGGAAGAGAGGTCGGGTTCGGCTGAGATCTCCATTATAATTTTCTCGATCCCTCTTGCATTCAACTGATTTTCAATATTCATAATAATTTCATCACTTGAAACATTTTCACTGGTAGGCACCATATCAAACACGGAGACCAGTTTCCTTCTTATTCTATCAAGAGCTATCCTGTTAGTTTCCAGGTCTGCTTCAAGGTTATTTATTTTGACTTCCGCGACACCGACATTATCGGAATTAACAGGGTTGCTGTGAGAATTAGCATTAGACATCTCTCGCTGAACTCTTGCCAGTTCCTTCTCGGACATCTCAATCTTCTCTCTATATATTGCCAGTTGCTCATTACTAAAGGTTCCTGCTCTTCTGATTCCTTCCAATTTCTCCTGCCGCATTACCTCCAGATATTTCTCGCTGATTTTTGTAGAGAGGATATGACAGTTATCCGGATCAGTATCCAAAACAGATATTTCATAAAGGCCGGGGGCCGGCGAAGATACTGAAATCTTTTTTTTCAGAACACCTATGAGATATCTTTTCAATCGTTCAGTAGGGGAAATATGCGACTCTGTTTTATTTTTTCTATCCGAAATGATTTTTACGTGATCGCTGCTTATCAACCCTAAATCTTCAATAACAAGACTAAGGAATGAATTACTTGTGATCTTGGTGTTTATTAATTCTCCGTATTGCCTGGTCCTCAACCGGTTTCTGTTATCTCCCCCGTTTGTAACATACCTGTCAACGGAACCTGCGAGTATTCTTTCCTGGTCCATTGAAAGAATAGTTGAAGATTGATATACCGGGGTTAAATACCTTGTTCCGATAATTGCTATTACCGATGATAATATTAAGGGAATAATAAAGAAGTACTTTTTCCTCCATATAATCTTCCAGTACTCCTTGAGGTTTACATTATTCTTATCTTCATCAGGAACTATTTTTCTAATGTTTTCCATCTTCTGCCTCTTATCCCTATCGTTATCTCATCATAACAGTTGCCGTCGTAATTGCTGCCGTTATTAATGTTATTAGATATCCGGGAGATGTGAATATTGATACGAGCGCGTTAGACCCTCTGGGTACATTTACCAGGTCTCCGGAATAAATAATGGGATTATTCTCCATATTACCATCCTCAAGATATTCTTCAAAATTAACTACAATCTTCATAACGCTGCCGTTCGGCTTTTTCCTTAGAATTGCAATTTCAGATATATTGGAGTCTTCGGAGTAACCTCCCGCGGTTATTAGTATGTCATCGAGTCTGTTTAATCCCGTCAAGTGAAAAGCCCCCGGTCTTCCGACCGCCCCCATTATTTTTACATTCGCTTCCGAGCTTACCTGTTCAGTCCTTTCCGGAACAATAACAGTATCTCCTACTTTTAATTCAGGCAGAGAATCAAAATTACCGTCATTTATTACTCTTTGCAGATCAACCAGATATGTCCTCTGCTGATCACCCTCACCGTGAACGATTCTGACAGCTTCAAGCATAGCCCTGGGAGTAGCTCCTCCAGCCTCTCGAATTGCTTCCCATACATTAGGTTCCTCGACAAATTCGTACCTGCCGGGATTGATTACTTCACCCTGAACATAAATAAGCCTTCTGGATTCCTCGCCGTACAGGGAAAGTTCGATTCTTGAAATGCTCGGGTAATAATTCTGTAGTTCTTCAAGTATTGTGCTTTCAGCTTCTATAAGGCGTAACCCCCGAAGTTGAATTCTTCCCACAACAGGAATCGAAATCTCACCGTTAGAATCAATCTGGAGTTGTCTGTCAAGCTGAGGGCGTTCTTCAACCTTTAATTCAAGTTTATCTCCGGCCCTCAACCTGATCTGCTGTGACTGTATTTGCTGAACTTGCAAGATACTCACAGCAAGGACAATAAGAAAAACATCTCTGGTAAATCTAAGTAAACCACTGCGCATTTTTACCGCCTTCTTTTCTAATACTATATTATATTTTTATTGATAATATTATATCTAAATCTTCCGTTTATACCAATCAACAGTTTTCCTTATCGATTCCTCAAACGATTCTTCTACTGAATAATTGATAATATCCTTCGCTTTTGAAATATCGGCAAGAGAATGTTTGACGTCTCCAGCTCTCGGAGGTGAATAGACGGGTTCGATATCACTTCCGATATAATTGCTGATATTTCTAAAAAGATCATTGACAGTACATTTATCCCCGCACGCGACATTAGCCATCTCACCGGAAGCTGTTTCGGCTGATTTTGAAGCAAGTATATTTGCCTTTACAACATTCTTTACATAAGTAAAATCTCTACTCTGATTACCGTCTCCGAAAATCTCAGGTTTCTTATTGTTAAGAAGCTTTGAAATAAAGATTGGAACGACTGCGGCGTATTGTGAATTTGGATCCTGACGCGGGCCAAAAACATTAAAATAGCGCAAGCTGACCGTTGGGAGACCAAAAATAGTAGAATATACTGAGCAGTAATATTCACCTACCAGCTTGCTTACCGCGTAAGGTGAGAGCGGAGAGGGCGTGAGATCCTCTCTTTTTGGAGAAACTTCAGAATCTCCATACGCGGATGAAGAAGCCGCGTAAACAAAGCATTTCACTTTGGCCTTTCTTGCCTCTTCAAGTATATTAAGAGTGCCGTTTATATTAACATCGTTAACCAGTATCGGATTGTCTATACTTCTCGGGACAGATGCCATAGCAGCCTGGTGAAGTACATAATCCACATCCTTTAAAGATTTTTTAACAGATTCGATATCTCTTATATCTCCCTGAATAAAATTGATCTTATCAAGAAAGGGCTCGATGTTCTTTTTATATCCGGTTGATAAATTATCGAGTACTGTAACCTCTTCTCCTGAATTCACCAACTCTTCAACAATATTTGAACCAATAAATCCCGCTCCGCCTGTTACAAGATAGTTAGACATATTACCTCCACATTTAACGAAGTTATTACAACCTTGACTGAGTTTCTAAAAAGTTTCAAGTTTATTATTTACTTCCGAGTATATTGTTATTCTGTTTTTACCTTTTGATTTCGCCTTATAAAGTGCTTTGTCAGCTTTGTTTATTATTCCTTCGACATCCCTCGAATCATACGGAAAAACTGAAATTCCAATGCTGCATGTTAATCCGGCTGTAAATTCTCCCTCAAACTCATAATCATTAACAGACTGAAGTATGCGGCGGCTTAAGCATTCAGCCCCCTTGGAATCTGTATGAGGAAGTATAATACTGAACTCGTCTCCTCCATATTTAGCCACAATATCAATCTCCCTGCATTCATTGTTTATAATTTCAGCTATACTCTCAAGGGCTTTGCTTCCGAATAAATGTCCATTCAGGTCATTATATTGCTTAAGGTTATCTACGTCGATCATTAGAAACGAGAAAATGCTTTCGAAACGAATCGACCTCTTTACCTCTAATTTTAAAGATTTCATAAGAAACCTGTAATTATAAACTCCGGTCAGTTCATCAGTGATCGAATCGATCTTTAGTTTTTTGTATAACAGATAATTTTCAAAAGCTATGGCCGCCTGATTAGCCACTGTTTGAAGAAAATAGATGTCGCGCTCACTGAATATTTTTTTTTGTGAATCATTTAAGGCCAGTATAATACCAAAAACAGAACGCTTGGACATAATCGGTACCGACATGATAGAACCGCATTTCTCCCTGTTATCCCAGCATTCATCAGCCAATAGAGAAAGATCAAGTGAAAATACACCATTTTCCTTAACCCTATTGACCATCACCTCTCTTTTGAGCCAGTTAAATAATCCCGAAGAATCAGGTATGTCAACTACTTCTACACTATGCCCGTTCTTCTTATTTTCTACTTTGTATTTCTTTATAATTTCATCTTCATAGTATATAAGGAAAATCTTTTTAGCTGGCAGCACTTCCATAGCACTCTTGATAATTTTATTGAATATTGTACTTCTGTCTTTTCCAAGACTTATAAGGCTTGTTATTTCCGAAAAGGTTTGAAGGAGTATATCTTTTTCATCTTTCCATTTATGCACGGCAAATCCTTTGAATATTATTGTTTTACTGCCATTATTATGGCAAATGTTATGCCATTTAAGATCTATATAACATAATTTGCAACTTTTATAGACAGGTTAACTGAGGAATTACTTATTCTATCTATCTTTTTAGTTTAGAGGAATCCCGTATCGTCTTTATATTACTGAAAATAGAAATGAATAGCCAGATTATAAAAACAACCACCAGTGCAGGTATCATATATCTTATAATGAAAGGACTTTCCTGAAACTTATTATTAAATAGTCTTAATGATACCGAAAGTAATATAAAGAGGAAAATCATAAGAATGATTTTAACGACTAGAACAGAGACTGCGGAATAGTATTTCTCCCTTTCTCTTCTTCTTTTCTCTAAAACTTTTGATTTAAATCGTCTTCTGTCAGGCTTTCTTAATTTAAGTATCATCGTTATTTCTCCGTATCAATATCCTCAAATTCCGCGTCTTCTATTTTCTGCTCAGTTATATTCCCGTAAAAGCGCTCGTTTTTTTCTTTCTTAGACATATACCTCTTGCTTGATTTTTCAGTATTAGAGATGAATAAATTCTTTAAGGTCTTAAAAAGAAGATATAAAATCAGAAAACCAAAAAATACCCTTAAAAATGTCATCTCTTCTACCTTTTTCTATAAATCTACTTCTTAATCTAAACCTTTTACGGTCAGTATGCAAATAAAGAAGATTCTGTATTTTTTGCGCCCGGGAGGATTCGAACCTCTGACACCCGGCTCCGGAGGCCGGTGCTCTATCCAGCTGAGCTACGGGCGCTTTTTTTCTTTACTAGATCCGATGCCAGCTTATAGCTGAGCATCTTCTTACCGCCTAACATTCTCGCTATTTCCTCTACTCTTTCTTTTCCATTTATATGACACGCTGATGATATGGTTCTTCCATTGATAATTTTCTTTTTAATTACTATGTGCTGTTGCGCTCCAGCTGCTATCTGTGCTAGATGTGTAATGCATATTATCTGGTAGGATTTTGAAAGGTCCCCCATTTTTACGGAAACCTTGTTCCCGATATCAGCTCCGAGACCTGCATCGATTTCATCAAATATAAGGGTCGGGATACTCTTCTTTTCGACAAGCAAACTTCTTAGTACCAACGTTACTCTGGATAGCTCTCCTCCTGATACAACTTCACAAAGGGGCTGGATATCCTCACCAATATTGGTCCTTAACATAAATTCCACTCTGTCCCATCCACTCTCTGACAAATCCAACTCAAAATCTTCGTTGATCAAAGACTCAATTTTTATTTTATTTATTTTCGTAGTAAAAAGAGCCCCCCTTATTCCAAGTTCTCTCAGCTGGCGTGTTACTTCTTTATCGAGAATATCTGCATTTTCTTTCCGCTTAACACTTAATTTTTCAAGTAACGGTATAAGTTCGCCTCTTATCTCTCTCAACCTGAATCTTGCTTCAATAATTTCATCAGAACCCTCTTTCAGATTTTTCAGGATCTTCCCGAGTTTCTCCTTATACTTGATCAATTCATTATAGTTTTTGCCGTATTTCCTTTCAGCACTCTGAATCAGGGCATATTTTTCCTGAAGTTTTTCAATATCTTCAGATTCCAACGGAATATCTCCAAGAGAGTGATCTATCTCCATTGAAATTTCATTGAGTTCTAATATTACATCCTCTATTGACGAAGCGGCTTTTTCCCACTTATCATCGATTGAAGATATAGTTCTAAGTTCCCTGCTGATCTTTCCAAGATTATCTATCACATTCAGATCAGAATTATCCAGAAGAACCTTCGATTTCTCCAAAGATGATATAAATCTTTGAATATTCTCAGATCTGCTAATCTTCTTTTTTATCTTTTCTTTTAACCCGGGCCTTAAGTCCAATTTTTTTAACTCGTTATATTGATATTCCAGAAAATCCTTTCTTTCCATATCAGATATTTTTTCTTTTTTAAGAACCATTAATTTATTATAAAGATCTCTGAACTCTTTTATCTTCTTTCGACAATCTTCAAGCAGTTTCTCGTAGTCACCTCTTTTATCCAGATAATCAATGTGAGTATCCGGTTTCAGAAGATCCTGCTGTTTATGCTGTCCGTGAAGCTCAAATAGTCTTCCCGTTATCTTTTTAGCAGTCGTATTGGTAGATAAAATTCCGTTAATCCAGATTCTGTTCTTTCCATTTTTATTTATAAGACGTCTTATCTGAAGAAGATCGTCAGTATTATCCATACCGAGAAGCTCTTTCAAAGGCCAATCTTCTGATACTTTAAAGGTGCCTTCTACCAATAGTTCTTCCGCTCCTTTCCTTATAAGAGATTTTCTGGCCCGTTCTCCCGACAGTAAAGAAACAGCAGTTAAAATAATTGACTTCCCGGCGCCTGTTGAACCTGTCAGCACATTCAGACCGCAGTCTAATTTGAGTGCCGTATCTTCCACTACAGCAAGGTTCTTTATCCTCAATTCATTGATCATATTAAGAAGAAAAAAGCTCAGCGCTTTCTTAAAACACCTCCCCACTCCAGTTTTTTTCTGACCAGATCATAGAAATTGTAATTCTCGGTAACAATCAACTTTGTCACCCTGTCGCTTTTCTGAAAATTCAATACCTGACCAACTTTTGCTTCACGTGTTTCCTGTCCGTCTACTGTAAGAAGAGTTTCTTCATCCGCTTCAACTATTTCCACTTGAAACGACTCTTCACCGCTGATAACTATCGGCCTCACAGATAATGAATGAGGAGATAGTGGTGTAATAACAAATGCCTCCATACCAACTGGTGTGACTATAGGGCCTCCTGCCGCGAGAGAATAGGCGGTTGAACCTGTAGGAGTTGCTATAATCACTCCGTCTGATAAATATTCTCCGAGAACGGTTCCATCTATACTCGTCTTTATATGCAGAACTCGTGATAAGCCCCTGCCGTGAATGACAATGTCATTAAGGGCGGTAACCTGCCCTTCGCCCTCAGCGTTATTATACCTGGCTTCTAAGCGCATCCGTTCCTGTATCTTGTAATTTCCATTTAAGAGCGCGTTTATTGCTCTTTCGAGATTATCTTCAGCGAGGAAACCGAGGCTCCGAACCTTTATTCCAAGTAGTGGAATCTCATTTTTTTCAATCATTCTCGCGGCTGTAAGAATAGTGCCGTCGCCGCCGAAAGCAATTACAGCATCGCACCTATTGAATGAATCGGAGATTTTTATTCTTTTCATCCCAGACAATTTTGAAAGATCTTTATTTCCATAAATTTCAATCTGTTCGGGGATGATCCCCAGAGCTTCCGAAATAACGGAACAGATTGTCCTTTTCTTCATATTGGCAACGATACCCAATTTCTGTATTTTCATTTTTTATTTCCTTCCGGTCTGTACCTCCGGCTCTTTTTAAAATTTGATCTTATTATATCTGCTACACCTTCCGGCGTTAAATTTATATAATCAAGCAATTGGGCTCTTGCTCCGTGAGGAATGAACTTGTCGGGTATGCCTATCTTTTTATGTGAATTGAATAATCCATATTCTGAAATCACTTCAGACACGGCATCTCCAAAGCCTCCGGCAACGGCGTTCTCTTCTAAAGTAAAAATCGGTATTCCACCTTTACAGCATGTAATAACCAGATCTCTATCAATTGGTTTTATAAATCTGGCGTTTGCTACCCCCGCGTCTATATCAATCTCCCTTAGTAAATCACTTGCTTTAACCGCCGTGTCAACCATAGTTCCAACCGCTAAGATCGATAAGTCCTTTCCCTTCCTTACTAAAACCCCTTTCCCGAATTCTAAACCTTTCTTAAGTTCAGACATTTCCACACCTTTAACCCTTCCTCTGGGAAAACGCAGAGCTGAAGGTCCGTTTTGGATATTATATAAATTATAAACCATCCTTCTCATCTCTTCCTCATCTGAAGAAGCCATAAGCACCATCTGTGGAATCATACGAAGGAAACCAAGATCAAAATTCCCATGGTGTGTCGGGCCATCCTTACCCACAATCCCAGCCCTGTCTAATAAAAATCTAACCGGTAATTTCTGGAGTGCGACATCATGTATTATTTGATCAAAACTTCTCTGCAGAAATGTTGAATATATATCAACGAAAGGCTTATACCCCTCTCTGGCCAGCCCCGCGGCAAACGTAACCGCGTGTTGTTCACATATACCCACATCAAAAAATCTGTCCGGGAATTCTTCCGCGAATTCTACAAGCCCTGTACCAGATTTCATAGCGGCAGTGATAACTACAACTTTTTCATCATCTTTTGCTATCTCCATAATAGTTTCTCCAAATATATTGCTGTACTTCTTCTTTGCCGATTTTGACTTGGATCCTCCGGTAGATTTATAAAACCCGCCTATACCGTGGAATTTTTCAGCATTTTCTTCCGCATAAGAATAGCCTTTACCTTTCTTTGTTACGGTATGAACAAAAACCGGCCCCTTTATTTTTTTTATATTTGAAAATGTATTTATCAATTGACTCAGATTATTTCCGTCAACCGGCCCGAAATAATTAAATCCCAGATCTTCGAAAAACATATTTGGCACTATCAGATTCTTGATGCTCTCTTTTATCTTACTGGCAATCTTTTGAGCTTTTCCGCCGAGAGTTGGAATCTTCCCCATGAGTTCCCAAATATCCTTTTCAATGTGAAGATACAATTGTCCAGTTGTAATCCTGGTGAGATATTTCGCTAACGCTCCAACATTTTTAGATATAGACATTTCATTGTCATTGAGAACAACAATAAATTTATCTTTTCCCATGTGGCCTGACTGATTTACGCCCTCGAATGCCATACCCGCTGATATTGCCCCGTCACCTACAACACTTATCACGAAATTGTCATCCCCCCTTATATCTCTTGCCGCGGCAAAGCCCAGTGCCGCTGATATTGCAGTACCCGCGTGACCGACTCCAAACGCGTCGTGCTCGCTCTCGAAGATATTCGGAAACCCGCTTATTCCCTTATATTCACGAAGGGTCTTAAATTCTTCCCTCCTTCCGGTTACTATCTTGTGGGCGTATGTTTGATGTCCAACATCCCACAGAATCTTATCCTTCGGCGCGTCGAAGGTATAATGCAGAGCAATTATAATTTCCACACATCCCAGGCTTGAAGCCAGATGCCCTCCCCTCTCTGAAACGGTCTCTATTATATATTTCCTGATCTCCTCTATTAAATCCTCCAACTCGGGTACAGAAAGGCTTTTAATATCTGACGGTGTATTAATATTTTCAAGCATAAATATAAGGCCTCCATTATCAGTAAATTAAAAGATATGTAATAAGCACTCCTAACAAAGCACCGATAGCTATATCAAATATTCTAATTTGCAATACCTTCTTGATTTTTCCTTCCCTGATGTTCTTGAATTCATTCACATTTGCTATGATTATATTTATAATGTTAGTCTGCTTTTCTTTTTCCCTTTTCAGTCTGATTGTATCATGCATGATTATAATACTATAGACAGTTACTACAGAAAACAGTAAAGTGGAGAACCCATACTTTATTCCTATACTCATAGACAATGAGCTGAAAACAGCAGAATGAAGATTGGGCATTCCATTCGCATCAAGGATCCTGCCGTAGTCTATTCTCATATTAACAAGTGAATAGATAAGCACTTTGAGATTTTGAACAATAAACCCGACAAGTATTGGGATCAAAAAGATGTACCTGTAAAGATGAACTTTAATCATATTAATAAACACGCTGAAGAATCTTCTCGAAAATAAATTTGAGATTATCGATATCTTTGTAAACCATTAGTTCGTCAAGTGCTTCTTCTGTAAGTCTTCGCGCATGTTTCTTTGACTCACTTATTCCATGAACTGCCGGATAGGTCATCTTTCCTCTTTCAGCGTCTTTCCTTAACGCTTTTCCCGCAATCTGAGTACTTCCTTCAATGTCGATCAAATCATCGACAATTTGAAAAGCAAAACCTATCTTTCTGCCAATTTTATGCATTCTTTTACTATTTTCTCCCTTTCCGCCGGATATAACTGCCCCTACAGAAAGCGAAGCGGCAATAAGTTCAGCCGTTTTATTCAAATGAATAAACTCGACTTTTTCTTCAGAAGCGGGCAGTCCTTCACTCTCAATGTCGGCAACCTGACCTCCAACAAGATGATATGAACCGGCTGATTTGGAAAGTATCCTTGCCGCGTTTAAAATATATTCAGCGGGCGGTTTTTCACACCCAAGCATTGTCTCGAAAGCAAGGGCTTGCAGAGCGTCACCCGCGAGAATCGCTATAGCCGGTCCGTATCTAATATGACAGGAAGGTTGTCCCCTTCTTACATCATCATCGTCGAGACTGGGCAGATCGTCATGTATTAAAGTGTACGCGTGAAGCAGTTCAATTGAGCAGGAGGCCGCTAAAGCAGAAGCGGGATATTTATTTCCATTAATTTTATGGGACCATAAGCATAACAACCCTCTTATTCTCTTGCCTCCTCCCAGAGTAGAATAACGCATTGCTCGATGAAGAGATGACGGCGGGTGACTTTCACGCGGCAAAATCTCATTTAATTTCGAGTTGATTCTTTTTAGATCGAGTTTCAAGATAGTCTCAGGATCTGTTCTACTCATCTTTAACTTCACTTTTTGAATCATCAAGAGAACTTTTTGAAAGTTTTTTAATTCGTTTATCAGCTTCATCCAGAATATTCCTACATTTTTTACCTATCTTAACCCCTTCTTCATAAAGATTTATGCTTTCTTCAAGAGGGATATCCTCATCTTCAAGCTTTCGCACAATATCTTCCAATCTCTGCATTGAATCTTCAAAATTCAATTCTTTCCTGTCCATTTTCCTTCTCCTTTTTTACTTTTTACTAAACACTCAATATTCCCCCTATAGAAATTAACATTGAGGCTGTCCCCTTCATCAACAGCCTTAACATCCTTTACTATTTCATTGCCATCTTTCTTAGTGCAGATTGCGTATCCCTTCTTGAGCAGATTCTCCGGATTAAGGTTTTTGAGTGTTCTTAATATTCCCTTGAATTCATTATCTGAATAGTTCAGGTTACTTTCTACTTGAAATCTTATTAAATAGATCAGCCTTTTCATAGTTTCATTAGAACTCTTTATTAAAAATTTAGGATTGTTCGTGAAAAGTGATTCTGACAGGCGGTTAAAATTCGTTCTGTGAAAGCTGCTTTTCTGATTTACCGATCTTTCAGCTGCCCGAGTAAATTTCTTCATATCATCTAATTTCATCTTCACATTCCACTTCCACCACTGCTCTAATCTTTCAGTTTTATCATCGACGCTTAATCCAAGCCGTTCTATCCTGTATTTTACGGCCGGAAATACACTGCTCTCCAATAGATAATCTACGAGGTGTATCCTGCGTCTGGATTCCTGCAGGCATAAATTTCTCAGCTTACGAATCTGAATATTGATTTTATCTAAAACATCCTTTAATGAAGGCACAGAAAGTTCAGCTGCCGCCGTAGGAGTGGCTGCACGCAAATCAGCGACGTAATCAGCGACAGTCGTATCAGTTTGATGTCCTATGCCTGTAATAACAGGATATTTTGACTTTGCTATAACCCTGGCTATCTCTTCAGTATTGAATGTCCATAAATCTTCTATGCTTCCGCCTCCTCGAGCCAATATAACCAAATCTATATTATCTAAATTATTCAGTTTATCGAAAGCCTCAGATATCGATCCCACTGCGTCCTTTCCTCCAACATCAGCATGAATATGGATAATTTCAGCAATGGGCCATCTCCTATCAAGTGTGTTTGTAATATCTTTTATTACGGAACCTGTAGCGGAAGTTATAACAGCTATCCGTTCCGGATAAGGGGGAATAACCCTTTTCCTATCAAGGTCCAATACCCCTTCCCTTTCGAGCTTTCTTATAAGCTGCCTCATTCTTAACTCAAGTTCCCCGCTGCCGGCCGGTTCCATATAATACGCGATTAGCTCAGTTATTCCCCGCGGCGGAAAATGAGTTATTCGTCCCCGTACATATACCATCATTCCGTTATCAGGTCCGAATGAAATATTGTTAACATAGTTTCTGAATAAAACGGCAGGTATCAGACTCTTTTCATCCCGTAGGGTAAAATAGAAATGCCCCGAGGAATGTGCTTTGAAATTGGCTATTTCACCTATGATATTCACTGAAGGGAATTCACTTTCCAGATTCTGCCTCAGAGCTTCGTTAATTTCAGAAACAGTATAAATATCATCTTCAGCGGCTATAATGCTTCCCTCCCGATCTAACTTCATCCGCCAGCAATTAAATTTAGAGTTTAGTTCATAATCTTTATTAATTAAACTCTATAGTATTATACTCATTTTTCTGTTTTATAAATCCTGAACTATGAATAGAATCATAAAACATACGATATGATTTTGTCACTCATATCCTCGGGCTGTTATAATTCAATCTTGCCGCCTTAAAAGTATTTCTCATAAGCATAGCTACTGTCATGGGGCCTACACCTCCAGGGACAGGAGTTATCAGTGAAGCCATTGGCCTTACTGAGTTGAAATCAATATCACCCGTTAATCTATACCCCTTCTTTTTAGAGTCGTCCTCAATCCTGTTGATTCCTACATCAATAGCTGTAACGCCCCGTTTTACCATATCACCGGTTATCATCTCCGCTCTTCCGACGGCGCACACGATAATATCAGCTGTTAATAATATCTCTTTGATATTAGATGTTCTCGAATGAGAAATTGTAACTGTGGCGTTACCATTCTTTGATTTATTCGCGAGCAGCATAGCAATCGGTTTTCCAACTATTAAACTTCTACCTATTATGACGGCGTGTTTCCCTTCTGTATCAACATTATACCTTTTGATTAGTTCAATTATTCCTAAAGGAGTACAGGGAACGAAAAGAGGATCTCCCTCCATTATCTTCCCCAGATTATAGGGATGGAAACCGTCAACATCCTTCTTAGGGGAAATGCTTTCGATTACCTTTTTCGAATCTATATGATCCGGTAGTGGTAATTGAATAAGTATACCGTCTATTGAATCGTCTTCGTTAATCTTAACCAGACTGCCTATAAGTTCCTCTTCTTTAATATCATTTGGAAAACTTACGACATCTGTTTCAATTCCGCATTTTTTTGAAGCTCTGACCTTACTCCTGACATAAACTGCGGAAGCGGGGTCATCACCTACAATGAATACATTGAGGCGCGGAGCTCGAAAGCTCTTTGAAAATGATTCAATTTCACCGGCAAGCTCATCTATTATTATATTAGCCACATTCCTGCCGTCTATAATATTTCCCCTTCCAGGATCCATTACTGACACTCCTTCTCATCGATCTTCTTTAAAATCCTTTCCACTTTTCTTGCTTTCCCCGTTCTGTTATCAATATCAACAAAAAGACCTTCAATAACCGGGATTTCCCCTCCAATTTTGAATTTCTGCTTTATTCCCTTCAGAAATCTATTTATTGTTTCCTTTTTTTTCATTCCAATTACAGAATCAAAAGGCCCCGACATACCCAGATCTGTTTGATAGGCTGTTCCATTACGCAGAATTCTTTCATCAGCAGTTGGAACATGTGTATGCGTCCCCACAACAACACTGACTCTCCCGTCGAGATAAAATGCCATTGCAAGTTTTTCACTGGTAGCTTCAGCGTGAATATCAACCAATATGATCTTTATATTATCTTCAAGTTCTCTCAGGATCTTATCAACAGTCCTGAAGGGACAATCTATCGCCGGCATGAACACCCGTCCCTGAAGATTAATGACAGCAACTGAGGTTCCGTTAATTTCTGTTATTAAATGTCCCTTTCCGGGCACATCCTCCGGATAATTCGCCGGACGCAGGATATCATTATCCAGCCCCAAAAGTTCAACGCCTTCAGATTTATCCCAGATATGATTGCCTGAAGTCATTATATCCACACCGCAGTTTGAAATAACATTTTTAACTTTCTTTGTTATGCCAAACATGCCCGCGGCATTCTCCACATTTGCGACGCAGAGGTCTATCTGATAGTATTCTTTGAGTTGTGGAAGCCCTATCTTAAGGGCGTTCCTGCCTATCTTTGAAAGAACGTCTCCAAGTAACAATACCCTCATAAATCATCCGTTACTAATATTCAAAAAGGATTGGGATCACGTTGATCCCATAAATCCGTAACATTAACGAAACAAAAAAACAATTACAGGCACCTGTTCTGCCTGGTTGATGGTGCCGGCTATAAATTCTTCTGTTATTTCGCGTAATCAATTGCCCGTGTCTCTCTAATAACAACTACACGTATCTGGCCGGGATATTCCATGTCGTCCTCGATTTTTCTACTTATATCTTCAGAAAGCTGGACAGCATAATCATCCGTTATCTGTTTGGAATTAACCA
>Ga0102934_1000130_pt1 | contig 42733 bp, 39 predicted proteins | sample SalPonR2_A_D1_MG_FD_78175 | JGI IMG/M metagenome (GOLD analysis project Ga0102934, IMG submission 78175) | Salt pond soil microbial communities from South San Francisco under conditions of wetland restoration - Salt Pond MetaG R2_A_D1_MG | ecosystem: Environmental > Aquatic > Marine > Intertidal... | reverse complement strand
CGGATTGCCGTCTCGTTGGTCCGGCGTTCGGTCACGGCAGTCCGCGGCGCGCCGATCAGCGTCTCGGCGATGTCCGGCCAGTCTAGCCCCCCGGGACCGACGCGCATCCCGGGCAGGCCCATGTTGCCGGCCAGCTGCAGGTCGGTTTCGCGGTCGCCGATCACGGCCGAGCGCGACCGGTCCAGGCCGGGGTCGCGCAGGTAGTCGAGCAGCATGCCGACACCGGGCTTGCGGGTCGGCGCATGGTCGTCCGGAAAGGAGCGGTCGATGTGGACGGCGTCGAAGACGATGCCCTGCGATTCGAGTATCTGCAGCAACAGATCGTGCGGTCCCTGGAAATCGTCCTCCGGGAACGACGCCGTGCCGAGACCGTCCTGGTTGGTGACCATCACGAAGCGATAGCCGGCCGCCTTCAGTCTCAGCAGCGCCGGAATCACGCCGGGCATCAGCCGGAACTTCTCGAACGCATCGACCTGCTCGTCGGCGGGTTCCTCGATGAGGCAGCCGTCGCGGTCGATGAAAAGGATCTTCTTGGTGCTCATGCGGCGCGATTCTCCAGGAACTCGATCAGGGCGCGATTCTCGTCGTGCGTACCCACGGTGATTCGCACGCAGTTGTCCAGTCCGCGCTGGGCAGACTGGTTGCGCAGGCGGATGCCGGCGGTGGCCGCCTCGTCGACCAGGGCGGCGGCGTCGGCGACGCGGACCAGCACGAAGTTGGCCTCGCCGGGCCACATCGCCTGGATGCCACCGATGGTCTCGAGCGCTTCGACCAGGCGCGCCTTTTCGGCGTTCAGCAGCGCGACCCGCTCGGCCTGGGTGGCCAGCGCATCGGGGGTCAGGGCGGTCAGCGCGGCTTCGACGGTCGGCGTCGGCAACGGGTAGGGCGCGATGATCCGTTTGACCAGGCCGATCACGGCCGGGTCGGCGATGACCGCGCCGAGCCGGCAGCCGGCCAGCGCGTGCGCCTTCGACAGCGTGCGCAGCACGACCAGGTTCGGATGGCCGTGCTGCAGCGTGGTGGCCGATGCGCCGGACTGGAACTCGACATAGGCTTCGTCGACGACGACCAGCCCGCGGCCTGACAGCGCCGAACAGACCGACGTGATGACCTCCGGCTTCAGCACGTTGCCAGTCGGGTTGTTCGGCGAACACAGGAACGCCAGCTTGCAGTCACGCGCTCGTTCGACGAGGTCTCCGGGCGCGTCGAAGCGGTTCCCGCGCTCGACCAGCGGAGCCTCGACGACCCGGGCGCCCTGGACGCGGGCCGAGAGCGCGTACATGCCGAAGCACGGCGGGACGATCAGCACCGCGTCGCCCGGCGCGCAGAACGTGCGCACCAGCAGGTCGATGCCTTCGTCGCTGCCGCGCGTGACCAGCAGCCGCTCGGGGTCGACGTCGTAGAGGTCCGCCAGACGGCCGATCAGTGCGGCCGGCTGCGGATCCGGATACCGGTTCAGGCCCAGGCCCGGATCGCCCGGTGACGGGAACGGGTTCTCGTTGGCGTTGAGCAGGATGCCGGCCGAATCGGCCAGCGCGCGGGCCGACGCATACGGCGTCAGCGCGCGGATTTCCGGTCGCGCCAGGGCATCGAAGTCCGTGCTCATGACGGCGCCTTGTCCAGCGCGTCCAGCCGCGCCGTGATCGCCAGGCGGTGGGCGTCGAGTCGTTCGTGCGCGGCCAGCCGCGCGCCGGCCGGACCGAGTTCCCGCAGCCCTTCGGCGCTGGCCGACTGCACCGTCATCCGGCGCAGGAAGTCGGCCGTGCCGAGACCGCTGTGGGTCCGCGCCCAGCCGCCGGTCGGCAGCGTGTGGTTGGTGCCCGAGATGTAATCGCCCAGCGATTCCGGCGTCCAGCGGCCGACGAACACCGAGCCGGCGGTGGTGATCCGGCCGGCCAGCGACTCGGCCTGATCCGTGGCGACGATCAGGTGCTCCGGCGCGTAGGCCTCGCTGACCTCGACGGCGGCGTTCATGTCCGGTACCCGGACGATCGCGGCATGTTCGAGAGCTTTTCGCGTGACTTCTGCGCGCGGCAGGCTCTCCAGCCGGTCGGCCAGCGCGTCGGGAACGGCGTCGACGAGCCGGTCGGAATCGGTGACCAGCAGCACCTGCGAGTCCGGGCCGTGCTCGGCCTGGCTGAGCAGGTCGAGCGCGATCCAGTCGGCATCGGCGCTATCGTCGGCCAGCACCATCACTTCCGATGGCCCGGCCGGCAGGTCCTGGGCCGCGCCGTCGACGTCCAGCGCGACCTGGCGCTTGGCTTCGGCGACGAAGCGGTTGCCCGGCCCGTACAGTTTGGTGCAGGCCGGCACCGACTCGGTCCCGTAGGCCATGGCAGCGATCGCCTGCGCGCCGCCGGCGATCAGCACGCGGTCGAGGCCGAGCTTCTCGGCCACGGCCAGCACCGCGTCGTCGGCGCGGCCCTGTGCGTTCGGCGCTGTCGTCAGCACGATTTCGCGGCAGCCGGCCAGCCGGGCCGGCACCAGCAGCATGATTGCCGTCGACGGTAGCGGGGCCGAGCCGGCCGGCACGTAGAGGCCGACCGGGCCCAGCGGGACGTGGCGCATCGCGCAGGTCACGCCGGGCGCCGTTTCGACCGAGTAGTCCCTCGGACGGCCGCGTTCATGGAAGGCGCGTACGGTTTCGATCGCCCGGTCGATGGCTGCGTCCAGGTCGGCGTCCAGCGGTTCGCGGGTGGCCACGGCCTGCCACAGCGATTCCGGCTCGACGCGGTCGAAGCGTCGGGTGCAGTCGAGCAGTGCGGCGTCGCCGCCGGCCCGAACCTCGGCGATGATCGATTCGACCTGTCGGGTGAGTTCGTCGTCGGATTCCATCCGCGGGCGCGCCAGCAGCGCGCGGCGCTGCTGGACGTCCAGCGCGGACCAGTCGGCGATGGTGAGGTTCGGTCGTCTCATGCCAGCATCTTCTCCACCGGCAGCACCAGGATCGCCGACGCGCCGGCCTGTTTGAGTTCTTCGAGGTGCTCCCAGAACACCTGCTCGGTGCACAGCGCGTGGACCGCAACGCGGCCGGGCTGGCCTTCCAGCGGCAGCACCGTCGGTGTTTCGGCGCCTGGCAGCACCGCCGAGATCCGGTCCAGCTTCTCGCGCGGGGCATGCAGCATCACGTACTTGGTTTCCTGTGCGGTCTGCACGCCCTGGATGCGCTGGACCAGCTTGTCGAGCAGAGCCTGTTGTTCCGCGTCGAGCTTCGACGGCCCCCGATAGAGTGCCGCCTGGCTCTCCAGCACGGTGTCGACGGCCTTCAGGTGGTTGGCCCGAAGGGTGGTCCCGGTCGAGACCAGGTCGACGATCGCCTCGGCCGTGCCGAGGCTGGGCGCGATCTCGACGGCACCGCTGAGTTCGACGATATCCGCCGAAATGCCGTTATCGTGCAGCCATCGTGCAGCCAAATGGGGGTAACTGGTCGCGATCCGGGCGCCTTCGAGCTGCTCGGGGCCGCGATAATCCTGACCTTCGGGCAGGGCCAGCATCAGCCGGCAGTGACCGAAGTCCAGCGACGCCAGTGCGTCCAGCGCGGCACCGGGTCGGCGGTCGGCCGCTTCGAGCAGCGCTTCGGCGGCGACGTTCTCGCCGACGATCCCCAACTCGCAGACGCCTTCGAGCAGCAGGCGCGGAATGTCGTCGTCGCGGACCAGCAGCAGGTCCACCGGCAGGTTGCGGCCGTACCAGAACAACTTGTCCTTGCTGCGCGAGAACTGCAGCCCCGCCCGCTCGAGCAGCTTCAGCGAGGTTTCCGACAGCCGGCCGGATTTCTGGATCGCGATCTTCAGTCGTCGTTCGTTCATGATTCGTCTTCGCCTTGCAGTCGTTTCAGGGCCAGCGCGTAGCCGCCGTGCCCCATGTCCAGGAATCGCGCGACGCGTCCGATGGTGGTGACGCTGACTCCGGTGCGGTCGTGGATCTCGCGATACGGCAGGCCGGCGTCCAGCAGCTGGACCACCCGCCAGCGATCGACCAGCGCCTCGAGCTCCGCCGGCGTAGTGAGATCGCGCAGCAGCGCGCGGATCTCGTCGGGCGTTTCCATTGCGTGGAATGCCTCGGCCAGGCTGTTGCGGGCGGCCCGGTTGGCCTTCAGGTGGCGCTCGTCGAGTTGTTTCATGGCGGTGGAATGCAGCTGATTTTTCAGCATGCTAACACGCTTTTGTATTAATACGCTATTACATTGAAAGGTCTGGTTCGAGCGAGGCGCGAGTCCGCCGGCGATCGTCGGCGTGCGTCGGGCCGGCGCGCCGCTGGCATCGGGCGGCCGCACCCCCGGGCCACGCCCCTGTTACATCGGCCGGACTGCGCGTGCGCCAACGGCCGGTTCGATTGCCCAGCTGCGTGGTACAGGCTAGAATGCTCCGCTTTGCGCGTGAACGCGGCGTTCGCCGCAGCGTGCGCCGGAATGGCCATCGTTTCCGGAATTGGAACTCCATCCAATCGATCGACTCTTCGATCCCCAATCGGATCACCGAATCGAACGACAACGACTGCAGTCAACGAAAACAACCAGGGAGACCCCATGAACATGAGTCTGATCCCGCCGGTGCTCGGAATCATCGGGCTGATCACGGCCTTCATCATCTTCAGCGCGATGATGCGCTACCCGGTCATGGAAGGAAAACCGGCCGATATCGCGAAGCTGATCCAGCAGGGTGCGATGGCCTTTATGCGCCGCGAGCTGGTGATGATCGCAGCGTCGGTCGGCGTCCTGTTCATTGCGCTGGCCTTCTCCGGCCTCGGCATCGAGACGGCGATTTCGTTCCTGGTCGGCGCGTTCTGCTCGGCCATCGCCGGTTACTTCGGCATGATCGCCGCGACCCGCGCCAACGTCCGCACGACGACCGCGGCCCATAACCACGGCACCGATCAGGCGCTGACCGTCGCGTTCTACGGCGGCTCGGTGATGGGTCTGGTCCTGGCCTCGCTGGGCCTGCTCGGCCTGGGAACGCTCTACCTGGTGTTCGGTACCGACCCGGAAACCGCGCATCGCATCCACGGCTTCGGCATGGGCGCCGGGGTGGTCGCGTTGTTCTATCGCGTCGGCGGCGGCATCTTCACCAAGTCCGCTGACGTCGGCGCCGACCTGGTCGGCAAGGTCGAGGCGGGCATCCCCGAGGACGACCCCCGAAACCCGGGCGTGATCGCCGACAACGTCGGCGATAACGTCGGTGACGTTGCCGGCATGGGCTCCGACATCTTCGAGTCCTACTGCGGCGCGATGATTGCCACGGTGGCCCTGGCCACGGTGATGGTCAAGCAGGCCGGATCCACCGGCATGGTCCCGGGCATGGGTCCGGACCAGGCGCTGATGGGCTTGCCGCTGCTGCTGTCTTCGCTGGGCCTGGTCTGCTCCATCCTGGCCATCGGCCTGGTCCGCCTGTCTGCCAGAAAGAGCCCGGAAGTGGCGCTTCGCATCGGTACGATTTCAGCGGCGCTCGGTTTCGTGATCCTCGCGTATTTCCTGATCAGCGCGCTGGATATCCAGAACGGTGTCTGGCTGGCAACCATCGTGGGTGCCGTCGGCGGCGTGATCATCGGCCTGTCGACCGAGTACTACACCGCGGCCAAGCCGATTCGCGATATCGCGAAGTCGGGCGAAACCGGTCCGGCAACGGTGATCATCGCGGGCCTCGCCACCGGGATGCAGTCGGTCGCGATTCCGATCCTGACGATCTGCCTGATGATCTTCATCGCCAATGCGCAGGCCGATCTGTACGGCGTCGGCGTCGCGGCGGTGTCGATGCTGGCCACGGTGGGCATGACCATGGCCATCGACGCCTACGGTCCGGTCGCCGACAACGCCGGCGGTATCGCGGAGATGGCGGCCCTGGGCGAGGACACCCGAAAGATCACCGACTCGCTCGATGAACTGGGCAATACGACGGCGGCGATCGGCAAGGGTTTCGCGATCGGTGCTGCCGCGCTGGCTGCGCTGACGATCATCTCGGCCTACATCGCCGAGATCCAGCACGACATGACCGACTTCGTGCTGGCCATTTCCGATCCAAACGTACTGATCGGGATGTTCATCGGCGGCCTGTTCCCGTTCCTGGTCGCATCGATCACGATGACCGCGGTGGGTGCAGCGGCCTTCGAGATGATCCAGGAGATTCGCCGTCAGTTCCGCGAGATTCCGGGCCTGCTCGAGGGCAAGGCCGAACCGGATGCCGCGCGCTGCGTCGACATCGCCACGACTTCGGCGATCAAGCGCATGCTGTTACCGGCCGCGCTGGCCGTACTCGGCCCGGTGGTGGTCGGTTTCGGCCTCGGTCCGGAAGCGCTCGGCGGAATGCTCGGTGGCGCTTTGGTCGCGGCGGTGCTGCTGGCTCTGACCATGGCCAATGCCGGGGGTGCCTGGGACAATGCCAAGAAGCACGTCGAGAAGGGCAACTTCGGCGGCAAGGGCTCCGAGACCCATAAGGCGAATGTGGTCGGCGACACCGTCGGCGATCCGCTGAAGGACACCTCGGGCCCGTCGATGAACATCCTGATCAACGTGATGGCCATCGTCAGCCTCGTCATCGCCCCGCTGCTCCACTGAGCGAAGCGATCACGCACCACCCGAAGCGCGGCCCCCGGCCGCGCTTTTTTTTGCTTTTTTCGGGGCTAGCGTTACGTTCTCTAAAGGATGCGCGCAAAGACGCGAAGGCGTGAAGAAAGGCAATTCGATTGGAAAACCGCTTGAGCGAGTGGACCCATACCTGAAAACCTCTTCCGGAACCAACCAAGTAACGCTTGAATCTGGACACGTTTCGCTGTTTCGGGTTTCTCTTTGCGTCTTCGCGTCCATCCTCTGGAGAATCGGCCGCAACGCCACGGCCGAACGCGACGTTTCAGCGAATGTCGATCAGGGTCTTGATGGCATGCTGGACGTAGGCTTCGAATTCATCACTGCCGCGGTCCGGGGTCATGCCGCGGGTCTGCAGCTGGATGTAACCGACGTAGCTGGTGTAGGTCAGGCGGGCGCGGTGACGGGCGGATTCGGCGTCGAGGCCGAGCTCGCGGAATGCTTTGGCGAGGTAATCCAGCCTGCGCTGGGTGACGCGCTCGAGCACCGGTCGAACTCGCGGGTCGTCGCTGGCGGCACACAGGGCTGCGTGGATCTGGTGGCTGCGGTTCTGGCGGCTGGTCCGGAGCACGAACTCGGCCAGGCGGTCGGCGGCCGGTTGTTCGGAATCCAGCGAGCGGGCCAGGGATTCGATGTCCTGGCGCTCCCAGCGGTCCAGCGCCTGCTCGAGCAGCTGGTCGCGGGTCGGAAAATGCCAGTAGAAACTGCCCTTGGTGATGCCCAGTCGCCGTGCCAGCGGTTCGACACCCAGTCCGGCGAGGCCTTTTTCGGCAATCAGGTCGAGCGCGGCCCGTTCCCAGTCGGCCGCCGTCAGGGTGGTCTTCTCGGTCGTGGTCGCCGCAGGATGAACTACGCTCATCGACGCATTCTAGCAGTGCGTCGCGCGGCCGCGGGGTGTCAGTCCGATTTGCGCAGTGCGTCGAGTTCTAGCACGCGCGGAGTGATCTGGAGAATCGTATGCCGGACTTCCTTGTCGAGCACCAGCTTGGCGTCACGGGCGAAGGCCTCGAGCCGTCGATCGAAGGTGAGGTTGCCTTCGTCGTCGCGGCCGAGAACGTCGATGTCCTGCAGCGACTCGATGAACTGCTTGAACAGCGTTCGGTCCGAGAACTCCGGCGCATCGAACTGGTGCAGCAGCGAGATGCGCTGGGCCGACAGCGTGCACAGCTGTTCGAGTTGTTGCCGGCTGAGTTTGCCCGAGCCGTTCTTGGCCAGCACGGCGATGGTGATGTAGTAGCGCTCGAAGGTCTGCAGCATGACGTTGCCGAGCAGCCGCAGGTAATAGGTCGCGTCGGAACCGCCCGGGGTTCGCTGCAGGTAGTCGCCGCTCATTCCGATCAGGCCCAGCCGGACCAGCGCGTCGGTGCAGCGCTGGATGATGATCGGTACTTCGGCCGGGTCCCAGGGCAGAAAGAGTTCCTTCTTCAGGAAGGGATAGACCGCTTCGCTGAGCCGACGAACCCGGGTCTTGCCCACTCGCTGGTTGTTCAGGAAGCAGCATGCGATCCACGCCGGCATCGCCAGCAGGTGGGCGATGTTGTTGCGGAAATAGGTCAACAGCACGGCGTTGCCGGGCTCGATGCGGATGATGTCGCCGAGATCGTGGGCCTGGCGTTCGATGATGCCGAGTTCCAGGCCGTACTCGATGATCTGTCCGGGCGTCAGTTCGGTGATCGTGATCCTGTCGGAATACGCGGTCATGCGCAGCAGCCGCTGGTAGACCCCGATCATCGACTCCAGGTCGTCTTCGTCCAGTGCGTGCTTGCGGCTGGCCAGCAGGGCTGCGGCCAGCAGATTGACCGGATTGACGTGGGCGGCGCGGTTGATGTTGACCATGATGCCGTTGGCCAGTTCGTCGACGGCGTGAGGCAGCCATTCCGGCTTGCTGTCGGGCTCGAAACGCTGCTCGGCCCAGTCGGGGCAATGCTTGTCGAGCAATGGCCCGAGCCGGATCGGTTCGCCGAAACTGACCTGCACCTGGCCGTAGTTCTTCCGGATGATGTTGATGACGTTGCGGAAGTCGGCCAGTGATTCCGGCCGCTTTTCCTTGCCCGACAGCTCGGAGATGTAGGAGTTGCCTTCGGCCAGGCGCTCGTAGCCGATGTAGACCGGCTGGAACAGCACCGGACGCTCGCGGCTGCGGAGGAAGGCGCGGATCGTGATCGACAGCATGCCGGCACGCGGCGGCAGCGACCGGCCGGTCCGCGAGCGCGTGCCCTCGATGAAGTATTCCAGCGCGACCCCCCGATCGATGATGGTCGCGACATACTCGTTGAAGACCGCCGAGTACAGCGGCTGTGCGCGGAAGGAGCGGCGCAGGAAGAACGCCCCGCCGAAGCGCAGGAACCGGCCGACTACCGGCAGGTTCAGGTTGATGCCGGCCGCGATGTGCGGGGGAACGAAGCCGCGCCGATACAGGATGAACGACAGCAGCATGTAGTCGATGTGGCTGCGGTGACAGGGCACGTAGACGATCTCGTGGCCCTGCTGCGCCTCGCGGAAGTCGCTGAAGTGGAACACCTGCACGCCGCGGTAGATGCGGTTCCAGAACCACGACAGCAACAGCTCGGCGATCCGGATGAATGAATACGAATAATCGGCCGCGATCTCGTAGGCGTAGGTGCGGGCGTCGGCTTCGGCCTTGTGAATCTCGATCTTTTCACGGCGGGCTTTCTGCGCGATGGCGGCCTGGACCGGATCGGAGCGGACGACCCGATCGACCAGCGTGCGCCGGTGCGACCGGTCGGGGCCGATCGCGGCGGTCCGCACGCGCTTGAAGTGGACCCGCAGAACCCGGCTGACGCGACGCAGGTCGAGCTCGGTGCCCTGGCCCTCGGCCGCGACTTCGGCCAACGACACCGGTTTACCGAACTGGACGAAGGTGGCCCGTCCGTTGACCAGCGTGGCCAGCAGTCGCCGGAAGCGGCCGCCGATGTCCCAGTTCTCCGAGAACAGGATCTTGGCGATCGCCTGTTCCTTTTCGGGTGCGCGGCCGATCAGGACCGAGACCGGAACGATCCGTACGTCGTCGAGCCGGCCGGCATCGATCGCGCCGATCAGCGTTTCGAGCATCTGGGAATGCCGTCGCTTGACCGGGCGACGGACCAGCAGGCCGCGATGGCGGCGGCTGGCGCCGTAGCGGCGCGGAAGATCGACATCGCCCGCCTCGAAATCCGCGTCGAGCTGCGGCCAACCGCGCTTGCGGCAGATCTCGTCGACGATCAGCAGCGAACTCAGCGCATAGGTGTCGAGGATGTAGAAGACCGGGGTGCCCTGGTCGAGCTTCAGGTCATCGACGTCTTCTGGAAGCACCGTTGCACGGACCCACCAATGCAGTACCCTCCGCCACAGCGCACGCCATTGGCGGCCCAGCGCATGCAGGGCCTGACCGGGGAAACGGCGGTGGGCGGGGTTCGACGACATCGAGGGCGGGTCGCTCCTGGCGGGGCGCAGAGTTTACCACCGGCGACCCCGGTCACGATTCGAGCCGGAGACCGTGCGCTCGGGGCAAAAAAAGAGGCAGGACGGAAGCGTCCTGCCTGCAAACCGGCCGGGGCCGGATTCATCCCCACGTGATCATGGCGACACGCTTGATCGGATGTTGTTTTCACTCAGGCCGGATCGCGACGACGACCCGGCGTGGAGAAATAATAACCTGAAGCAGGTTTTGAATGCAATACCTTGACTAGATTCCGTAACGTGCTGTTTTGATTATTTAAAAACGGATTCGATCTGCGCCTGGATCGCCGCGGCCGCGGCGGCCGGGTCGTCGGCATCCCGGATCGGGCGCCCGACGACGATGTAGTCGGCGCCGTTGGCGAAGGCCTGTTCGACGCTGAGCGTCCGCTTCTGGTCGTCGGTGTTGGCCACCGGCCGGATGCCGGGGCAGACCGCGATCAGGGCCGGATCGGCGCCGGCCCGCAGCGCAGGGACCTCCAGGCCGGACGACACGACGCCGTCGCAGCCCAGCTTCACAGCGCGCTTCGCGCGCGACAGCACCAGCGCGGCCACGTCGCAGTCGAAGCCGAGGTCGTCGAGGTCGCCCTGGTCGAGGCTGGTCAGTGCGGTGACCGCGAGAATCCGGCTGCTGCCCTTGTTGGCCGCGGCTTCGGCCAGCATCGCGTCCTGGCCGTGTACGGTGATGAAATCCACGCCCCGTTTCGACAGCTGGGCCACTGCACGTCCGACCGTGGCCGGCACGTCGAACAGTTTCAGGTCGGCGAACACCTGTTTGCCGGCGGCGTTCAGTTCGTCGGCCAGCTCGAAGTACGCGCCCGACAGGAACAGTTCCAGCCCCAGCTTGTAGTAGCGAACGTGCTCGCCGAGCGTGGCGATCAGTGTCCGGGCACGATCGGCGTCGGGCACGTCCAGCGCGAAGATCAAGCGATCGGCGGGGTCAGACACGGGATTGTTCGTAAGCATGGATATGGTCCTTGATGCGTCGGGAAACGGGGCCGGGGGCCTGCATGTGAACATGGTGGCCGCCCTCGAATTCGGCCAGCTGCAGATCGCGCACGGCCGCAGCCCGGCGTTCCATCAGGCCGTCGGGCAGCAGCCGCGACCGAGGCGCGGCCAGGGCGCACAGCGTCGGCGCTTCGATCGCGGACAGCAGGTCGAGCACCTGGGGCTCGGTGTATCGCTGGGTCGATGGCCAGGTCAGGCGCAGATCGTGGCGCCACTGCCAACCCCCTTCTTCGGTCTCGACCAGTCCGCGCTCGGCGAGCTGCTGGGCAGCGGCAAGCGGGAGATCGGAGTCGTGGATGCGTGCCTGGACGGCGGCCTCGCGATCGGGGTGGACCCTGCGAGGCCGCTGGCGCTGCCGGCCGAGCGCGTGGCGCCAGTTCGCGGCGGTCCGGTCGCCTGGCGCGGAAAGCGGACCGAGCCCTTCGACGACAGCGAGTGTCCGGATCCGGCGCGGACAGGCCGCGGCGGTCACCGAGGCAACCGCACCGCCCAGCGAGTGACCGAGCAGGTGTGCGTCGTTCCAGCCCAGCGCGTCGAGCGCGCCGAGCGCATCGAACACGTAATCGTCGAAGTGATACCGGGCCGCGACCGGTCGCGGCGGCGATTCGCCGTGGCCCGGAAAATCGATGCAGACCAGGTCGAGATCATCGAGCCCCTCGAAGGTCGGGGCCCAGCTCAGTGCATTGTCCAGCCAGCCGTGAAGGGCCAGCACGGGTGGGCCGTTGCCGGGTCGATGCAGACCGGCGAGACGCGTTCCGGTGTCCGGCAGCGTCAGTTCGATCGGGTGAGTTCGTGACATGGTCCGTGGACAGTGGCCGGCGCGTTGAAGTAGTGTACCGGGATGATGAACGGCATCGGCTCGAGTTCCCGATGCCGGGAGAGAATGGATGAAGAAGTTTCGAGAACCGGACGCAGAAGAAGAAGCCGAACACGACATCTTCAATCCGGGTGTTTCCGAGGAGCAGCGCAAGCGTGCCGAGGAGATGCTGGGCGGAAGCGGATTGTCGATGTTCATCGAGCAGCGCGCGATGGATTCCGAGTTCCGGCGGGGGGTGCTGATCGGCCTGGACGGATCCAACCCGATCGAGGTCGCCGTCTCGCCGATGGTCGACGAGACCCTGCGCGAGTTCGTGGTGTTGTGCGACCGCCCGCTGCACGCCAAGGAGAAGGCCCAGATCATCACTCGCCGCGCCGGACGCGAGACGAAGCTGATGGGCTCGCTGACAGCCAGCCGACCGGGTCGCCGCAAGGAAGATCGCGCGGCCGATCCTCCGGTCCACGTCGCGCGCTTTTTCGACAATGCCTGACGGCGTCCGGCCGACGTCGTGATCAGCCGATCCGCTCCAGCACTGCGTAGCCGGCAACCAGCCACTTCGGCCCGGCATCGTCGAAATTGATCTGGATGCGGGCGTTTTCGCCCTGACCCTCGACCGACAGCACCGTGCCGGCGCCGAACTTCGCGTGGCTGACCCGGCTGCCGAGTGACGGCAATCCGCCGCCCTGGTCGCGCGGGGCGCGAGCCTGGCTGACCTGCATCCGGGGGCGAACGTCCTCGACCAGTCCGGGCGGCAGTTCGCCGACGAAGCGCGACGGCCGGCCGAACAGGGTCTGGCCGTGCAGACGCCGCGATTCAGCGTAGCTCAGGTACAGCAGCTCCATCGCTCGGGTCATGCCGACGTAGGCCAGCCGGCGTTCTTCGGACAGCCGGCCGGGTTCCTCGGTCGACTTTTGGTGCGGGAACAGGCCTTCCTCCAGGCCGGCCATAAACACCAGCGGAAACTCCAGGCCCTTGGCCGAGTGCAGCGTCATCAGCTGGACGCAGTCTTCCCACTTCTCGCCCTGGTGTTCGCCGGCTTCCAGCGCGGCCTGGGTCAGGAACGACGCGGTCGGACTCAGGCCCGCCTGCTCGTCCTCGATCGACGGCTCGAAGTTCTCGGTCGCGCGGATCAGCTCGTCGAGGTTTTCCTGGCGCGCTTCGGCGCGGTCGGCCGGCTCGCGCGCCCGGTAGTGTTCGATCAGCGCCGAGCGTTCGATGATGCGGTTCATGATCCCGCCGAGATCGGTGGATTCTGCGGCGTCTTCCAGCTCCCGGATCAGCTCGACGAAGCCGGCCAGCGCGTTGCGGGCCCGTCCGCTCACCGCGCCGGTGTTCAATTGATGCAGCGTGGTGTCCCACAGCGAGCGGTCCTGGGCCCGCGCGGCCTCGCGCAGGCCGGCCACGGTGCGCTCGCCGATGCCGCGCGCCGGCACGTTGACGATGCGCTCGAAGGCCGCGTCGTCGGCCGGGTTGTGGACCAGCCGCAGGTAGCCCAGCGCGTCGCGCACCTCGGCGCGCTCGAAGAAGCGCAGCCCGCCGTAGACCCGGTACGGAATGTCGGCGCGCAGCAGCGCCTGTTCGAACAGCCGTGACTGGGCGTTGGAGCGATACAGCACCGCTGACTCCGACGGCTGCCGGCCGGACTCGACCCAGTCCTGGATGCGCCCGACGATGAACTCGGCTTCTTCGTCCTCGTTGTAGGCAGCGAACACCCGGATCGGCTCGCCATCGTCGCCTTCGGTCCAGAGGTTCTTGCCCATCCGGTCGTCGTTGTGGTCGATGACCCGGTTGGCGGCCTCGAGAATGGTCTTCGTCGAGCGATAGTTCTGTTCCAGCCGCACCACCTCGGGCTCGAAGTCGCGCACGAAATGCTGCACGTTCTCGACCCGCGCGCCGCGCCAGCCGTAGATCGACTGGTCGTCGTCGCCGACCACGAACAGCCGCGCGTCCTCGCCGCCGGCCAGCAGCCGGACCAGCGCGTACTGCAGGGTGTTGGTGTCCTGGAACTCGTCGATCATGACGTGGCCGAAGCGGTTGCGGTAGTACGCCAGCCGCTGCGGGTTGTCGCGCAGCAGCTCGACGGTGCGCAGCATCAGCTCGGCGAAGTCGACCAGGCCGGAGCGCTCGCAGGCGGCCTGGTAGGTGCGGTAGATCTCGACCATCTGCGCGGTCAGCGGGTTGCCGCCCGGGTCGATGTGATCGGGCCGCACACCGTCGTCCTTGCGCGCGTTGATGAAGCCCTGGACGACCCGCGGCGGGTACTCGCCCTCGTCGAGCTGCATCTCGCGGATGGTCCGGCGGATCAGCCGGTACTGGTCGTCGGAGTCGAGGATCTGGAAGTTCGGATTCAGCCCCGCCTCGTCGGCGTGCAGCCGGAGGATGCGGTGGCAGATGCCGTGGAAGGTGCCGATCCACAGCCCGGCCGACGGGATCTGCAGCAGTTCCTCGACCCGGCCGCGCATCTCGCTGGCGGCCTTGTTGGTGAAGGTCACCGCCAGCAGCGACATCGGCGAGGCATGCTCGACCTGGATCAGCCATGCGATCCGGTGCACCAGCACCCGCGTCTTCCCCGATCCGGCGCCGGCCAGCACCAGGCAATGCGGCGCCTCGACCGTCACCGCCTGCCGCTGCGCGTCGTTCAGCTCGTCGAGAATGTGGGAAACGTCCATCGGGGTCTGCGGTTCGGGGCCGTGGCCATGTGCGGTCAGAAAAAGCGAAAGGAAACCGCAGATGGACGCAGATTAACGCAGATAAGGAAAAAGAATTCGGGTGCGGCCCGCCGGGACCTTCGGTGGGATACCGCCGAATCCTCCGATCCCGTTGGGGCTCATCGGCAATCGACCCGATCGATCGCTCTGTTGATCCTTAACTGTCTTTATCTGCGTCCATCTGCGTTCATCTGCGGTAAAAACTCAAGAACTCTTGTCCCGCGCCAGCGCCCGGTGTCCGATGTCGCCGCGCCAGTAGGCCTGGGCGAAGCCGATCCGGGGCAGCCAGCGGTAGACCTCGCCGTGGGCCTGTTCCAGCGTGTCGCCGATCGCGGTCACGCAGAGCACCCGCCCGCCGGCGGTGACGGTCTGCTCGTCTTGAATCTTCGTGCCGGCGTGGAAGACCTTGACCGTATCCGGCCAGTCGGTGTCCAGGCCGGTGATGGCGTCGCCCTTGCGGTAGGCCTCCGGGTAGCCGCCGGCGGCCATGACCACGCCGATGGTGACCCGCGGGTCCCAGTCCAGGTCGACCTCGGACAGCCGGCCATCCAGCGCGGCGAGCAGCACCTCGGCCAGGTCGGACTTCAGTCGCATCAGGATCGGCTGGGTCTCCGGATCGCCCATCCGGACGTTGAATTCCAGCACCTTGGCGCCGGTGCGGGTGACCATCAGCCCGGCGTACAGGAAGCCGGTGAACCGGTGGCCGTCGGCGGTCATGCCCTCGGCGGTGGGCTTGATCACGGTTTCGAGTACCTGCTGCTCGAGCTCGGGCGTGATCACCGGCGCCGGCGAACAGGCGCCCATGCCGCCGGTGTTCGGACCGCGGTCGCCCTCGTCGCGCTGCTTGTGGTCCTGGCTGGTCGCCAGCGCGACGATGTCGGTGCCGTCGACCAGCGCGATGAAGCTGGCTTCCTCGCCGACCAGGAACTCCTCGATGACCACGCGGTGACCGGCCGCGCCGAACGCGTCGCCGGAAAGCATGTCCTTCAGCGTGGCCTCGACGGTCTTGATGTCCTCGGCGATCACCACGCCCTTGCCCGCGGCCAGGCCGTCGGCCTTCAGCACCAGCGGCAGCGCGTGGCCGCGGGCGAAGTCCATCCCGGCCTCGACGTCCTCGACCACGGTCCAGTCGGCGGTCGGGATCCGGTGCTTCGACAGGAACTGCTTGGCGAAGGCCTTCGACGATTCCAGCTGCGCCGCGGCGGCGGTCGGACCGAAGCACTTCAGGCCCTCGGCGGTGAAGCGGTCGACCACGCCGGCGGCCAACGGCGCTTCCGGCCCGACCACCGTCAGTCCGACCTCGCGCGACTTCGCCAGCGCCACCAGCCCGTCGATGTCCTCGGCGCCGACCGCGACGTTCTCCACGCCCGGCTCGGCCGCCGTCCCGCCGTTGCCCGGTGCGACCAGCACCTTCTCGACGCGGGCCGACTGCGCCAGTTTCCAGGCCAGCGCATGCTCGCGCCCGCCCGATCCGATGACCAGAACGTTCATTTTCTTGCCCGCTGGAAGTGTGGCTTCGATTCTAACGCTCGGGCTCGATTGAAAAGCGCTCGCGCAGAGACGCAGATACGCGGAGAACAAGCCAATCAAAGAAGAAAGGAAAATAGGGCGAGGTGCGTCGTGTTCGCGGCACAACGCGGGTCGAAATCCCGGAGCGGCGTTGATCAACGGCGCCGTCATCCGAGGGTCAGCAAAGCGGGTGCCCGGTCTCTCGGAACTTAAGGATCCGGCGAGACCGGGAAGCGTACGTTCAAGGTCTCTGCGCAGCCGAAACCCCCGAGTGGAGTTTCTGGATCGAATGGGGCCGGGTCTCTCTGCGCCTCTGCGTCTCTGCGAGAGGCTTTTCGGGCGTTCGGATGCCCGTTGCCTCAGACCACCTTGACCTGCGCGAACTTCCGCTTGCCCACCTGCAGCAGACCGGTGAAGCCGGACGGCAGCATCAGTCCGCGGTCGTCGACCTTCTCACCGTCGATCTTGACCGCGCCCTGCTTGATCATGCGGAACGCGTCGGAGTTCGAGGCGGTGAGACCGGCGGCGGTGAGGGCCGCGGCGATGCCGAGCTGGCCGTCGTCGCCGGCGGGCAGTTCGGTTTCGGGCAGGTCGTCGGGCAGCTGACTGTCGCGGAAGCGGGCCAGGAAGGCGTCGCGCGCCTGCTCGCCGGCGCCTTTGCCGTGGAAGCGGTCGACGATCTCGATGCCGAGTTCGAACTTGACGTCGCGCGGGTTGCGGCCCTCGGCGATCGCGGTCTTCAGCGCCTCGATCTCGGCGGTGGGGCGGAAGCTCAGCAGCTCGAAGTAGCGCCACATCAGCTCGTCGGAAATGCTCATGAGTTTGCCGAACATCTCGTCGGCCGGATCGTTGATGCCGATGTAGTTGTCGAGCGATTTCGACATCTTCTGGACGCCGTCGGTGCCTTCCAGCAGCGGCCAGGTGATGATGATCTGCGGCTTCTGGCCGGCCTGGCCCTGCAGCTGACGGCCGACCAGCAGATTGAACTTCTGGTCGGTGCCGCCCATTTCGATGTCCGCTTCCAGCGCCACCGAGTCGTGGCCCTGGACCAGCGGGTACAGGAACTCGTGGATGGCGATCGGCTGGCCGCCCTTGTAGCGCTTCTCGAAGTCGTCGCGCTCGAGCATGCGGGCGACGGTGTGCTGCGCGGCCAGCCGGATCATGTCGGCCGACGACATCTCGCCGAACCACTCGGAGTTGAACCGCACTTCGGTCTTCTCGCGGTCGAGCACCTTGAACACCTGATCGGCGTAGGTCTGCGCGTTGGCCTTGATCTCGTCTTCGGTCAGCGGCTTGCGGGTGACGTTCTTTCCCGTGGGGTCGCCGATCATGCCGGTGAAGTCGCCGATCAGGAAGATCACCGTGTGACCGGCGTCCTGGAAGCGGCGCATGGCGTTCAGGATCACCGTGTGGCCCAGGTGCAGGTCCGGTGCGGTCGGGTCGAAGCCGACCTTGACGCGCAGCGGGGTGTCGCCGGCCAGGCGCTCGGCCAGTTCGTCGGGCTGGATGACTTCGGCGGCGCCGCGGGTCAGTTCGGCGAGCAGGTCGGCGGTCGGTTCGGGGGTCTGGGCCATGGGTCGGTGCGTGGTCTTCGGCGCCGGCGTCGTCCGGCGGAGCGGTTGAGGTCGATCGGCCGGACAGTGTAGCGGCCCCGGCGCCGGCCCGGCGAGTCAATCGCGCGCTTGACGCATGGTGGATAATGTCGCCTTCGTCGATCATCGTTTCGCTTCGCGTATGCCCGGACCCTCCCCCATGGCCTCCCGCAAGACCTCCCCGCGCGCCCGCGCGGTGCGCGAGCGACTGAGTGCCCTTCGGCGCACCGTCTCGCCCTGGCTGGCGCGATCGTCGGTGCGGCTCGGATTGGTCGGTGCGGTCTGCGCCGTGGTGGTGTTGATCCTGAGTTTCGACACCGCGCCCCCGCCCGAAGCGCGCACCGCGGCGACCGAGAAGCCGCCGGTCGACGTGGAGCCCGCCGTGCCCGAGCTGCCGGCCGACGCCCCGGCCGGATCGACGCCGATCCCGATCACGCCGGTGTCCGAAGAGGCCGAGCCGGCGCCCTCGCCGGAGTTCGCCTGGGACTACGTGCAGGTGGCGTCCGGCGACACGCTGGAAATCATCTTCCGCCGGATGGGGCTGTCGCCGGGGCTGCTGCACCGGGTCGTCACGCTGGACGAGCACGGCCGTTCGCTGGCCGACCTGCGGCCCGGCGACGAACTGGCCTTCGACATCGCCGAAGACGGCGTCTTCCGCGCGCTGCGCGCCGAGAAGGACGACGAGCACTGGCTGTTCATCGAGGCGGTCCGGTCCGGCGACGGTGAGATCCAGCTCGGCAGCCGGCTCGAACCGCGCGAACTGGAGACCCGGATCGTCGAGATCGAGGCCGAGATCAGCTCGTCGCTGTTCGCGGCCGGCAAGAACGTCGGGCTGTCGGACAACATGCTGCTGCGGCTGGCCAACATCTTCGGCTGGGACATCGACTTCGCGCTCGACATCCGGCGCGGCGACCGCTTTGCGCTGGTCTTCGAGGAGATCTACCGCGACGGCCAGTTCCTGCGCCAGGGCGCGATCCTGGCCGCACGCTTCGTCAACCGGGGCGATACCTACCAGGCGGTGCGCTTCGACGCCGGCAACGGCCCCGACTACTACGACACCGAGGGCCGGCCGATGCGCAAGGCGTTCCTGCGCGCGCCGATCAACTTCACCCGGGTCTCGTCGAACTTCAACCCGCGCCGCCTGCACCCGGTGACCCGGCGCATGCGTCCCCACAACGGAACCGACTACGCCGCGCCGACCGGCACGCCGGTCTGGGCGGCCGGCGACGGCACGGTGCTGGAAGCCGGCTACACCCGACCGAACGGCAACTACATCTTCCTGCAGCACGGCAACCACATCGTCACCCGCTACCTGCACCTGTCGCGCAAGGACGTGCGTCGCGGCGACCGCGTCCGCCAGGGCCAGACCATTGGCGCGGTCGGCGCCACCGGGCTGGCGACCGGTCCGCATCTGCACTACGAGTTCCTGGTCAACGGCCGCCATCGCGATCCGCGTCAGGTCGACCTGCCGGAAGCCATCCCGCTGCCCGGCGACGTGCTGCCGACCTTCCGTGAGCACGCCGCGCCCTACCTGGCCCGGCTCGATCGCCTGATCCCGGTCGACATGATGCTGGCGCGCGGCGGCGGTTCCGCGCCGAACGACGCCGAGCGCTCCGCCGACGCCGGTGACTGAGCCGCCGCTCTACCTCGGCTTGATCTCCGGCACCAGCATGGACGGCATCGACGCCGTCGCCGTGCGCTTCGACCCCGACGGGGCAGTCATCGAGGCCGGGCACACCGGCGACTATCCCGACCCGGTCCGCGCGGCACTGGACGAACTTCGCGCCGACCCGGATGCCTTTCCGGCCGCGCGCCTCGCCCAACTCGATGCGGCCATCGGCCAGGCCTTCGCCGAGGCGGCCAATGCGTTGATCGATTCGGCCGGCCTGGACCGCGCAGCCATCCGCGCCGTCGGCAGCCACGGCCAGACCGCGCTGCACCGGCCCGAGGCGGTTCTGCCGCACACCGTCCAGCTCGGCGACCCGAGCCGGATCGCCCGGGCCACCGGCCTGGACGTGGTCGGCGACCTGCGCCGCGCCGACCTGGCCGCCGGCGGGCAGGGCGCGCCGCTGGCACCGCTGGTCCACCGCGCGCTGCTGCATCACCCGAACGAAGTCCGCGCCGTGGTCAACCTGGGCGGCATCGCCAACGTCACCCGGCTGGGGCCGGACGGTGCGGTGTCCGGCTTCGACACCGGCCCGGCCAGCTGCTTCCTCGACGACTGGTACCGCGCCCACCACGACACCGGGCGCTTCGACGCCGGCGGCGAATGGGCGGCCTCGGGCAGCGTCGACGAAGCGCTGCTCGCGCGCCTGCGCGACGATCCGTACTTCGCGCTACCGGCACCGAAAAGCACCGGCATCGAGTACTTCAGCCCGGCCTGGCTGCGCGCGCGGCTGCCGGCCGACGCTGCGCAGCGCCCGGCCGACGTCCAGGCCACGCTGGCCGAGTTCAGCGCCGCGACCCTGGCCGATGCACTGAACGACCTGGCCCCGGACCGCGTGCTGGTCTGCGGCGGCGGTGTCCACAACCCGCACCTGCTGGCCCGCGTTGCCGCCCGGCTCGACCGCGCGATCGCTCTCGAGCCGACCACCGACCACGGCCTCGATGCCGACCTGGTCGAAGCCACGCTGATCGCCTGGCTGGCCCGGGAATTCATCGAAGGCCGCCCCGTCGACACCCCGCCGATCACCGGCGCCGCCCACCCCGTGCGCCTCGGCGCGCTGTGGCCGGCGCCGCCATCCTGATTCCCGCGGCCGTCAAGAATTTCGCCGCCGGGCGCGTTTCAGTCTGCAGAAGGCCCCGATGTGCCCACGCGCCGCGCGTGGGGCGGTAGGGTTGAACCTTCGGTCGGCGCGCGGTTCGTGCACGTCGGCCCATGGCGAACGAACGGCAGGACCGATGAGCGACGATTCCGACGAACTTTCTGACCTGTGGGCGCGCCGCACCTCGCTGAGCGAGGCCGAGTGGACGCGCCTCTACCACCTCTGTCGGGCGGTGCTGGACGCGCGCCCCGACGCGATGGAGTCCCGGCTGGTGTCCGCCCGCGACCCGGCCGCCCGGCGCGCGCTGCGCGATTCGTTCTTCGTCGACAAGGTGCTGATGCCGGCCCACTCGCCGGGACGGGTGATGGGCTCGGAGCTCAAGCCCTGGGCGCTGCTGGGGTTCTACGCCAACTGGTTGCGCGACCAGCTGCGCGCACGCGGCCGCAACCCCGAGACCGGCGAGGCGCCGGACGCCGACCGCACCGCCGACGACGCCACCGAGGTGCCCGGCGAGCAGCGCGCCGATTGCACGATCGAGGCGCCGGACACCGTCGACGACCGAGCGCTGCGTTTCAGCGCGCGGGCCTTCGTCCAGCGGCTCGAGGACTGGGCCGTGCTGTACCTGGCGCTGCACTTCTGCCACGGCCGCGAGCGGCTGCCGCTGTCGCGGCTGCACACCATGTACGCGATCCCGTCGTACCACTACAAGGCCCGGCAGCTGGGCATCGCGCCGCCGCGCGGCGGATACGGCGATCCGCGCGACTTCGCCGATACGCTGCTCGGCGAGTGGCTGACCGCAAGCGGCATCGCACTGGAGGCCGAGGCGCTGGACGCGATCCGCTTCGCGTTCGACCTGCTGTGCCTCGAGGCCTTCGCCGAGCACGATCGGCGGGACCCGTCGCCGGCGGAGGACGCGTCATGATCGAACTGCATCCCTCGATCGACAGCATCGAAGCCGGCTATTCCACGTGGCTGGGCCGGCCGGCGCGCGCCGTGGAGGGCACGGCCGAGTCCGCGCTCGACTACAAGCCGTCCGAGGGCCCGGTCCCGCACGCCGTGGCCGACGCGATCCGCCGCCAGGTCAGGGCACGGCCCGCCGAAGCCGAGCCGGCACCCGGCGACCTGGTGGGCCTCGGCGCGTCGGCCGGTGACGATGCCGAGCCCCAATATGCGGTCGTCGTCGCGCTCGACCGCGTCGACCCGGCCGATCCGTCGCGCTGGTTCGGCTGGCTGGTCGGTGCGCATACCGACTACGCCGGCGATCGCGACCTGGTGCTCGATCCGGCCGCGTTGGGCGGCCAGGACCCTGCGCCGGCCGCCGGCATGGTCCTTTGCTGGTCGCCCGTGGTGCTGCCGCTCGGCCCGCGGGTGCAGGTGCTGCACCGGCTGAGCGTCGATGCGCTGACCTGCGTCCGTGCGCTGGCCGCCGGCGCGTCGCCGTCGCAGGACGCCCCGGCCCCGGGCCGGATGTGCACGCGGCGGGTCGACGGAACGCTCGTCGTCACCGGCACGCCGTACGCCCACGACGACCCGCGCATCCCCTACCTCGAACTGGCTCGCGACCTGGCCCGCGCGGTGTCCCAGCCGTCGTACGATGACGAAGGCCGCCTGCGCCGCCCCGATCCCGACGGACCCGAACGATGACCGACGCCCCGACCCGCGAGCCGCCGCTTCCCGTCGCCGACGCCATCGAGGGCGAAGGCCTGCTGCTGGGCTGGTCGCTGGAAGCCCGTCGCCGCCAGGCGCCGGTCGGCTTCACCAGCGATCTCGGCCGGCCCGACGACGATCGCCACCTGCGGCCGATCATCCACGACGGCGGCGGCCACGTCATGACCTTCGCCCCGACCGGCGCCGGCAAGGGCATTGGCGCGGTCATTCCGACGTTGCTGACCTATCCGGGGCCAGTGATCGTCGTCGATCCCAAGGGCGAAAACTACGCGGTCACCGCGCGCCGGCGCCGCGAGATGGGCCAGAAGGTGGTCTGCCTCGATCCGTTCGACTCGATCCAGGACGGACGGGCCGACGATGCGTTCAACCCGATGGACCTGATCGACACCGCGTCGCCGAACGTGGCCGACGACGTGATGATGCTGGCCGAGGCGCTCAGCTACCAGACGCTGATGGACGACGACCCGTTCTGGCACGTGCGCGGCAAGCAGCTGCTGGCCGGGTTCATGCTCTACGTGGCCGGCATCTGCCCGTCGCCGCTGCGCACGCTGGAAGAAGTCGCGTCGATGCTGCACAAGCCGCGCAAGGAGCTGCAGGAACACGCGCCGCTGATGCAGAGCTCGCCGTTCCAGCTGGTCCGCGACACGCCGGCGATCATCGGCGGCAGCGCCGAGCGGATGATCGATTCCATCCTGGCCATGGCCCAGACCAACCTGAGTTTCATGGGCAGCTCCACGGTCCAGCGCGCGATGGGTCGCTCGACCTTCGACCCCGCCGCCGTCACCCGCGGCGAGCCGCTGTCGATCTACCTGATCATCCCGCCGGAAAAGCTCGAGAGCCACGCGCCGCTGCTGCGGATCTGGATCGCCGCGCTGATGAAGCTGATCCTGAACCGGCGCGAGAAGGTCGAACGCCCGACCCTGTTCATGCTCGACGAAGCCGCCCAGCTGGGCCACTTCCCGCCGCTGAGACAGGCCATTACCCTTCTGCGCGGCTACGGCCTGCAGACCTGGAGCTTCTGGCAGGACCTCAGCCAGCTCAAAAGGCTGTACCCGCACGACTGGGAAACCATGTACAACAACTGCCGCGCCCACCAGTACTTCGGCATCACCACCCCGTACCTGGCCGACCAGATCGCCCGGCTCACGCTGCACGACGACCTGTTCGAGATCCTCGAACTCGACAGCGATGAAATGCTGCTGTCCCTGGCCGGCGACCGCCCCGTCGTCGCCCAGCGCCCCAACTACCTGACCGACACCCCGTTCCGCGGCACCTACGACCCGAACCCCTACCACCAGCCCCAGGACCTCGACGCAATCCGCCCACGTCGCGGACAGCGGGACGTGCGGCGGGACTGATCCATCTTGTAAAAATCGCCGGCTCGCGCGTTGCTTCGGCACCCCCGCAACGGAGTCGACCCCATGGCCTATCTCGCCGGCGCCTTTCTCCTGATCGTCGCGATGACCGTCGCCGCCAACCTGCACCCGGAGGGTCCGGCCCTGGTGATCCTGCTGTTCTGGGCCTGCCCGGCGCTGTTCTGGGGGCTGCTGATGCTCGTCGGGCGCGATAGCAAGACGCCGCAGCGGGTCGGCGGCCTGCTGGTGCTGTCGATCGGGCTCGGGCTGATGGCGCTGTTCTTCCGGCTGTTGTAGGCGGGCGCCCCTCGATCACGCCCGGGCCCTCGCTGCAAATTCGTCGCCCGAGGCGCGTTGTATTCCCGAACCCGGAGAATGCTGATGGAGCCGACCGATGACCAGACTCCCGATCGTATGGACGTTGATTGCACTGGCCGCCGCAGTGCTGCTGCCCGCGGCCGCAAACGCCGGCTGCGGCGGATGGGGTGGGGCGGTCGACATGCGCAGCGACGCGCAGTACCGCGCCGACCGCGAAGCCGGGCGGTTGCGCTGCGTGGTGTTCGTCCTGGCCGGCCCGCCGGGTGACGTCCGCCAGGGCTGGGTGGAGTGGCACCACGAGCGGATCGATGGCGTCACCGAGTCGACCCGGCTCGGCCTGTATCCGGCCGGGCCGCGCGGCGAGCCGGCGTTCGGACGGGTGCCGCGCCGGCTGGGCGCCGAGCGCGGCGCGGACCGGCTGGTGGTCCTGCTGCCGAGCGCGTCCTGGATGCTGGTCAACACCACGCGCGTGGGTTGGCAGATGCGCGCCGGGCTGGTCGACGATCCGTCCGGCGAGACGGTCCGCAAGCTGTTCACCGACGTCGGCCTGAACGCCGGCCTCGGCCGGGACGCCGACAACCTGGCGGGCATCGCCGACCTGGCCCGCCGCGCGCGCTGAGGTCGCGTTGAAAATCCGGCGGCGGGGGGCGTTTCTACCGCGCACTCGAACCGGGAGACATACGCTTGCCGACGAACGATCTCGACCTTACCCCGACGGCGGCCTCGATCGCCGAACCGGCCCTGCATCCCCAACCGCTGCTGCTGGGCGTGCTGGCGCTGGTGATGCTCGCAACGCTGTGGATCGGCCTGGCCCACGCGCTGGACGACGAAGAAGATGCGAGCGTGCGCTGGACCAGCGGCGTGCTGGCCGCACTGAGCCTCGGCGCGCTGATCGCCACCGTCCACGCGGGCATTGCATGACCGCGCGCCGGTCGCGCGCCGCGGTTCTCGTGCTGGCTGGGCTGCTGCTCGGCGGCCCGATCCGTGCACCGGCCGGCGAGACCCGCTTCATCGACTACGCGGTCGAATGGTTCGACCCCACCGGTCAGCTCATCGCCACCGGCTGGCTGCACCTGGTCCTCGCCCCGGTCGACCCGGTCGAGGTCCACGTCGCCGGCCGGTATCGCCCCGACCGGCGCGAAGCCGGCGCGCCACCGCTCGCGCCCGACGGCGCACGGGTTCTCGGCCGCATGGTCGGTCGTCGGCTGGAACTGGGCATCCGCATATTCCTGCTCGACGCTGTCAACGTCGAGGCCGTCGCGAGCGACGCGGACGCGCCGCGCCTGGAGGGCCGCTGGCGTTTTTCCAAGAACCGGGGCTGGCGAACCGGGGCGTGGCGCGCCTATCCGATCAGCACGCCGCCCCCGGCCACGCCGACCGACGCCTGGCTGCTGCGGTGATGGTGCCCCACTTCCGCTTGCGAAGAGTCGTCATAAAGCCACGGGCAAACATCCAACGAAGTCCCCCACCGTCAATACGGCAGGAGGTGGAAACGAGCCGCAGAACACGGAAATCGGCGTCGGTTCATTCCCTGAAGAACAGTTCCAGCCGATGACTACAATCCCGCTTCCCACTCTTCGCGGACCCTCTCCAGCCACCGCCCAAGCCGCTCGCGATTCAAATTGAAGAATGGAATTCGCGTGACGTCGAATCCATGCTCGAGAAGCCGCTGTTCCATGCTCCGTGCGCCGAGCGGGTTCACCGAGTGAATCAGGATGGGGACGTCTCTATCCATCCGCTCGAGCATCCGCTCCACAACCTGCGATCCGCTCAACTGCAACTCTGGTTCGGCTGCAACTGCCTGGTCCAGATCGAAGTCCAGCAGGATTCCCGCGTAAACACGACCCGCGTCGAGTTCCAGCACCTTGAGCGCCCGACCGGCGCTCCTGACAAGAGTTGCCCGAACTTGCACCGGCAGCCAAGCTTGTAGCAGCGCAACGCGCTGCTCGCAATCTTCAACGATCAGTAGTCGGTAACCCCTTTCTTCTTGCTGATGGGCTGGCATCGCACTAGTGCCGAAAAGACGCAGAAAAAACTGCTTCCGTCGAGAATATCTTCACTGTATGAACTTTTCCCAGAGACCGAATAACCAGCCAAAAAGCAGGCCATATATCATGATGTGTCTGGGTGTCCCGCGTGCACCAGGGCTTATCGCTTGTAGGAATCTCGGCCGGTTAGTTTGCCTCCGCTCACCTGCGTGCCTGGCCTACTGTTCTTCTTCGTGTGAAGAAAATATTGCTTCGACGAGCACTTCACACGAGAATCCATTCGGTGACTCATTTAGTTCACTCACCTCAACTATTTTTGAGTCTGTAAACGATATAAGATCACTCAGGATTCTGCTGGCGTCCGCCTTGTTGTCCGAGTGCACTTCTAGGCTTACTTTCAGCATTATGAAGCTCCAATTATTCGCTTGGGTCCGGGAAGTAGGAGTGCTCAATTCCGCCGCGTGGGTCAGGTCGAATTCGCCGTTGCTCCTCGAATTCCTTGATCATTTCTGCGAATTCGATGTAGGCATAAGGGTTCTTTCGTTGAGCAGTCTCGAGATAAAGCCAAACTCTTCTGAAAATTCGTATGAGATAGGAGCCTGACATTCGATAAATAAGGTCGGCGTCCAACACGCCAGTGTTGACGCCAACTGCCAGATGTTCGAGCTTGCTAAGCAGCTCACGGACGATTCGCTGCAAATCCCTGCTCTCGTTGATCTCCGCAATGTTTTCTTCGGTCAGCGCTTTGTTGCCGAAAGCGTCATTGAGTGCTCGCCGGCTCTCAGCCCATATGGGACGGACTGTAGCCATATATTCCATGGTTGCCTGCTTCTGCCGCCGCTCGTGATCCGCCTTCATGGTGGCGTACAACGTGCGTTGTGACTCCTCCTGCGCTTTAGCGGCCCTCTCAAGTTCGGCCCGTGTAAGCTCAAGCTCCTTGCGTTGAAGGTCGAGTTGATGGGTTTGGATCAGAATCGCGTAAATAACGCCAGCGAAGGCGAGCCCACTAAAAAGAGTATTGACTGAATCGAACATGCCCGAGAAAAGCGCCCGCTGTTCGAGAGTATCGAAAAAGAAGAAGATGGCCGTGCCAACCGACAGCTGAACAGTTATAACTGCAACAAAAAGAAAAATCAGGACTCCAAATTTTCGCATCAGCGTTTCCTCCCTTTTTATTGGCAAAACTTGCTTTGGCTCGAGTTCGAATCGCCCGTGGTTTCAATCATAAGGCGATACTCAAGTTGTCTACACCAGCGCCCGCTAAGCATAGACAAAACGCTTTCGAACGGAGTGCGAGTTGATTCGGGGACAATCTTGATTTGACGTTCGACGTATGATTTCTTGATGCAGGAAATGTACTGAAGGCACGGCGAGAAGAGGGTTGATCCGGTTTAAGGCTCAACTTTTGGAGCTAGGCATCAGTTGCCGCTCAAAGCCAGGCCCTCCGAAGCGTCCACGGTTAAAAGGCAGAAGAACGGCGGGCTACCCCAACGCCAACCCCGTATCGCATTTCTTTTTTGCGTTGTCACCTTTTATACCGATTCGCCAATTCCTTTACAAGGGGAGGGTCAGTCGGATTAAGCGGACCATCGGTTGTGCTAGGCCACGAGCTATAGTCGGAAAGACTGCGGTTCGAAATGGCTGGGGCCTGAACGCGGCTTTTCAGATGTGGACTTATCCTGAGTTGGCCCGTTCGTGGAGTTTGCTGTCGGAACCTTGTCTTCTGCAGTTTCTGCCTGCTCTTGAATGGAGCGATAGAAGTCGTTGGCGTCGTACAGCCCCCGGAACGGCACGTCCTCCAGGTAATCCGGCTTGTCGAGCACCCGGGGGTTCCGCCCGGCTTCGGCCAGGATCAGCTGGTCCGGCGGCAGCCTCAGGGGGTCGATGTCGGCGGGCAGCCGGAGCAGGTGGGCCAGGGATTCGGCCAGGCGGTGGGTGGTGGCGCCGAAGGTCTGGATGAAGCGGGTGTTGTTGTACAAGGTCTCCCAATCGGGGTAGAGGCGCTGGAGCTGGCTCAGGTCTTGCCAGAAGCTCCAGGTGCGCACCCCGTAGCCGCGCATCAGGGTGATGGCTCGTCGAAGCTGTTCGAGGCTGCCCAGCTGGGCGGCTTCGTCGAGGATGAACAGGGTGGGCTGTTCGACCCGGTGGCGGCGCTGCGCCAGTTGGTCCATCAGGCTGCCGATCCAGAGCCGGAGCAGCGCGCCGTGGCTGTCGAGCTTGTCCGGCGGCAGCACCAGGTAGAGGCTGATCGGGTCGCCGCGGACGATGCCGTCCAGCGGGAAATCGGTCCGGAAGCTCGTTGTCGCGAAGCAGCTGCCGTTGAAGGTGCGTGTTCCGGTCCGTGCCGTGGCCAGGATGCTGGCCCAGACCTTTTGCTCGGTGGCCTCCAGTCCGCCGGCCAGCTGGCGGACGATGTCGCACTTGCTGCGTTTCATTTCCTTGATGGTGAAGCCGATGTCTTCCATGCTCTGGTTCAGCAGGTAGGCGACCTCCGACAAGTTGCGCAGCACCGGCGGCCGGGCCGCCGCGACGTGGAGGATCAGGGTGGTGATCAGGCCCCTGGCGCTGTTTTCCCAGAACGGGTCCGTCACCGAGCGGCCGGGGCTCATCAGCTCGGCCATGCTCATGGCCTGTTCGTAGGCGTCGGGGGCGTTGGGGTCGATGGTGTCCAGCAGGTTGAAGCTGGCGGAGTCTGGGCCGACGACCTCGAAGGGGTCGAGGATGTAGACGTCCTGCCCCATCTCGCGCCGGCGCCGTGCGGTGACCTGGGCGTTTTCGCCTTTGGGGTCGATGACGATGACCGGGCCGGGGTAGGACAGCAGCGTCGGGATGATCACCGAGCGGCCCTTCCCTGCCCCGGTCGGGGCGATGGTCATCATGTGGCCCTCGCCGGGGTCGGGAACCGGCTCGTGGGCGGTGGTCCGGTTGCTGGGAGCGGCGGCAGCGGCATGGAAGCCGATCGGTCGTTGTTCCGGTTGGGCCCGGTTCCAGCCGAGGATGGGTTGGGCCGGCGGTTTGCCTGGTGCAGTGCGAGAGGTGCGGCTGCGGGTTTCGGTCATTCGCGTTCTCCGGTGCTCGAGGTGTGGGTAGAACGCGCGGCGGCGCCGGGTTTTGAAATCGGGCTCCGGAGTTCAGAAAATCGATCCCGCGCGCGTTCCATATGCACACGGCACGGAGGATTGGAAATCGATGCAGTTCGAGACGTCCAGGAGAATCTACGCCGCCATCCGTCGCTCGAAACATGCCGAGCTGCGCAAGCAGCTGGTCGACGCGGCGGTGCGCTACGCGCGCATCCGCACCGACTACCGGCTGACCGACCCGGCGACGCGGGCCGACATGGAAGACGGGCGGACGCGCGCCCACAACGTGCTGATCGACGCCTGCAACATCCTGGCCCGCGCGATGCAGCGCGACGGCGAGGACATCGGCTGGCGCCGGGCGATGACCGACGACCGCAAGATCATCGGCGACTTCGCCTGCCACCTGCACGCCCTGCTCGGCATCGAGGGGCGGTGAGGGGCACCGGCGGCCGCGTCAGCGCTTCAGGAACAGGTTGACCAGCACGGTCAGCACGACGCTGAGGATCAGCATCGAGACGACCGGGAAGTAGAACGATCCGCCTTCGCGCTCGATGCGGATGTCGCCGGGCAGTTTGCCGAACCAGTTCAGCAGCCAGGGGGCGTAGTAGAGGATCACGCCGATCAGCGCGATCGCCAGCCCGACGATGATCAGCGCCTTGCCCATGGCCGCCGGCTCAGAGCACCAGGTCGGTGACGGTCAGGCTGCGGTCGCCGTCGAAGGCGGCCCAGTGCTCGGCGAAGGTCCGGCCGCTTTCGGGGTGTTCGAGGTCGGGCGCGAGGTCGGCCAGGGGTTTCAGCACGTGGGCGTACTTCAGGATCTCGCCCCGGGGCAGCACCAGGCCGTCGAAATCGCCGGTGTTGTCGCCATGCAGCAGAATGTCGATGTCGAGCGTGCGGTCGGCGAACTTGGGCAGGTCGCGGTCGCGGCCGTGGCGGTTCTCGAGTTCGGTCAGCCAGGCCTTCAGCGCGGCCGGGCCGAGGTCGGCGTCGATCCGGCAGCAGGCATTGAGGAAGTCGTCGCCGGAAAAGCCCACTGCGGTCGATCGGTAGACCGGCGAGCAGTCGACGATGCCGAAGCGTTCGCGCAGCGCGGCCACGCCGGCGGCCAGCTTGCGGCGGGCGTCGACGTTGCTGCCCAGGCCCAGGTAGACGGATTCGGTGTTGCGCTCGGCCACGTCGGCCCTCCCGGCGGTGGTGGCGGTTCGATATCGCGGCGCGGCGGGTTCGGACCCGGAGGCACGCGCATGACGACCGTCGCCGGTGGCGCGGCCGTCAGTCGGGTCGGCGGCCCCGTTCGATCATCACGCCGACGGATTTCGAGCCGGTGACTGCGCCCGGCTTGTCCAGGCGCAAAGTCAGCCACGGTACGTCGAATTCCTCGAGGATGATCCCGGCGCAGCGCTCGGCCAGCGTTTCGACCAGGTAGAAACTGCTCTGGCCGACGAAGCCGATCATGCGTTTGGAGACCGCCTTGTAGTCCAGTGTATCGTCGATCGAATCGGTGCGGGCGGCAGCGGCAATGTCGGCCGCCATTTCGATGTTCAGAACGACCTTCTGGCGGATTTCGCGTTCCCAGTCGTAGATGCCTACGACGGTCTCGATTTCCAGGTCCTGGATGAATACGCGGTCCATGCGATGCGTTCCTTCGGGGTTCGGGGCTCGTTGGCCCGGGTTCAGGCCGGTTCGGCCACGGTCAGGGGTGGCAGTTCGTCCAGCGGCCAGCGCGGGCGCACGGCGATGGTCCCGGCGCGGCCCGCTTCGGCCCGGCGATACCAGCCGGCCAGCGCGATCATCGCGCCGTTGTCGGTGCACAGCGCGAGCGGCGGATAGTAGACGCGGCCGGGCAGTTTCGTGTCGAGGGCTGCGCGCAGCCGGCGGTTCGCGCTGACGCCGCCGGCGACGATCAGGCGGTCCAGCCGGGTCTGCTTCAGCGCCCGGCGGCACTTGATGACCAGGGTGTCGACCACCGCGCGCTCGAAGCCGGCGGCGATGTCGGCCCGGGTCTGCGCGTCATCCGCTTCGCGCTCGATCAGCAGCCGGGTGTGGGTCTTGAGCCCGGAGAAGCTGAAGTCCAGGCCGGGGCGGTCGGTCATCGGGCGCGGAAAGTCGAACCGGCCAGCATCGCCCTGCTCGGCCAGCCTGGCGACTTCGGGGCCGCCGGGGTAGCCGACGTCGAGCAGTCGCGCCGTTTTGTCGAAGGCCTCGCCGGCGGCGTCGTCCAGGGTCTCGCCGAGCAGCCGGTAGGCGCCCGGAGCCTGCACCTCGATCAGCATCGTGTGGCCGCCGGAGACCAGCAGCGCGACGAATGGAAATTCGGGCGGTTCGGGCTCGAGCATCGGCGACAGCAGGTGGCCCTCCATGTGGTGCACGGCAATCGTCGGGCGGCCGATGCCGCGTGCGTAGCCCTCGGCCACGGCGCTGCCGACCAGCAGCGCGCCGGCCAGCCCGGGCCCGGCCGTGTAGGCCACCGCGTCGACCGCCGCCGGGCCGCAGCCGGCTTCCTCGAGCACCTGGCGGATCATCGGGGCCAGCTTGCGCACGTGGTCGCGCGAGGCCAGCTCCGGCACCACCCCGCCGTACTTCGCGTGGTCGAGCTGGGTATGCACGGCCTGCGTGACGATGCCTTGGCCGTGGCGGTACAGCGCCACGGCGGTCTCGTCGCAGGACGTCTCGATGCCCAGCACGGTCGATACGGCGGTGGGGAATTGGCTTTGCATTTCTGGATGGTACCGCGATATACTGGCGAACTCTGCCAATTTCACAAGGTTGTGTGATTCGTAATGCCCAGCGTCAAAGTCAAGGAAAACGAGCCGTTCGAGTACGCCCTGCGCCGTTTCAAGCGCTCGTGCGAGAAGGCCGGTGTGGTGTCGGAAACCCGTCGCCGCGAATTCTTCGAGAAGCCGACCCAGGAGCGCAAGCGCAAGAAGGCTGCGGCGGTGAAGCGGCATCTGCGGAAGCTCTCTCGCGACGTCACCAACAGAAAGCGCCTCTACTGATCTGACGCCGGAGGCGGCGTCTCGTTGCCCAGGCGCGCGCTTCGTCGCTTCGGGACCTGCTCACGCACTGTTTGTGCGCTCCGCGGTTCTCGGCGCTCCTGCAGCGCACGCCTGAACAACGATCCACTCGCCTCAGTAGTCGGTTGGAACGCGGCCTTCGTCGCAACCTGACCTGCTCACGCACTGGATGTGCGCTCCGCGGTTCAGGTTCCTCCTGCAGGCCACGTGGCAACGAAAATCCACTCGCCTCAGGAGCCCGTCGGAACGCGGCCTTCGTCGCGATCTGCCCTGCTCACCCACTGATGGGCGCTCCGCGGTTCCCGGCGCTCCTGCAGCCCACGCCGGAACGACGATCCATCCGTCTCTGTCCGGGATCATTCCGGTCCTTTCGAAGAGCCGGATTCGAGTTGAAGCATTCGGGTGACCTGCGGGTCGCCCGTTTTGCGTTTCCGGCATTCGACCCCATTTCCGTTCGATCGACGAACGATTCCTGACCGGGAGGACACAGCGATGGCGCTGAAGCAGAACATCATGGACCAGGTCAAGCAAGCGATGAAGGCCGGGGAGAAGGACCGGCTGAAGGTGTTGCGGATGCTGACCGCGGCGATCAAGCAGCGCGAGGTCGATGAGCGCAAGGAGCTCGGCGACGTCGAGGTGCTGGGCGTCATCGAGAAGATGGTCAAGCAGCGTCGCGAGTCGATCGAGCAGTACACCGCCGGCGGTCGCGAGGATCTGGCCGAGGTCGAGCGGCAGGAGATCGACGTGCTGGCCGACTTCCTGCCCGAGCCGCTGTCGGAGGCCGAGATCGATGCGCTGATCGACCAGGCGATGACCGATACCGGCGCGTCGGCCATGGCGGACATGGGCAAGGTCATGGGGCAGCTGAAGGGCCCGATGCAGGGCCGGGCCGACATGAAGCAGGTGTCGGCCAGGGTCCGCGCCCGGCTGGGCTGATCGGCCGCCCCAGCCGGCCGGCTTTCCGCGCCGACGGCTCGGGGCTACACTTCCTCGGGTGTCCGGACTGATTCCCGAATCGTTCATCGAAACGCTGCTGGAGCGCATCGACATCGTCGACGTGGTCTCGCAGCGTGTGCCGCTGAAGCCGGCCGGTCACGAATACAAGGCCTGCTGCCCGTTCCACGACGAGAAGACCCCGTCGTTCTACGTCAGTCCGCAGAAGCAGTTCTACCACTGCTTCGGCTGCGGCGCGCACGGCACCTCGATCGGATTCGTGATGCAGCACGACGGGCTGGAGTTCCCGGCCGCGATCGAGGAGCTGGCCGGGATGGCCGGGCTCGAAGTGCCGCGCACGGGCGGCGCCGACCCGGGGGTGCGCAAGCGCGAACAGGAGCCGCTGTTCAACGCGCTGGAAGCCGCCCAGAATTTCTTCCGCGCGCAGCTCAAGCGCGACGAGACGGCCCGGCGCTACCTGGCCGAACGCGGCCTCGATGAACGCACCCTCGACGACTTCGGCGTCGGTCGCGCACCGGAGGCCTGGTCGGCGCTGGTCGATCGGTTGATGGAGCAGGGCCACAAGGCGGCCGACCTGGAAAAGGCCGGGCTGGCCGGCAAGGCCAGGAACGGCAACTGGATCGACAAATTCCGCAACCGCATCATGTTCCCGATCCGCGACCGGCGCGGCCGGGTGATCGCGTTCGGAGGCCGGGCGTTGAGCGACGACGGGCCGAAGTATCTGAACTCCGCCGAGACCCCGGTGTTCCACAAGGGCCGCGAGCTGTACCGGCTGTTCGAGGTCCGTCGCGGTGGCCTGCCCGATCGGCTGCTGGTCGTCGAGGGCTACATGGACGCCGCGGCGCTGTTCCAGTTCGGCTTCGAGGACTCGGTCGCGACGCTGGGTACGGCGGTGACCTCCGACCACGTGGAGTTGATGTTTCGCGCGACCTCGGTCGTCGTGTTCTGTTTCGACGGCGACGCGGCCGGCCGACGCGCGGCCTGGAAAGGGCTGGAGGCGGCGCTGCCGGTGATGAAGTCCGATCGCGAGGTGCGTTTCCTGTTCCTGCCCGAGGGCGAGGACCCGGACAGCCTGGTCCGCGCTGTGGGGCGAGAGGCGTTCGGTGCGCGGCTCGACGCGGCGACGCCGCTGTCGGCCTTCCTGTTCGACGAGCTGGCGCGCCCGCTGGACATGACCACGCCCGACGGCCGCGCCCGGCTTGTCGCGCAGGCCCAGCCACTGCTGGCCCGGCTGCCTGCCGGACCGTTCGCCGACCTGATGGCCGACGAACTCAGGCGCCGGGCCGGGCATGCCGGCGACTGGCGACCGAAATCCGCGGCGCAGCGCCCTTCTCGCCAGGCTTCCGATCGGCCGCTGACTCCAGTACAATACGCGGTTGCCATTCTTGTCCAGCATCCGGAGCTGGCCGCAGAACTGGACCGCTCCCGACTCGATGGGCCGGGTGACCTGAAGGGGGTCGACTTCCTGGTCCAACTGATTGATTTCTGCGCCTCCCGGCCCAAGGTCTCCACCGCGCTCGTCCTGGAACACTGGCGGGACCGGCCGGAAGGGCCGTTTCTGGCCGGTCTGGCAGCGCGTGATCTGGCCGGCCGGGCGGAACAGCTCGGCCCGGCGCTGGTCGAATCACTGGACAGGATCCGGGCGCTGCGTATTCGAGCCCGGATCGCAGAGCTGCAGCGTCAGCAGGCGGCCGACGGGCTCACGCCCGAACAGGCCGACGAGTTGAGGCAGTGGCTCAGACATCGCACCGCCGGCACAGCCGGCACACGGTAGAGACGGACCTTATGGAAAACGCACCCCGCGCATCACAACTGAAGCTCCTGATCGAGAAAGGTCGGGAGCAGGGCCAGTGGCTGACCTATGCCCAGGTCAACGACCACCTGCCCGACGACCTCGTCGATCCCGAACAGATCGAAGACGTCGTGAACATGATCAATGACATGGGGATCAAGGTCTTCGAGGAAGCGCCCGAAGATCCCGATGCGTTGATCCTGAACGATTCCGCCTCGACCGATACCGATGACGAGACCGCGCAACAGGAAGCCGAGGCCGCGCTGGCCGCGGTGGAAACCGAACTGGGCCGCACCACCGACCCGGTCAGGATGTACATGCGCGAGATGGGCCAGGTCGACCTGCTCGACCAGAAGGGCGAAATCGAGATCGCCAAGCGCATCGAGGACGGCCTCAACGCCGTCAACATGTCGCTGGCCCGCTTCCCGGGCACCATCACCGTGCTGCTGGAGGAATACCAGGCCTGGCGCGACGGCAATCAGCGCCTCAACGAGCTGGTGTCCGGCTTCGTCAACCCGCAGCTGCTGGCCGAAATGGACCTGATTTCCGAAGACACCGCCGAGGCGGCGGTGGCCGAGGAAGCCGAGTTCATGGACGAGCCGGACGAAGAAGACGAGGACAAGCCGGCGCCGACGGTCAATACCGGGCCGGATGCCGAGCAGGTCATCCAGTACTTCGAAGAGCTCAAGAGCATGCACGAGCAGTTCCTGAAGCTCTACGACCGCTACGGGCCGAACGGCAAGAAGACCAACGAACTCAAGGACCAGGTCTGCGAACAATTCATGCGGCTGAAGCTGCCGCCGAAGATGTTCGAACACCTGATCGACCGGCTGCGCTTCCAGGCCAATATCTCGCGCGATATCGAGCGTTCGATCATGCACCTGTGCGTCGATCGCGCCGGCATGCCGCGCAAGGACTTCATCAAGAGCTGGGTCGACAACGAGACCGATTCCGACTGGGTCAAGGGCCTGACCCGCAAGCGCACCAAGTGGTCCAGCGCCGTTTCCGAGCACGTCGACGAAATCACCCGCCTGCAGCGTCGCCTGCAGCAGATCGAGAAGACCCAGCGCATCCCGATCGGCGAATTCAAGGACCTGACCCGGAACATGTCGATCGGCGAGGCGCGCGCGCGCCGGGCCAAGAAGGAAATGGTCGAGGCCAACCTGCGCCTGGTCATCTCGATCGCCAAGAAGTACACCAACCGTGGCCTGCAGTTCCTGGACCTGATCCAGGAGGGCAACATCGGCCTGATGAAGGCCGTCGACAAGTTCGAATATCGCCGCGGCTACAAGTTTTCGACCTACGCGACGTGGTGGATCCGCCAGGCCATCACCCGCTCGATCGCCGACCAGGCGCGCACCATCCGGATTCCGGTGCACATGATCGAGACCATCAACAAGCTCAACCGGGTCAGCCGGCAGATGCTGCAGGAAATGGGCCGCGAGCCGACGCCGGAAGAGCTGGCGGTGAAGATGGAAATGCCGGAAGACAAGGTGCGCAAGGTTCTGAAGATCGCCAAGGAGCCGATCTCGATGGAAACCCCGATCGGTGACGACGAGGATTCGCACCTGGGCGATTTCATCGAGGACATCAACATCCTGTCCCCGGTCGATACCGCGACCACCACCGGCCTGACCGACACGGTCCAGAAGGTGCTGGGTGGCCTGACGCCGCGCGAGGCCAAGGTGCTGCGCATGCGCTTCGGCATCGACATGAACACCGATCACACCCTCGAGGAAGTCGGCAAGCAGTTCGACGTCACCCGCGAGCGGATTCGCCAGATCGAAGCCAAGGCCCTGCGCAAGCTGCGCCACCCGACCCGGTCGGAGCAGCTGCGCAGCTTCCTCGACCTCGAGTGAACCCCCGGGCCGCCGCCGCGCGGATTGCGCAGCGGCGGCCCGATCCTCTCCCCGACCTCACGCGATCGCCCACCGGGGCGATGCGATCAGCTTCGTCGCCGCGTCGGCCAGGTCCGACAGCACCGACGTCGCGGTGACCTCGATACCGGCGCCCGGTCCCTCGATCACGATCCGCGCGCGGTCGCGGCCGATGCCGTCGAGCACCAGCCGGTTGTCGCTGCCGTCCAGTCGGCCGAACGCGTCGAGCGCGTCCACCGTGACCGGCCCGACCCGTGCGCCGTCCGGCCCGGCCTCGGCCCGGTAGACCCAGCGCCGGCCGTCGGCCCGCGCCGCCGCCACGCGGGTCCGCCAGCGTGCGTCCTGATCGCGCAGCGTCTCGATCACGTCGCCACGGCCCCGAACGCGTTCGGCCCACCGATCGTCGACCACCGGTTCGCGCTCGATCGTCGGTTCCCGAGCCGCCTGGCCATCGACCGACGCGTTTTCACGCAAAAGAATCCGGAGCTTGCGCGCGACGTCGCGGCCCGACAGGTCGTCGAGCGGGTCCGGCTCGGTGCAGCCGGCGTCTCGGGCCGCGGCGACGGCTTCGGACAGCAGCGCGCCGTCGGCCATCCGGTCGAAGACCTGGACCAGCGTGCCGGACAGGACCGCCTCGATCCGGACCGGCGCCCGGGCCGAGGCCCGCAGGCGACGCAGTGTCGAGAGGACGGGCAGTCCGGCGCCGACGGTGGCGGCGTAGCCCAGCGGGGCCGATCCCGAATCCGCCGCCGACCGGATCCGCCCGTACAGCGCCGGATCGCCGGCGAAGCCGTGCTTGTTGGGCGTGACGACCCCGATCCCCGCGGCCAGCCACTCGGGATAGTGCTCCGGAAGATCGGGATCGGCGGTGCAGTCGACCACGATCGTCGGCCGACCGCTGGCGGCCAGGCGCTCGACCAGGCGGGCCAGCGCGTCGGATGTGCGTCGGCGGGTCTCGACGCCGCCCGCAGTCATCCGCAGGTGTTCGCGGCGGTTGATGCCTTCGCGCAGCCGCAGCAGCGTCCGGCCGGTCGGGTCACGGACGTCGTCGAGGCGGGTCCGCACCGCGCTTCCGACCTGGCCGGTGTGCCCGATCAGGACCACGTCGACCGGGCCGTCGACGGCTCCGGGAGCCGCGATGCGGCACACGGGGTCCGGCTGCGTGGGTGGCACGACCGAGCCGGTGATGGTGGGTCCGCCGCTCATGCGCCCACCTCCTCGACGCGCTTGCCGATCGCCCGGGGGTCGAAGGCGCGGATCAGCCGGTCCAGCGCCCGCTGTTCGATCAGGAACGCGTCGTGCCCCTGCGGGCCGTCCAGCCAGGCCAGCTGCGCCCGACCGAGGTCGGCGGCCAGCGCGCGCACTTCATCGGGCGGATAGAGCAGGTCGCTGCCGATCCCGACCACCAGGGTCGGCACCCGACACGCCTCCAGCGCTTCGGCCGCGCCACCCCGATCGCGGCCGACGTCGTGGTGGTCCATGGCCTGCATCAGGCGCAGGTAGGCAGCCGCGTCGAAGCGCGCCCGCAGCGCGTCGCCGTGGTGATTCAGCCAGCCGCCGATCGTCCCGCGTTCCAGCGAAAGCGGCCGGAGCCGGCCGTCGAGGTCGAACCAGTGGCGGTAGCTGAGCATTGCGACCATCCGGGCCAGCTCGAGGTCGCCATGACGCTCGATGGCGCGGCGCTGGACGTGGTTCAGTCCGGCCGCCCAGGCGGTCTGTTTCGCCGGCGCGGCGATGACCACCGCCGAGCCGACCCGATCGGGATGGCCGACCGCCCATTCCAGCGCCTGCATGCCGCCCAGCGAACCGCCGACGACGCGGGCCAGTCGATCGATCGCCAGCGCGTCGAGCAGCAGTTGCTGGGCCTGCACCATGTCGCGAACGTCGACCCGGTCGAGCGCCGGCCGGGTCGCGGTGCCGCCGCTGCCGCCGATCACGTCCATCGCCACGATGAACGACGTGGTCGGGTCCAGCGCGCGCCCGGGGCCGAGCAGGCCGTCCCACCACTGGTCGACCCGGCGGTCGCCGGTCAGCGCCGGGCAGACCAGGACGGCGTTGTCGCGCGCGGGCGACAGGCGTCCCCAGCTACGATAGCGGATGGTCAGCCGCTCGGACCGGCGACCGTTCCGCCACTCCGGCGGCGACGCGATTTCGATCCTTCCGTCGCGGCCGGTCATGCCGCGTTCTCCGCGATCGTGCGGGTCAGGGCGCGGTCGAAGTCGGCCTTGATGTCGTCGATGTGCTCGATGCCGACCGAGACCCGGACCAGCGCATCGTCGACGCCGGCGGCGCGCCGCTCGTCCGCCGAAAGCTGCTGGTGGGTGGTGCTGGCCGGGTGGATGACCAGGGTCTTGGCGTCGCCGACATTGGCGAGATGGCTGGCCAGTTCGACGCCGTCGATGAAGCGGCGTCCGGCCTGCGCCCCGCCGCGGATGCCGAAGGTCAGTACCGCGCCGAACCCGTGCTGCAGGTAGCGCCGGGCGCGGTCGTGCGACGGGTGGTCCGGCAGGCCCGGATAGTTGACCCAGGCCACGGCCGGATGGGCCTTCAGCCAGGTCGCCAGCGCCAGCGTGTTGTCGACGTGCCGCTGGACGCGCAGCGAAAGAGTTTCCAGGCCCTGCAGGAACAGGAAGCTGTTGAACGGGCTCAGCGCCGGTCCGAGGTCGCGCAGGCCCTCGACGCGAGCGCGGATCGCGAAGGCGATGTTGCCGAACGGGCTGTCCGGGCCGAAGGCCTGCCAGAAGTTCAGGCCGTGATAGCCCGGCGCCGGCTCGGTGAACAGCGGGAACCGGCCGTTGCCCCAGTCGAACCGGCCGCCGTCGACGATCACGCCGCCGATCGAGGTGCCGTGGCCGCCGATCCACTTGGTCGCCGAGGCCACGACGATGTCGGCGCCGTGCTCGATCGGCCGGCACAGGTAGCCCCCGGCGCCGAAGGTGTTGTCGACGATCAGCGGCACGCCGTGTCGCCGGGCCAGCGCCGACAGCGCATCGAAATCCGGAACCCGGAAGCCGGGGTTGCCGATGGTCTCGACGTACAGGCCGCGGGTGCGCTCGTCGATCCGCGCTTCGAACGCGGCCGGGTCGTCGTCCTCGACGATCCGCACTTCGATGCCCAGGCGCGGCAGCGAGACCTTGAACTGGTTCCAGGTGCCGCCGTACAGCGACGACGAGGCGACGATGTTGTCGCCGGCCTGCGCGATGGTCGTCAGTGCCACCAGCTGCGCGGCCTGTCCGGAGGCCGTGGCCACCGCAGCCACGCCGCCTTCCAGCGCGGCGATGCGCTGCTCGAAGACGTCGGTGGTCGGATTCATGATCCGCGAGTAGATGTTGCCGAATTCCTCCAGCGCGAACAGCCGCGCACCGTGGTCGCTGTCGTCGAAGGTGTAGGAGGTGGTCTGGTAGATCGGCACCGCCCGGGCGTTGGTGCCGGGCGCCGGCTGCTGGCCGGCGTGCACCTGCAGGGTCTCGAACCGGGGGGTGGTCGTTTCGTTCGTCATCGTCGGTGTCCTCGTGCGTCGTTGCGGATCGCGCCGAGCCGGGTCGCGGCCGGTTCGGAGCGGCGGATCGCAGCGGGGAGGACGGTGGGGGTCGAACGATCGAGCTTCGGAAACGAAGAAACCCGCACCGGCCAGGCCGCTGCGGGTTCTCTCGTGGTTCGGTCAGGAAATCGTCGTCAGAACGCAACCGTGCACGAGTCCGCAGCTTTCGCGCGCAGACACATGCACATGCACATCGTGCAGCAGTGGCTTCCTGGTCGGGTGAGTTCCATGGCCCCGATTAACCCAGACTCCGCAGCGCTTGTCAAGCCCCGGAACGAAAACGCCCCCGGTGGCCGGGGGCGTGGAATCCAGCACCACGGCGTGCGCCGACGGGGGTCAATCCAGCGTGCAGGGAACGGCCTGGACGAGCCGCTCGAGTTCCCAGGTCACCGACTCGCCGGTATCGAGGTCGATCGCGGCCGTTCCGGATGCGCAGTCGACGATCTCGATGTCGATCGTACCGGCCTCGGTGATGTCGGCCGGTTCCTGGCCGGCGAAGGCACCGCCCTCGGCGCGGAACACCGTGGCGTTGGACACGCGCCCGTCGAACGGTCCGTCGAGCACGAACCAGCGCGTCGAGCCGTCGTCCTCGTAGGTGTAGATCGTGCCGACCAGCCGATTCTGGGCCGGAATCGGCTGCAGGATCAGCCCTTCGTTCTGACTGTTGCCGGTGTCCCACCAGCCGTTGGCGCTGATGTCGACCGGATCGCGCGTCGGCAGCTCACCGACCGGCAGGGCCAGGATGCCCAGCGGCTGGTTGACGCCGTCGCCGATCGCGATCACCGTCACCTTCAGGCCCTCGGGCAGATCGACCGGCAGCGGATCGATGAAGTTGACCTGGCCGTCGGGCGAGGCAACCTTCAGGTCGTAGTTGCCGGCCGGGATGGTGAAGAAGCCGCTCTCGGCGAAGTACGGCACCTGCTCCAGGCCGGCGACCACGTCGCCGCCGGCGGTCCGGATCGACACCTCGGTGTCGGCCAGGTCGGCGGCGAACGGTGCCGCGTGGACCACTCGCAGGTTCAGGTTGCCGGCGCCCGGATCCACGGCGCTGTCGACCAGCGGCCAGAGCGTCAGCGGTTGGTTGGTGCCGTCTCCGATCGCCAGCACGGTGTAGTCGACACCGTCCTCGAGCGTGGCCTCGGCGGTGATCGCCGGATCGGCCGCGCCGGTCGGCGTGACCGCGAGGTCGTAGGTGCCGGCCGGGAGTTCGAGGTAGTCGGTGAAGTCCTTGAACAGGAAGTCGGTCAGCACCGGATCGCCGTTGACGCTGACGGTCACCGAGGTGCCGTCCAGCGAATCGGCGAACGGTGCGGCATGGACGATCTGCACACGAGCCTGGGAGAAGGCGGTCGTGGAGGCTGCGGTGAGCAGCGCCGCACCGAGCAGGTTTGGGAGCAGGGACTGGCGCATCTTCGATTCTCCAGGGGAAGGTGGACGCCCAGTGTTCGCCGCCCCTCGTTCAGCAATGGTGAGGGAACTGCCAACGCTGCGTGAACGAGATGGCGACGCCGCGTGAAATCGATCGGACGAGGTGATCGAGTCAATCGTCTCGACCGCTTCGGCCGCCGAATCGGGCCGCTTCCGACGGAGACCTGCCTTGTCTCTGCGAGCGCTATGCTGCCGAGCATTCGTGTCGTCGAGATCCGCTTGCGCCGTGCCGAACAAGAGAATCTGGTTGCTTTCCGCATACCGCGCCGACAGCCACGCGCGCTGGGCGGACGCGCTCATCCTGCGCCATACCGGGTTCGACTGGCGATGCTTCGAACTGCCGGGCCGGCATTTCGCCTGGCGCATCCGCGGCAACCCGCTGAGCTGGCTCGACGCGTTCGACCGGCGCGTGGCCGGTCCGCCGCCCGATGCGCTGATCGCCACGTCCATGGTCGACCTCGCGACGATCCGGGGTCTGCACCCAGGGCTGGCCGAGGTGCCGACCCTGCTGTACTTCCACGAGAACCAGTTCGCCTATCCGCGCAGCGACCGGCAGACGACGTCGGTCGAGGCGCAGATGGTCCAGCTCTACGCGGCCCTGGCGGCGGATCGGGTCGCGTTCAATTCCGAGTACAACCGGGCGAGCTTCCTGGCCGGCGTCGATGCGCTGATGCGGCGGATGCCCGACAGCGTGCCGGCGGGCCTGGTCGAGCGTCTGGCCGCGAAGAGCGAGGTGCTGCCGGTGCTGGTCGAGGCGATCCGGCCGGCCGCCGAACGCGACCCGCTGCTGATCGCCTGGAACCATCGCTGGGAATACGACAAGGACCCGGACCTGTTCGCCGAGGCGCTGTGCCGGATGGTCGACGGCGGCGTGCCGTTCCGGCTGGCCCTGCTCGGCCCGCGCGGCGCGCGCCCGGTGCCCGCGCTGGCGCGAATCCGGTCGCAACTCGGCGCGCGGATCGTGGCCGACGGTGCAGTGGACCGCGCGGCCTACGCCGCCCTGCTCGGCCGGGCCGCGATCGTGGTCAGCACCGCGCAGCATGAATTCCAGGGCCTGGCCGTGCTCGAAGCGGTCAGCGCCGGCTGCATCCCGGTCGTGCCCGACGCACTGTGCTATCCGGAGCAGTTCGCAGCGCGGTACAGGTATCCGGCCGGCGACCTCAAGGCGCTGATCGGCCGGTTGACCGACGCGCTGGCGGGATGCCTCGATCCGCCTTCGGTGGCTCGCTGGACCGGACCCGAGCCCGACACTGCGTGGTCGAGGGCACTGGAGAGGCTGACGAATG
>Ga0102934_1000129_pt1 | contig 42771 bp, 40 predicted proteins | sample SalPonR2_A_D1_MG_FD_78175 | JGI IMG/M metagenome (GOLD analysis project Ga0102934, IMG submission 78175) | Salt pond soil microbial communities from South San Francisco under conditions of wetland restoration - Salt Pond MetaG R2_A_D1_MG | ecosystem: Environmental > Aquatic > Marine > Intertidal... | reverse complement strand
ACGCAACGACCCACATATGCGCCAAGTAGTGGGCCAACAAACATTTTTGGCAAGCGAAAAATTTTTGCCACAACGGTTGCAGGATACAAAAAACTAATTTCAAATTGCCGTTCACACAACCGCTGCATTATTTCGCATGGCAGTATTTTTGATTGCAAACAATGCGCTTCTTTTTTTTCATTCGCAGCACGTGTGACAGCGGTGATTGGCCACAAAATTGTATTAAATCAATATCCACCGACGACAATGTGTGGTCTGAGGTGTCGCAGACTTTGCTCGACACATATAAACTGCACAAAATGCACCAATTGGTTTCACAGCAGAGAAAATCGAGGACAAGAGTCAAAGTTCGGGAAAGGCAATCTCTTATCGGTTGTGTGGTTCATAATTTCGGTGCATCGCGACGTCCCAGCGCAAGCAATTTGCCGCCACCAAAAAAGCTGCTGTCGAGATCCAAATGTTTGCCTCCGCTGGACCAGGGATCCGTACTGATGGACGGCGATCTGATTATGCTCATTAGAGCACCCTACTCTACAGCACTCGTTACGCAGGACATTTTGCACCGCTTTTGGCTGGTGACAACTCTGAGAGCCTTTTTTGTTGCGCGTTCCAGCGAGCCGCGTGCCCAAAAATCAAAAGAAGCATTTGAGTACGCTATTGCGACGTACAATTTGCCGCTTTTCGTAGCCAGATTGGAAGCGATTCGCATGCACAAAGAAAAACGCAAAAAGATTGGGTCTGTGGGTTGGATGATGACGCCTGCAGCCAAGCGTCAAGATCTTCAGGCGTGTTTCGAGCAAGCCATGACCAAGTATGCAGAACTTGAGCAAAAAGAGCCAGCACTGTTTGACTTTACGCGCACGTACCCACTGACAGTAGGCGGCACTTTGATCGACCGGGTAATTCGGCCAGCTTTAAAGAACGTATGTCTCGACATGAACCAGCACACAAAAATGCTCTCTCGCATACTGGCTGAAAATGCAGACACAAGTGTCGAGAGCGGCCACTCGTTGGCACGGAAGTTTTTGATCGAAGACAATGATTTGGCCCACTTGGTGCGGGACGTGATTCACTCGCATCATCCAAGAAGCCATGCTTCGTCGGTCGCCAGTCCGGAACGCAAAATGACGAATGATTCGATCAATGTTGCACAAATCATGGGAGAGAAGCGGTCCGCAGACGGCGCAGTTGCAACCGATCATTCCTCACGAAAACGTGTATACAGTGAAGCATTCCAACAACAAAGCAGCCTTTCCAGTCCAGCGTCGAAAATTCGGCAAAAATCAGAAGACGAGCGTTTGGAATCTGTCTTGCGCAGTGCGGCAGCCGGTGCAGGTTTGGTCGAACATGAAGGACGTCTTGTGCAGAATTGCAGTGCAGATTCTGAGCCAGTGGTGCAGGAAAGTCGCCAATACTGTCGCACATGTGATGTGCCAGGTCACCACACCTCTGACTGTCCACGGCGACAATTTTTCGAAAAGCTACGCAGGCGCTGTGCTGCGAGGATAGAAGACTTTTATGCGGCCAGCAGTGGCATTTGTCCGCACAACAACTCTTCCATCAACAGTTATTTTGCGGGAAAAGTCGCTGGAAAGTCAGGCATTATGCGCTACCAAAAACAAAACTCTGAGAATCAAAGACGCTACATCTGCTCTGTTCTTCCGCCAGTGCCAACATGCGACCTGCGGTGGGTTGCGGACTGAATTGTTTTTTTCCTGTGGACACGCAATGTACCTTAAAAAGCGACGCATTACACAGTCGATCGATGCAACTTCGGCACTAAAGATGTCTTACGAAGCGTCTGAATCGTGCAACACACACCAGCATGAAGAAACACAATCAAAGACATCGTCCAAGACCGATTCATTGAAATTGGCGCTGCAATTGGCTGGCACCGACGTGGATACAAAATCATTTGGAACGCGTCGTGTTGTGGCAAGCAGCCTGCGCAACGAAAAATCGCCCATAGTTCCATTGCTCCTTTACTGGCATCCAGATGCAGACTTGGCAACCCTGTCCGTACACAGCAAGGTGGTCAGAAAAGCCGAACCCGCAGGACTGCTGAACAATTTGCGCCACTCGCTGTTTGGCGGCAGCCGCAATGCAAACAATGATCGCGAAACATGCGCTTTCATAAAATTGCTTGTGCAGCCTGAAAGAGCATTATCATACATTTCTCATAAATTTCGAGAAAAGCTTTTGACGCTGGCGAGGTTGGCTGCCGTCAAAAATGGCCATGATTTGAATAGGTCTTGGCAAGAAATCGACTCTGCCGCCTCCGCAAACTGGCCAACGCCAGAGCAACGCGACATCATTTTTGTATTTCATGCCGCACGTGGCAATCGTACAGCGCTCGAACTGCAGGACAGCACAAACGTTGGTTGGGTGGACACGAATTTTTGTGGTGACGACAGCTTCTTGCGACTTTATGTATCTCTGGAATTTCGCGCAGCACATATCGAGAAGCTGCGCATTGACCGTGGCATGTCAGCACAGCCAAAATCAGCAAAAGTCACAAAAAGCGAGCGGAATTTGCCAGAAAAGTCGACACGATCAATCGTCAGTCAAACAGGTAGCCATATCTCAAACTTTGGCAGAGATGTCGTCTGCAACACTTTATACAACGTTGGATCGGCCGTTCACGGAGTTCAGTCCGTAACATGTTCAGTACGTGATGCAGGCAATGCTATTGTGAGCGGAGCGACGGGAACTGTTTGTAACGGCGCACAGACTCTCTCGCAGACTGTACGAAGACATTGTGTGACACAGCCCAATAACGATGCGCTGTCTGCAGATTGTGACGATTTTTTCGAGGACAGCAGCAAAAGTTTGTAATAAAAACCCTTGTAAACGCGAACAACGCTGTTGAAAAGCTTTACATTAATAAATCTATTTTCGTGTCGTATGCGTGATCCGTGCGGTCCGTAGTTGTTTCTGTCGGACCATTTAAGGATTTTACGTTTTTAAAGCTTTTGCCGACTTCTGCACTTTGTGGCACATTGATGCGCAAAGCCGGCCGCGTCGATGTCTCGCAGGCTATTTTTTTTCCATACAATCGCTCTATCCGCGACATTTTGATAGCGTGGCTTTCCCGTTCTTCTGTTTCTGTATCACAAGTAGGCACTTCAGAGAATAATTCTTCAAATTTTTGACCAGTGACATTCAAATCGATAGGCAATGGCGGTGGCTGTGTCAGTCCAGAGGCTTTTTCTGTCGGCGGTGAATCCGGAACAGGTGGTGGCGGCAACCCGGCACATCGATGACCTTTTTTCGGTTGATGGCAAATTTGGCACCTGTACACTGTTTTCTTTTTCACTCTCGTTGAGACAACAGTAGAGTCCGCGCGGCGCTCTCTCGGCAAAACTGTTGTTGCGCTTTGGTCGGCAAAGTGTTTTTGCAGCTGCCAAAATGCTGGCTTTTTGTGCAGTTTGTAGCACGTGTAATTTTTTGTTGTGTCCTCTTGTTGCATTTCAATGCACACTGACTTGACTGAAGCGTATCGGACATATCGCCGCCACCACGCGTCTACATTCACCACAAAGTCGTATTCGAACAAAACTGTTTGCAATTTGGCGATTGCGCTGGCCGTATTTCCGCAAACGCAAAAATCGCAGTCATCGCTACTGCCGGTCACTGGACACAAAAAGCCGTCGAGTGTATTGTCAATGCATATTTTTAATGCCGCAAAAGGGATTTGTGCTTTCGAACACTGCAACATCCATTGATATTTCCGGTGCGTTATTTCTGCCATCACTTTCGGTCTGTCTCGCTTTCTGACACTCATCAGTTTTTGGAGCCAGTGAAACGATTCGTCTCTTTCGTTGGCAATATCGTCTTTCGTTATCATGAGTCTCTTCTTTCTGCTTGTCGGCCGTTTTTACTAGAATAATTGCCGCGAGCAAAAAAACATCACGAAATCCCACTAGTGTCGATTGGCAGTACAACATCTCTCTGTTTTGGCTCGATCGTATACAAGTTTTTGGTTGCCCACTTTTTTCTGCGGAACATGACAAGATCAAGCGGAAAAAACCAGGATCGCAAACGGGTCAGCAGTCCAATTTATTTTTTAACATTGATTACAATTGACAAGACTCAATATCATCACTTGACCGTTGTATCGGTTAGTTTTCAGTTTTCGAATGGCCAGCAGTACTGTTCTCGCGAAGCGCTGTTTCACAGGCGAAGAAGTTTCCGACGAACGGCATTCGAAACGTCGTCGCATGCTGGCACCTGAACAGCGTCGAAGCATTCGTTGTGGCAAGAGAGCGAGACTGGAACAACTTTACTGTGAGCAGCAGAACGAAATAGAAAGCGCCATCATTTCGAACATACAAGAAAGCCGCGCATCGCGTCAGGGATCAACAGCGTCCAATAAGCAATCCAAAAGACGAAAAGTGACTTGTTTATGCAAGTGTTGCGAGCGTCAAAAGACAGCAAATTTAGCCGTAAATTACACGGAGCAAGAAGTGCAACACATGATTGCAGTGGCGCTGGAAACTCAAAAAGAAAAGTTGTTGACTTCGTTTGTGGACGAACACTTGGCTTACGTCGAACGCCAGCGTGAAGCAAATGCACAGACAGTCTTTCGGAAGCAACACGACTATTTCATATAGATCCTTAGTGGTCGACTTTGTGCAATAAAAACGAATGTTAATGATAGCGACAGTGGCCAAAGGAGACGCTGCATTTTTTTGTGAGCACATGATTGTTCCAAAAGAGACACAACGTGCGGCATGACTGCACCGATGAAAGTGTGCAAAACATTCAGCGACACCACGCTGCACACTTGCGAAGATGAAAGTGGTGCCATTGTGTTAAAATTGCCCCATGGCATCAAAAGGAGACAGCTGAGCGGAGAAATCTCATTTTACGAACCAACATTGTCAGATTTTCCATCACAACTTGCCAACGCCGCGATAGAATTGCACCACAATAATATTTTTATACGCAATCACGAGCCTATAACTCACAACATCTGCTTTTTTTACACACTCAAAACAAAGTTGGGACACACTTACAAAGTCTTGCAAAATTTGCTCGCCTTTGACAGGGCTTGCATGGTTTCGGGCGGAGGCGGCTCTGCATCTCCTGATATCCAGCGCGCCACCAGTGCAGGTCTCAGTTCGACAAGTTCTGCAGCGTTTGTCCAAAAACTGCAACTGGCAACATCGACACTGCCGTTTGGCGACTATCGGGTTGGCTATGGTGTCGAAATTAAAAATAATCGCCACGGCGCTGGTCCCCAGGGAGATTTCAGATTGCTTTTGAACGACAGCGATGTTATTGCGCAAGCTGACGCAGGCATGGCAAAGTTCGCGAGCCACAGTGGCTTGTACTATTTAGAAAGCATCAGCGGTGCTGTCAATTTGTCGCTCGAATATCGTGCAACGGTGGGAACGACGCATGTTCGCAACGCTTGGTTGGAAATTTGGAGGGTGACTTGAACGTTTGACGAAATGAAATAAAAACACCAATTTTGAACAGTGACGTCTTTTTTCATTAATTGTTCGTTGCGACGCTGAAACAAAAAGACCGTTCTGAATTTTTCTTGCAATCAACCCTGTCACCGATTTCAGCAATGATTTTTTCCTGCGCCATTTGGACGGGATTGTTTGCGTTTATCTACGGTCAAGTGCTATCTTTCACTAAGAAACCAATTCAGCGGCAAAATTATGTTTTTGACTTGCTTTTTTTCGCTGGCACTTCGCTTTTGGGATTTTATGCTATGTGGCACACACCCGAACTGTATTCAGATACTTTCTCTGCCAAATGCCCAAAGTACAGCAGTAGATTCGCACGATGGATTGTAGACTATTTTCCGTTTATCAATCTCGGATATTACATCTCGTCGATGGCGTTGTCTGTGCAGACCGAAATCGACAGTGGCAAGCGCTGGAGAATGATGGCACATCACATGTCGAGTTGCGCTTCTATTCTGCTTACCCATTACCTGTTGGGCGACAAACTGATCGTTTTTAACGCTTTCATACACAACTTTTGTGACATATTTTTGCTGTTGGGCAAAATTCTGCTGTACGATCGGCATCATCCTTTTTTGGCAGACCTTATGCTGTTCATTTTTGTTCCAATATGGCTTTACGCCCGACTTTACATCGCACAAAGATACGTCATGTGGCCCGTTTTTGTAGAAAATGCTTTGCAAGCGCCGCCTTTACTGTACGCATTGGGTGTACCGTTGGGACTGTTGTTGCAAACGCTACAAATTTATTGGACGTATCAAATTGCTCGACTGGCTGTTCGCAAAGTGATCAAACCGAACGAAAAGACTGCAACCGACGACGATGACGCATAGAGTTCTGTAAATGAATTGTTTTTAAATTTTCACTGTTCGGTCCTCAACAATGCAATGTGTCGCAAAGATGTAACAATGAAAATGTTTCATTTTGGCAATACGGCGCGAGGCGCAATGAGCATCGACATCAGTTGTTGTGACAACAGTTTGTGTGCATAAGGCATGTTAACCAATTCGACGGATTCACTGTCGTCGCAACGTTTGCAAAACAAGTTTCCAGTCTGCTTGTCGTCGATTGCAAATAGGCCGCATCTTCTGCACACCGGCGCTTCGAACTGATCGGAACACCGTTGCAGTCTGTCTTGCGTCATTTCTGCCGCTCCATACGCCACAGCACAATCGCGCTCCATCTCGCCAAAGCGTAAACCACCGTCGCGACCCCTGCCCTCAACTGGCTGACGAGTGAGAGCCGTTTTAGGCCCGTAGGCCCGTCCGTGAACTTTGACCGCCGATAAGTGATTGAGCCGCTGATAGAATGTCACACCCATAAAAATTTCGGCTTGAAACGGCTCGCCTGTTTCTCCTGACAACATCTGCTCGTTACCTTGCCTCTGCATGCCGCAACGATGTACCAAATCGTACAGACTATCAATGTCGAACTGTCCAAATGGAGTTCCGTTGCCGATAGCGCCTTTGATAGACATTGCCTTGCCCATCAACATTTCGATCAGCTGACCAACTGTCATTCGGCTAGGTATGCAGTGTGGATTGATTATAATGTCGGGCGTCATGCCCGTTCGCGGACAAAATGGCATGTCGACCTGTCGACGCACCGCGCCGATTGTGCCTTTTTGACCGTGCATCGACGAAAATTTGTCGCCGACCTGCGGAACGCGTTGAATGCGAGTGCGGACCTTTGTGAGACGGGTTCCGTCCGATGCGTTTGTCAGCATCACTCTATCAACTCGTGATTCTTTCTCGCTGGCTCGCAGCAGCAAACTGCAATCGCGCTTGCTGTACTCGACAGTGGATGTACCGGCAGCAGCTTGTTTCGGCATTGGCGCCGTTTTTCCGACGATGACATCGCGTGCCTGCACCAAACTGCCAGGCACTACCAATCCATCACTGTCGATGTGTTGGTAATTTTTGTTGTGCACACCCAGACAATCCACCATCGATGGCCGCTCGAACGTTTCACGCTTGCGCAATTTGGGCGTTTCGTTGTCGGCACTGTCATCATTGTCGTCTCCGGTCTGTGCTCGCGAGCGCTTTCGCGATTCTGGCTTCGTGTCCGGTTTTTCACGGTCCTGATACGTGCGGTAGGATGTCGATCGGAACAAGCCGCGCTCAATCGATTGCTGATTGAAAACAATAGCGTCCTCTTCGTTTCGTCCTGGTTCGCACATAATTGCGACTACACAATTGATACCGCTCGGCAATTCGTGTGTTTTTAACAAACGTGCAAAGTCAGTCTGCACAATGGGCTGCTGCGGATAATTGAGCACGTAGGATGCGGTATCGAGTCGTTCCAGATAATTTGTCATCGGAACCGACATGCTCTGCTTCAGCTGTGCTGCTTCGTAGGTGTTGCGCGGCGATTGATTGTGATCCGGAAACGGGATCAACGATGCCGAAACGCCCAGAATGGTAGCAGGGTGCAGTTCGCTGTGCGTGTAGGCAATTTGATTGCCCAGTTTGACTACGTCTTCCGCGAAGATCGCAATCTGAGCGTTGCGCTGTTCTTGCACGTCGACGTACTCGATGAAACCGCCACGAAGCAAGTTTTGCCATAAGTTCTGCGGATCGGATTGCATCATCCTGCGCATTATTGACTTGCGCAGCCGCAAACGACGCGTGTTCTCATCGACAACGTAAAGCGGTCGCACAACTCTTCCTGCGTCGACGCTAATGCGCACTTCGTTTTCAATGGGAACGTAGGCTACCGAGGTGCTTTGGCTCAGCACATGGCCACTGCGGCGACATGCTCGGAGATAGTTGACCAGACGCTCTGGCTCGGACGTGGTGCCAACCCAACGACAGTCCAACAGCACTTTGCTGTTTGCAAGCGATATAATGTTTTCCTGCAATCGACCTCGCCAATCTCTTTTCTCTCTTAGCAACGGCGTGATACCAAACTCTTTCAGCAATTCTTCAATTGCCGGTGCATTGTTTGACAAAGTCGTCACCGACGAAACTATGGAGAAGTTTTTCACCAAACCACACGGACCACCCTCGGGCGTTTCGGCAACGCAACAATTTCCCCACTGTGTGCAATGCAACATTCGTGGAGCGGCAACTTTGCCGTCGCGTGCAATTTGCTGGTCGATGCGACGTGAGTGCGACAAGGTGCTGGCCAGTGATTGGCGCGAAAGAGACTGTGTTACTCCAGTTTTGATGCCAGCCGAGCCGGGCCGTTGCATGCCCCAATTGCCTGTCGCAAACGCTGTGCGCATTTTGTTGGTCAGAATGGTGTGCTTGACGGCAAGAGCAAATAGCACCGGTTTACGCTTCGCGACACTGGAATACACATTTTTGCGCACCTCTTCGGCGATCTGGCGCACAATTTGCTTGAATAACGACTCCAGCAATGGACCGGCCAATTCAACACGCTTCGAACCATAATTGTCGCGATCGTCGGTAGGCACACGCCCCAACGAACAAAGCAACAATTTGCGGACCATGCGACCGAGAAAACAGGCTTTGTGCAAACTCATCTCACTGCCGCCGATGTGAGGCAACAATTCTCTGCTCAAAATCTGCCTGGCCGACTCTATCCGCTTTTCTTTGGTCAGAGAAACAATAGCCGCCCGTTTTCCAATGTAATCAAGCGCTATGTCCTGTCGTCGCACCAAGTGTGCTTCGTGCAATGTAGGCTTCAGAGCGCTCAACATTTGTTGGTCGTCATCGGAAGAGCCGCATATTAACAATTGTTCGATATCGTCTTTTTCAGTGATACCGAGTGCGCAGAACACCACATACAACGATATCGGTTGACGTATCTGCGGCATCTCAATTTGCAGTTTTTTACTGCTCTTCACTAGGCCTACGAGCAGCGCAGACGCGCTGCACCTGCCCGTATGCTCGCCAATCGAACGCACCTGCGCCGTGTAAGAATACGGCGGTTTTTTTTTCCTATAAACATAGACTTCGTTGTCTGGAAGCTTCTCTTGTGCCACAAATATCTTTTCCAGCCCGTTGATGATATAGTATCCGCCACTGTCGTATGAGCATTCGCCTGCAACACGCCTCTCTTTTTCACTCATGTCAGACAAATGGCAGAGATCGGAGCGCACCATCACCGGTATGTGACCAAAAAACACACGCGAGGCATCTCGACGCTCACAGCGCTCGTAGTCGGTGCCTCTGTTTGTAATTTTGTACAGAGTCATATCAACGTAACAAGCCGCTGCGTACGTCAGGCTGCGCAATCGCGCCTCTTTTGGCAATAGAATTGTCTCTGTGCCGTCTACTTCTTTGACAAACGGCTTTCTGAAGTGAATTTGATTGTACTGCACAGCGTACGTTGTCGGAACGAAGTCTTCGGCCGCGTCCGACTGTCCGTTCTCCGGCGGTTCCAGTGTTATTTCAACGTTGGGCAATTCACTAATTACTTTCTGGGCTCTGTGCGCGAAAAATGTGTTGCACGATGCAATATGGTGGTGCACAAATGCACTCAGACCGAAACAAGAGTCAAAAATGGGCCAACAGTCACTCGAAGACAAATTGTCATCGCTGTCGACAGGTTGATCACTGCATTTTTGCATAGAGAAACGATTTTCTGGCAGTCAAAACTTCTTTGCTCAAATTGTGGCGGCGAACTGCGAAAAAAAAAGACACACAAATTGCGTGGCCCTTTTTTTATTCTGCATCGAGCAAAACTCTTTCGAAAAGCACTTTTTTGCGACACCAACTGCCTTGCCGCGAATCAAAATTGATGTACAATTGTCCGTCGATATCTTCGTAAAACTTCAGACCTGCCTTCGCATGGCGATTTTGCCCATAATCAATAAATGCAAACTCAACTCGTTCGGACAGTTCGCTGTCCAGAGCACGAAAAGTGCGCTCATTGCGCGCTCGACATCTCCAAAACCACTTTTTGTCGTCCGGTTGTGTTGTCGACGACTTGACATTACTGCCACTTGCTTCAGCGTGATTTCCCCTATTTCTTTTTCTACCAGAATCTGTTGCAGCTTCACGCGGCCTTTTTTTGGATGTTGTCGCATAATGCAGACTGTCATCACTTTGCTGACTACTGTCAGTCGCTGCAATGAGCGAACGAATTTCTGACATTGACCGCTCAAAATGCATCAAAAAGCGCTCAAACGACCGCGCTGTCACAGGTTGGGAAGACTTCTGTCTGTTATTTTTGGCATCGTTGTCACTAACAAGGTGCGGCAGTTGCCGGGTTCGCCGCCACAAAACGTCCAGTTGTCGTTGCTGAAGGCATGTTTGTTGGCGCAGCAAAGAGATGCCGGCACTGATATTTTTTTGTTGTTCAATGACCCCGCGAATCAGTTCTGCAACATCTCTGCCGCCAGAAAAATCAGACGACATCGGCCACCAATCGATCTATTCAGTTTTGGCAATGGGTCCTGTTGTCGCTGCATTTTTTTTGCTGTGAAATTTTATTTTTGACAGGCACGTTTGCGTTTGCGGCCAGTCTGGCAATCCGGCTCGCAATTTTCTCTGCTGAACCTATGCGTTTCCTGCATCAAAGCTGCGTACAAGTCGACAGAATGTTCCGGCTTAATTTTCGCAAAATAGTACTCGATCCCGGCAATGGTGGCAGCGTCCTCAAAAAAAAGCGGCTGCCTTTTTGCTTTGTGTATCAGTTGTTTCAATTTTTCGATACATTCGTTTCTGCGACGAACAATCTTACGAACTTGCGAGAATGTGGAAGCTTCACTTTGCAGTGCGTCAAAAAAGCATAGAATTTGTTTGTACAGGTGAAGGTAAACTACAACACTGTCTAAGCTGTATTTGTGAACGCAAAAAGACAACAGCCGTATGGTCGCAAACACAGCTTCCGTGTGCGTGCCGACACCACTGTCGCGATGTTTCAATTTGACACATCCGCTCGCTGGGTTTAACACCAGTGCTTCGCCGCAGAAAGGTTCTCCCACTGTTTGCTGGTACAGAGCGCTGCACTGATCGGCAAACTGGTACATCTGCTCGTCCTTCCGGGGGCTGTAGTGCGTCACTGAAGATTGACTCATTGTTGATTGCAAAGTGCAACTCTGCCGCAAAAATTCAGACCACCCGCAAATTTTTTCCAGTATGACTTCCTGCAGCGATAGCGAGCATTCGCTTGCCAGCGAAGAAGATGACTTCTACATTGTAGAGGAGATACTTGGCCATGAATACGATGATGATGGCCATATCGTGTTTGTTGTAAAATGGCTCGGCTACTCGGAGGATGACTGCACTTGCGAGCCAGTGGAGAATTTCGAACCGGGCAACGAGGTGCTCGAAAAATATTGTGCAGAGCAAAATCTGCTAGCGGTATGTCGTGCGAAAGCGCTACAACCGATCGAGCCGACGCAGAGTGTGCCTGTTTTAAGCGGTACGTTTGGTAAAAGAAAGTCTGGATTTTTTTAGAACATTTGCCGCTTTTCTTCAGGCAAGCATGCACAAAAGCCGGTGGCAACAAAATATGGCCGCTGCAGCGAAATTGGCAGGCAGCATGCACCACGATGCGACAAAATCTTGCGCGAAACCTGGACCGAGAGAGGCGCGCAGTATGTGGCGGTTTGCGCCAATCCCGGTTGCAACGACAAGGTCACTTTTCGGCCAGAGCAGATTAACGAAGACTACTTGGAAATGTTCCAAGTATATCAAATGTTGCAGTCCACGCCGCGATCTGGGGTGCATTTGATTGGAATGGTGATCTAGACCTACACAAAATGAATTTTATTGCACTTTTGGTTCAAAAGCAGTTGCCATCATAGATACGATCGTCGTACAGACTTACGCTGAATTTGCGATTGCCTTCGCCTGGCACAAAAAGGACATCGCCGTTTTCGATACACTTGGACGCTGCCGTAGATACCAGCCGCTGATGGGAGCCATCCACGATAAAGTCTGAAGTTAAAATTAGAATTGCACTATCGTGAACGCCCTCTTCAGAGACGCCGAACTGCAAGTAACGGCAATTGTTATAGCGGTGATCTCCGTGACGGCGCGAAGTGTACAAACATTGCTGACCAAGTCTGTCTGGGTCGACACGTACATACAAATGATAGCGACGAGGTCCACATTGTCTGTTGCTGCACTGGTCACTTGGCGGTGCACTGAGCGGACATGATGCATCGTGAACTCCTTTGTAATTGTCAAAAGGTTCGTGATAGTCATGTCCAGAGACGCTTTGAAATTGCGACGGCGTGCGCAATGCCGCGTAACTACTGCGACCTTTACGGCGGCGACTGGCTTTCGTGTGTCTACCCGTTTTAAACTGAGCAGAGCAAGTGCACTGCCTCGTCCTCCGACCGCGCTGCGGAGCCACATGCAACGGCAAAAGGTAGCCTATCTGTTGCCAGCCGCCTGCTCCTCCGCGCCCGTAATAATTGTAGCCCACACTGGCACCATGATCTGCGCCGTAATGATAGCCGCGACCGCCGTAAGTGCCAGGCCCAAAAGTTTCTGGATAGTTGCCGTATAGATGCGGGTAACCGCCCAATGCCGGTTGCACCGCATTGCAGAGTGGACGTTGTATCATGCACACACTGCTTGGGTATGAATTATGCAGCAAACTCCCCCCCAAGCCGCAGACGGACGGCGCGCTGACTAGCGCATAGTCTCGTTGATCTCGCAGACGTTGTCGCAGCGCACCGCAACGTTGAAAGTTGGTATTCCAAATGCTGTGTTTGGAACTGTGGCGTTTGTAATTACAAAAAGCGTTGAAAGTCATCGACTTTGTTTCTGTACCAGCAATGCTTTGTATAGAATAAATTTGGTGAAGCAATGAAAAAGTTTTGTTAACAGCATTTCAACGCATCCTGCCGGCCTCGATAGCTTCGTTGAGCAAATAGGATGTGAGTGCCGCACAGCGCGACTGACATTTGAATTTTGATGGTGGCCTTTTTGCAGAATGTGATAGTTTGAGATTTTTGTTGCTACGCAGCGCTTTTTCTGATAATAAATGTGTTATACATGCCGCGCTAGAAATCAGAAGTCAGTCTACTTTACAGTTGTCAACTTGCTGAGCAATTTTTGTTTATTGCTCGTCGGCGACTTTTTGCTCATCATTTTCTTCGCGGTGCGCGGCTGAAGTGCCTGCTTCAGAATTGCCTTGTTTTTCCTCTTGGCGCTTTTTTTTCTGTTTTGCGGTCAATCTTTTGCCATAGTCTTTGACTTTGTACTTCAAAGCTTTCACTTGCACAGTTTCATACGCTTTTTGCGCCTCGACGTACAGATCGCGAATTTGTGCATCCAATGAGTACATTTGACTCAATTTTCGTTTGTTGGTCTTGATAGCGGGCACAAGGTGTAGTACGTCGCCAAATGTCACTTTTTCAACAGTCTCTGGGTCCTGGTCAAAGTCAAGTGCTTCAACAAACTGATTATAGTCTCGGCGCGCCTTATCAGCCTCTGAAAAGTCGAGTAACTTGCCTTTAAGAACGCTCAAGTCGCCATCGCACACCTCTTCGGCTAAAACTTCGGCCAGAGGCGGTGGCGTTGGTTTTCGCGGCTTTTTAGCCGGCGTTGCGTTGTCTACGACGCCGGCTTCGGCAGCGCTGCGCTTTTCTGCGCTTTGTTCATTTTGTTGAACTGCTTCCCGACTCTTATTTACGGATTTACTCATTTTGCAGAAAGTTCGATTTGTAAATGTAGAACAAAGAAATGATTTTTTATTTTTGACCAAAAAAGCAAAACAATTTTCGTCGTTTGACTGCTTGCAGTGTCACGAACAACCGTGTCATTTGTACGAAACATTTTCACGTTGGGGATCTGAACAAATGTTGAACAACTTGCCGCAACTTTGTTTGGAGAATGTGTACACTTTTCTCATGTACACCAGCGGTGTGCGCCTTCGCAGAAACTGGTTGCTCAACACAAATAATTTGCGTTGCGTCAGCAAGCGTTGCAGTGCGGTATACAAAAAATGTTTTCACCAAATCGTTCGTCATAATGCGGCCAAAGTCATTCAAAGAGCATATCGGCACTTGTTGCAGGATCGGACGCAAGTTTCTGGTGCGACTGCTGCGAGTTCGACTGATCTCAGTCTTTCTGCGAGTGGTATTCTGCCGCAAAACCGGTCTGCACCGTTTCAGATTGCAAAAGTACGCAACCAATGGCTCAACAGGCATGAGAGATTGGTGACCTTCAGCATAAGACAGCCAGTGGCCCGCAAAGCTGTGTTCAACATTGTAAAATCTGCCGATTGGCTACGATTGGTGCGCATCATGACCAAAGATGCCATAATCGTGCGAATAGACATCAAAATTGGTCACATAACAATCAAAAGTGTCCAGTTTCCAGAGCCTGTCAGCCACTGGCAGATGTTTCTTCATATTCCGCTGCTTCTTTGCCTGTTCCAGTCCGTTCGAATTGAATTGTTGTTGGATGCAGAAAATACACCGACACTTGGTACAAATGTGCACTGTAACGCAGAATATTGCTTGTTCGACAACAATGTTCGACAGCAATTTTTCAACCGTCCGGCGTCATACAGTACAAATCATATTTTTATAAATGGCTTGTTGGCAGTTTTGTAAAGCGATAGTTGCGAGGGACATGGCTGATGGTATCATGAGATGTGTATACATGTAAATAAATGCTTCCATCAGTTTTTTGCTTTTATTTTTGGCGTCTGTTTGCGTCATAACTTTCAAATTGGAGCCGTCAATGCCCACCCTGCGTTTCGGTAAGCCTGTCGAGCAGTTTGTGATTGCTGCTCTCTCTCGCAAACAAATAAACTTTAAATTTTTGGGAAGTGAAATACGCTGTGAAACATTCGCATTAATAGCAAATACTATTGATGAGTCGCTCTGAGAATTTAATCGTTTCGCTTACTACGACTTCATATCGCGTGCAAAATGTGCACCGCGTCATTGCGTCGCTATTGTCGCAAACAGTTTTGCCTCACAAAATTGTGCTTTGGCTTTCAAAAGAGTCTTACTTGATGTGTCAAGGTATCGATCCGTCGAATCTGCCATCAGAACTGTCAAAATTAGCATCGGAAAACAGTGAATTATTTTCGATTCGTTGGACGCAAAATACTGGTCCTTACCGGAAACTGCTGCCCACTGTAAAAGATTGGCCAGACTACGATGTTTTGACTGTAGACGATGATGTTATCTACAACAAAAACATGATTGAAAGCATGTTGGTGCTGGCTGAAAAGCATAAGAATTGTATAGTAGCAAATAGATGCCGTCAATGTGTTGCAGGAAAACCTTACCGTCAGTGGCGATTGATGCCGTCAGGTGTTGTTACAGAAGAAAAGTGGCTTCTTCCCACCGGCATCGGCGGCGTGCTGTATCCGGCCGGATGTTGCAAAATTGACGAGCAGACAGAAAATGAGTTCATGCGACTAGCACCCCGCTGTGATGACGTTTGGTTCCGTTTGCTCACAATGGCTAATGGTTACAACGTACTTCATACGGGTCAAAACACGGTGACAGAAAGTGTAACAAGTCCTGCAAACGATCGTGCTCTGTACACCGAAAACAACAAAAAGCACAACGACCAAGCGTTTTCGGCTGTTTGTAAATTTTTCCAGCTGCACCCCACTGAGCAGCATGTGCATGATAAGTCGGTGTCGTCTTTTTCGAGCAAAAACTACTGGCAACAGCGATACAGCAACGGCGGTTCGTCCGGTGCCGGATCGTACGGCAAGCTTGCTCGCTTCAAAGCAGACGTGTTGAACGCTTTTTTTTGTGACTTCAGCGAAGAAGCGCCACAAGTTATCGAAATCGGTGTTGGCGACGGAAATCAGGCAAGTTTGTTGACCAGCTGTCACAATTATATCGGCGTCGATGTTTCGCCGAAAGCAGTTGAATTGGCAGCCGTTCGCATGCCGCATCGCAAATTTTTCAGTTACGACGGTACGCTGCAGTCTTTTCGGCGATTGCAACTACCAATCGCCGACATCGCATTGTCGCTGGATGTTATTTTTCATTTGATAGAAGACAGCAGCTTCGAAAATTATATGCAAACTCTGTGGAGCGCCAGCAACAGATTCATTGTTATTTACAGCAGCAATGTGGATCGAATCGACGCTCGACACGTTCGTCACCGCAAATGGACAGATTGGGTAGAAAAAAAAGGTGCCACAGTCTATCGTTTGCCTCAAAAGTATCCTGAAGACTCGCCAAGCGACTTTTTTTTTGTCTGCAAACCAGATGCTTGTCCGTCGTTCGAACAGCTGCAAGTGTCGTTGTTACAACGTTATACTCATAGACAACTGGCGGCCGACTTTCGTCGTCACACACAAAATCTGATTGCGATTGTGGTCGAAGAGTGTAGAAAAAACAACGAACAACTCGAAGGCAACATTCTTTTTCGCCACCAAACTGAACTGAACAGTTTGACAGTCGATTCGATCGTAGATTGCATGCGCGCGAAACGCGAATTGCTCTATACAGCGGTCGGTGGCTGTCGACATGGTGTAGAAATTGGTTTCAACTGTGGATTTTCACTGCTGCTTATGATGCTAGCCAATCATGACATGTCTTTTGTCGTGTTTGATTTGTTCGAACACAGCTATGCACCAAGTTGTTTTAATTATTTGAAGAGTGTGTTTTCCGACCGGTTGGCAGGCTGTATAGTAGGCGATTCCTGTCAAACCGTGCCTGATTTTGCAGTGACACGTCAGAACAACACTACTGACGTGACCTGTTTTGATTTTTTTCACATTGACGGTGGTCATTCGTACGAAATTGCCATTGCCGACCTGCAAAATTGCAAATCAATAGCTGGACGCGGCGCTAAAGTTGTTGTGGATGACTTCAACATGCCCGGACCACAAAAAGCGTGGCGCGAGTGCGTACACAAAAATGTTGTTGCACAAACAGGCGTCGCTCGCAAGGCAGGTTCGGCATACTGCAGCGTCCATGGAACTTACTTGTGATGGCCCAGCTAAAATGAAGCACTGTTTGACAATTAAGCGCAATATCTGTATCGGTTGCTCTTTTGCTTTGTGCTTGTGCTGCTATATCATCCTCACAACACTCACCACACCAAAATTGGCATTTGTGCTGAATGCAGTATTATCGTCGACAAACCTCTCCAGTGCAACAAGAACAGTTTCTTGAGCGAACAGGTAGTGTAGTAAAAACGATATCATCGACATTGGAGATGGCCACCAAAAGTACAAGCAGTACAAAAGCAAACGCTAATACCACTTCGTCAACTGATCAATCGACTGCAAGTGCGCCGCAACAAACCACTCGATCCAAACACGGTGTAAAAGTGGTTGCACCAGCAAAAGATCGCATCAAAACGCCGGACCAGTTCAAAGTAGAATTGGAACACATGATGGAAACGAATCAGAGGCACAAAGAAAAAATGCAAGAGTGCAAACAGCTGGCGCAAGAATTGAAAACGGTGCGGGCCAGAGTTTTGCCGTTTATGCTTGACAATCTCAAACAGAATCGGGTCAATTGTTCAAAATTCAACACGTACATCTCTTCGACAGTTGTACAGCGTAAGCGTAAAGTGCGCATGGAAGATCTCTACGAGATAATCGAGCGGGAATTGGGTCCTGAAAATCGGAAGTTGATAAAGCAAAAAGCCGAGGAACTGGCAGCACAAAAGGTTTCGATGCGTCAGACAAGAATTATGCCTTTGTCGCTGAAGCGGGCCGAAAATAAAAAACGCAAAGCACAGGATGCGAAAAGCGCCACTCTGCGCAAAGCGGCCAGACAATAAACGGCAATCGTATTCATTTACAACTGTGCTTTTTGTTCCGCTGTTAGTTGACACGGTTTGACGAAAAGACTTGCCGATCGATGAGACGAGGCCAGGTAACATGTGCGCCACTGCTCGGGATCTGTTTTGCTACCGTAGGAACGGTTCAGTGGCTCTACGGTAATGTTGGGCACAGCGAGACGAACAGAACTGTTGTGAAGATTGTGCCTGAGCGCAGTGCGATCGCTGAAAATTTTCAGCGGCCTCGATCGCAGAGGAAACATTTCGTCCGGCGTGTGGTAATCTTTTGGCCACAGCATGCACTGCCGTGGACTGGCAAAGTGATAGTAATGATTCACATTTTCGCCATTGATGTCGCCTTTGTGCTTTTTGATCAACATCCAATCGACAAAAGGTTTGTCTTCGGATGGAAACTGAGCGTTGAGCGGATGATCGTCGTCTAGAACCAACTGAAATACGCCTAAATCTGCCACCTTGAACGGATCGCGCAGATGAACTCTATTTTTGGCCATCTCTGTGGCCAGTTCTTTTCTCCGCTTCTGATAATCGTCTGCAAACACTGCGAGGTCGCCATCGTCATCCCAAGGTGTCAGATGTCCGTCTCGCACAATACTTAACAATGTGCCGCCAATTGCAACATAACGAACGCCCAGCTTGGTGAACATGTCGTGTGAAATGCGCAAAAGATAATGCAACTTAATCAAATAGTTGGGTGGCAACCGAACGTGGGCAAACTGGCTGGTTGAGCAAACAGAGTTTTTTTCTTGTGCGAAACGAGACTGCAGGCCCTGCAGCACCAATACTGCAAGCCCGGTCAATAAAACAACAACCACAGCACTGATTGCAACACCGATGCAAGCAGCACTTTTGTCCGAAATCATAGCTGCACACTTTTTGTTAGTCAAAACTGCAGCCTCAAAATAACGTGATCTTTTTTTTTCTCACGGCCGCACATTTCTTGCTTTTCGAATTATGGGCAGTGTTCTTGTTCTCGACTTGGATGAAACGCTCCTATCTGCCATATGTTACACTGAAATAGGATTTTCACCACGAGAAAAACAGAAATGGCGGCAACATTGCATGCAAGTGACGCAAAAATGTCGAAATTATTGGCCGAATCTGCTTTCAACGCGGTCGAACAATTATTTTATGTTTGTGCGACCTTACGCTGTGCAGTTTTTGCAATACTGCAGAAAAGTGTTTGATTTTTTGGTCATTTTCACAGCCGGAACCAAGTCGCACGCTGCGCACATTCACACACACATCTTTCAGCAGCAAGCTTCGGTCACAGCCGACTTTGTATTCGATCGTGAAAACTGCGGCAAATTTGCGTCAAACTCCAGTCAACAGGAAAATGTTTGTGGCACAAGCAAAACGATTCTCGCGCCACACCAAAAGAACTTGTGTCATTTGCGCGAACAAGTGGAACAGAGAGCCTCGACCGAGCAGCTGAAAAAAATCGACTGGTCAGATTGTCTTTTTGTCGACGATTTGGCAACTCATGTCGCAAACAACTGCGGAGAAATGCTTCTCGTTCCGAAATTCGACTATCCGTGCTTGCGCAACATGCTTTCCCCGCAAATTGTTGAGAACGAAGCTGCCATGCTCGAAGCAAGCAGAGACGACACGTTGAGAAAATTAAGTCTCTTCATACAAGCGAAAAGGTCATCGACAACTGGTCACTGCTGGCAGCAAGTCGACAAGCGCTTTGCCTTGTTTTCATGAATGTGAGACAGCTGGTTACGGACAAAAAAATCTGATACGCGTCCTGCAAGCGAAATAAAAGATTGCGTTCAATAAGATTTGCGGCGCGTACAAACAATATCAAGTATGTCGACGATGAACCAAAGCGGTACGCAGACAGGCAAAGCTTCTCTACTCCAAAGAGCGAAGGGCGCTTTGGTGAACAATTGGAACACTATACGGTGGTTTGTGGCTATACTGGCGCTGGTCGTAGCGGCTGCGCTGTTTGCACACTGGAACGAACAACGGGCACAAAAGTTTTCGACCGAAGAGTTGAGCGGCATTCGCAAGCTGGTAACATTTGCTGGCAAAAGTGCGCGCGAAGCGCAACGAACGCAGTCTAATCCATTGCAAGCGCTATTACACGTTAATTACGCCCTTTGTTTTGTGAATGCAGCCAATCACATGATCGGCGATCCTGCAACCCTTCAAAAGTTGAGCAACATCAACGTGATCGCCCTCAAACAGCACCTGATGACTTCACAAGCACAGTTGTTGAACAAAATTAGAAATCAATGCACCGAAAAAGCCAAGCAAACTGATCTTCTGGAAAAATGAAAGGCAATAAAAATGCGAAGACCGAGTTTCTTTCATTTAAAAATATCGAAGCAGAGTGAGAAAGGTGTCCGTTGTCATCAAGTTCAACAGCAAATTCCGATTGGCCACCAGATAGTCGAAGTCGTCAAACTGCGTCAAGTGTTTCGCGGCAAATGCAATGGACGAGAGTGACGGCCGATAGACTGCACAACCTTGACCCACGTCTGCCAAAACACACACAAAACCAGACTTTGCACAGCGCAAACGAGCAACCAGCTGCCAGGCACTGCCGCACCTTTTGTCGTCTTGTCGGGTTTGCGGATTGGCAAAGTCAAACAATATTACACCGTTCGCTGACAGATGTTGTCTCGCAAAGTTGATTCTCTTCTCCAGTTGGTTCAGTTGGTAACCGCTGCCTGCAATCAGAATCATGTCGTACACTGGCAGATTTTTGTCATCTGTATCATTGGTGTTGTCGCGCTCTTCAAAGACGATTCTATCTTTTCTCAATGCATTCACGCTGTTGTATAGCGATGAGGGTTGCGGCTCGTCTGCCTCCTCCAATTGCAAAAATGATTTGTACGCATTTCTGTACGCCAAAAAGTACAATACATTCGCTGCGGTTTTCATGACTTTTTTTTGCTGAATGTTTAGTGAGGGTATTAAATCTGCACAGACACAAACACGAAGACAAAAACTTTAGTTTGTTGCGAAAGCCATCACACGACAATGTCTAAAATACTTAACTACGCTGTCATGATTCTCTTTCTGATCGTCGGGTTGATTGGTTCGCGAATGCTGAGTAAGTCACCGAGCGGCACTCCGCCGGCAACAAGCGGAATGGCGTTCATTTTGATTGCCATCGCCGGTTTGCTTGCCAGCAACAGACTTTGCCAGTGCAGCATGTAGCGGCTGCTAGGAAAAATAAACTGAATCTAGACGTCATCTTGCATTTTCTTTTCGGCACTGTAGGTGAGTCAAAGGCATGAAAATGTACAAAAACCTTGAAATTGTCTGTTACGTTACTAACCAGATAGGGCCAGGCTGGCGACATGTGCTAACAGACATGCTTGAACAATTGGATTCGCTGGGCTGTCGGCTCTGCATCACTGATATCCAAAAAAAGTTTGGCGCTCTGCGCGTTTCGTATGCCGTGCTCGACCAGTGCCACTTGGCACAAAACGCTAAACTTATAGTTGAAAAAGCTGAAAGACTGGCTGCAGCAACGTGCTGGCATTGTGCTGCTGGCAGTGAAGGCATTTTTTACAGTCAATCGGCTGACGAGTATTATGCGTTGTGCGCACAACATCGAGCGAAAAATTAAAAGAAAAAAGACATGTCTATGTTATTTTGTGCGCAGCAAATGGACGACGAGAGTTGGACCGGCACGCGCAGCAACAAAATGAAAAGAAAAATTGTGAATTTGGCCCTTTTACTTGATGCTAAAAAAGTCAAACGCTCTCAAAGTGCCAAACAGGACGTCTGGTTGCAGCCGACAGATGCAACGACAGCGCAAAACCTGAACAATGAAAGCGGTTTCACTGCATCTGGACTGCCTATCTTGGAGCATTTACCTGAGCGTTTCAACAGTGCGACAGAAGTGCGCCGATGGTGTGATATACCGCCGTGTCTTAAAGATGTAGAGCCGACGACGTTACTCAAGCGACATGGCGCGTCTCTGTTCCCAGGAGTCACATTTTTGGAAAAGCCGCACGAATATTGGCTGTCGGAAAACGTTTACACGCGGCTCATCGGAACACCCAGTGGCACAGAAAATCAGCAGTGGAATGCTCACAAATTTTCTGGCTCCGTGACCACTGTAGCGAGTCGTTGTTTCAGTCCGTTCGATGCCAAAAAGGCAATAGCATCTATTCTGGGCAGCAAAAACTATAATAAGCCAGACTACGACTACTATCAGATGACAGACTGCCAGATATCGAACCAGTGGCTTGCCGCGAACTTGTTAGGCACCCTATTGCATTTTTTTATTGAACTGGATTGCAATGGGATGGCCAGCGTAATTCCGAACAGCATGAAGGAAAAAACGTGGCGCCAATACCTGCAATTCAAGAGCGATTTCATTTCAAATAAGTACGTGCCGTATTTGACCGAATTGCGCGTGTACGACTTGGACTACGATCTAGCCGGCAGCATTGATGCAGTATTTGTGAGACGTGAAGAGTACGTTCAGGCAAAGACAGAGAACCGTCCGCCAAAAATCGTGCTTATAGACTGGAAAAGAACAAAGACGCTCTCGGACAGAAGTTTTACCGGCGAAATGGCCGCCCCGCCGCTGCAAGCGTTTCCTGACGCCAATTTTTTCAAATATTCGATGCAGTTGAACATCTACAAGCATTTAATTGAAAAAAACACCAAATACACGGTTGAAGCGATGTATCTTTGTCGCTTCCATCCTCGGCTTGCGGAAGGCGAATACGATCTGCGTCCAGTGGCAGTGTACGAAAAAGAGGTGACTGACTTGCTTCAGTTGCGCAAAGCAGAAATGACGCTCAGCACGCGCAATCAATGAAAAAGTGTGTTGTATTTGCGTGTCAATGTTGCGCATATGTTGTTTCCGGTTGCTGCAGTTCTAATAGCTGACACACGGCATACTTGGCTAAAGCATCGGAAAATTTATGCGGAAAGTGGTAAACAATCGGATTTGTGATACTTTTGCGTTTTTTCGGTCGCATTGCCAAGGATCGCGGATCAATCGAGCCGCTGTTGTCAACTTTTTTTGGCACGTCTTTTTGCTGGACCGAAAAAATCGCACGGTCATGCTGGCTGCAAGAAGATCCCAGAGAAGAACTAATCGCATCAACGGATGCGAGATCATAATATATCCACCGAAGCGCTTCGGAAAGTTTGTCGCTGTCGCCGCTTTGATCTGAAATAGACTGCGGCGGCTGAGGGTCGACAGTATTGTCCAAGCGCTCCAGAGTGACAACATTACACCACAACAGGCGTTCGGGACAGTCGCTCACAATGTCGTCCATGTCGTCACGCAACTCGACACCAAACGGCCGAACCCTGTACGCCGATTCAACTCCGAAGGCCATCATAATATCAATCATTTGCTGCCAACATGATCGATCGCGCCGTCTCCTTTCGGCTTGTTTGGTAGGCTCCAAAACATTTTCGATAAACACCACTTTTGGACGGTACTGGGCAATGAGGGAAAGACAGTGCAGCAGCATTGCTCTTTTGTATGTTTCAGTGTGTTGCACGGTTGGTCGACAGGCTGTAGCCATATCATTGCACCGTGCTCCTCCGCGTTTCATCGGCTTTTTTCTATTCGCAGCAATACGCCTCTTTTTACGACCTTCACTATCGCACTGTTCGCCGTCACTTTGCTCAGCGTCAGCGTCGCTTCCGCTTTCAGGATTTTCGTTGGGACATTTTTCGGCGCTGTCAAACCTCCAAATCAATTCACAGGGACAGTTTTTGGCGCACCAGCGCTCTGTAAAAAATTGCAAGCCGATATGCAGTATTTGTGGCTGCAATATTTGCCACTGCGCTACACTGGGCATATTTGTTTGTTGTTTGTAGCGCAAAAGCGTTGCATCATCTTTGTTCTGATCGGCTTTTTTCCCGTCAAACTCTTTCAGTTGGTTGTGCAAATTGGTATCAGTGCTTTTAGTCGGGCCACATTGGAGAAAATTCACCACATCAATGCTGCTAGATCTGGACAGCCATTCCAATACGCTTTTGCTGAAACGGTCGTCCTTTCCACAGCAAATGCTCAAAACTGACGTCTCCTTGCCGTTTGTTGACTGCTCCGTTTGCTCGTGCGAGCGCAGCCTGAGCACATTGTTGATATTCATAGACTCGCTGACAAAAGACATTGATGACGGGGAAAATTGGTCAAGCGGTTGACAAAGTTCGATAGTGACAACAAACAAAAAGGAGATGTTGTGTTTTGTGGGAAAAAAGCGGCGACAAAATAATTAGTTGATCGCTGATAAAAAATGTATGCACTGCCGTCGTCGGAAGACCAGCAAATTCTGTTGCTCGACTTTTTAGCTGAACAGTCAACGTATGAGTCGTTGACGCGCTTTGTCAATTTGAGCGCAAACGTAGTCGCTGCAAAATTGTGCGACGATCGTGGACGACTTTTTAAGTTGCTGAAACGTGAACTGCAGCATCACAGTTTGCGACGAAAAAACCTCATTGTCGACTTGTCTGTGCACAACGAAATTTACGCTACGGTCAAATTTAGCAAAATTGCATGCCGAAACAGATCTATTTCATTTGATTGTGTTGTGCACATTGGTGTGCCGCTTAACCAAACAACCGTGGGCGGCAATTGCTTTCGCCCATCGATACCAGAGTCTGTTGTGCTCCAACTTCCTGACGCGCTCTGTTTGCAACAAATTGTTTTAATTGTGCTGTTGGACGCCAGCATAGAACGCGGCAGACCAGCGCTACGCGTAGAATTGGCTGAGCAGCCGAGATTGATCTGGGCAGACTTTGCCGATCCTGAGCACAGCACGGCAACCGAAACGATCTCTTTGGACACACTGCCCATCAAAAGTGGTTATGCGGCCAGCGCTCTTGAGTACAAACGCGCAAACAGTGCGCCTGGATATTGTGAACGACAGCGTGCAAACAGGTATCCATTGCGCACCACGTGTGAAAATTTCAATGGAAACTACCTGTTCGCGGTGGCCTTTCGCTGCCGTCGGCAATTTTTTTCCAAACACCGTGACTAGTGTACAAAAAGCCGACACAAAGTTAGTTACAATCATATGGCAAGTGCGCAATTTGTTGACACAGCGTTTGATGTGGCGTCCGAAGCGCCTTTGCCGCCACAAGCAAGGCTCGGCTTGGCGGCACTCGACGTAAAAAACCAACAGGCTGCGCGCAAAGGTCTCAATACGGCGCAAACAGTTTTGCTCGGCATCGCCGGCACAGTGGCGAGCATCATAGCAATTGCACTGCTGGCCAGTGCGGAATCACCACGCGTGCAGGATGGTCGGTGGTACGGAGGCTGGTCGGTACTTGTTCTGGCTGCTCTGCCGCTTATCTCAATGACAATTTTTGTGGCAATGCGTAACTCCGCGTGTCAAGGAGATGTCGTGGGCGCTCTTGCCGACTTGGCACCAGGCAAAGTCGGCCGCCTTGCGGGCAAAGTTCAAACTGCACAGCAATTTGTGTAAGATCGTCGACGCAAAACTATTCATTGGAAAATGAAAATCTATCGACCCAAGTTGGGACGCTTGCCTTTTTTTGCCTGTCTGTCTGTGTTGCAAGTAAAGCGTACACAATGTCTTTTCTTTCCTCTGGTGGTCAGTTCCTGCAAGCTGCCGGACTGGGCGACTCAAAGCTGAGCCAGGGTATTGTTGGTTTCGAAGCAGAAAAGGGCAAAGCACAGCGACAAGTTGGCGTTCTGATTGCTCTTTTTGTCGCTCTTGTACTAGGTATCATCGCAGTCATTTTGCTATCGACTGGTGTCAGTGGACTCGAAAGCTACGCAGATTACTTCAAAGTCACCAGCCACCAAGTCGGGCTCGGCTTCGGCGGTGCAACATTGCTGACTCTACTTGTCGCAACAGTGATGTTGCACAGCATTACAGAATGTGCCGAAGACACTTTGGCCGCGGCACAGCAATTTCCAACGCAACCTCAAATAGGAATGCAACCATATATGCAGCAGCAGTTCTCGTTTTGACGCTGTTTTGAGCATCAATGCAAACAACAGAAATGAACTACAAAATTAATCTTTCCCGCAGACAAAAAGATGTGTGATGCATATTTTTGCAATGCAATTTCTATCCACATCACTTTCAAACCTGTGAGTGGCCATCATGAATCTTGCTGTAGTTGGCAGTCGGCACTACACGGATTACGCATCGTTTTGCAAAATACTAAACAGCTGGATCGACAAAAATGGTATTCCAGATACAATTGTGAGCGGCGGTGCAAAAGGCGCAGATGCGCTTGCCAAACGGTTTGCCAAGGAAAAAAATATCACTCTTGTCGAATACGAAGCTGATTGGGAACGATATGGAAAAAGCGCAGGTCCTCGCCGTAATACTTTGATCGTCAACGCTGCCACGCACATGATAGCATTCCCGTCTCACACAGGCCGAGGCACGCAAAATTCAATTAAGAAAGCCGAAGAAAAGATTGGCAAAGCGTTGGTGCACGTTGTTTACGTGGATTGAAACGTCACCTTGCTGATGACCAATAAAAGGCTTGATCTAAAGACCTTTGTGGCACACTTTGCTATGCAGCAGCGGTCTCCCATAGGCTTCATACGAAGCCTCTGACTGGCTTTGTTTGTGCGAGGGCGGCACTCATATCATCAATTGTCTTTTACTGTGCTGAAATCATCGTTTATTCTGTAACCCCCGGTTTCTTCATTTCAATGCTTTCCATAGCAATAACCATGGCTTCACGCATACGGTCCAAAGCTGCCAGAACTCGCCCAATGTCGCAATGGCGAGGCAAATCTCTCACAAAAGCCCAGGAAGCGTCGCTGAACGTCCGGAATATGTTCTCATTTACTTCTTTATGCATCTGGAGTAGTTCGAGGCGTTTCACCACAGCTTGGTTCCCTAACATAGACGCAGATGGTGGTCCTTCAAACACGAGCGCACAAGATTTCTTTTCATTGTTCATTTTTGTTGGTGTGCACATCTTGAAAAAAGTGAAAATTATTAACAATGTGCGACGAGCCTTATGTACCTTTTTTTAATCATCTTACGATCGACAACGTGTCGACCAGGCCGCAAGACCGCGGACCGTTCGCTGTCTTGGTGTTGCACGAAGAAAAAAAATACTGGGACGTCATGTCAGACAAATATTATCAAATAACTCATCGTTACGGACCTACAATGCCTTCTTGCTTTTTCAGGTAACGTAGCAAACGTTTGGTCGCTGCTCGTCTCATTCGTTTCGGTACAGGTTGTACAAAAATGGCGATCTGGGCATTTTCGTTGGTTTCAATCTATCATTTCTCACCGACAAAGTTCGATTTGCTAACACTTTGATGCGGGGCTCGTTTTCGGAATTATCGGCAGAGCAGCAGATGCTTTCGCGACCGTCAATCACGCTCTATTCTCATCGCAAATACACCAATCGTTCGGAACGCGTTCGCTGGGCACCGAATGTGGAGCGTCTGGGCTCATTGTATGTGAAGATTGCTTCCATTATGGTTATGTGGTCTCTACCACTGTACTCGCTGCTCGAAGTGCTCGATCGATTGCCTTTTTTTGCCCATCATCTCAATCGATCGAAGAAAGTGCGCGCTTTGGCGCGCATTTTTCTAGCGTACGAGCAGCGGAAAGCAGCGCAGAGTATTTCACTGCCGATTAAATGAAAATTGTATATTAATGTTTGCGCAAAAACAGAGTCGTTTTTTTGACATGCCGACATTTATTTCGTTTTGCTTAGCTTTTCTAAACGTTGCAGCAGGGTCTTGGCGCTGGGCCTTCTTTCTGGTCGTTTCTGAGTGCAATCGTGAAACAAGTCGCGCACGCACTGCCATGACTTTTCGTGGATATAACCGTCAGGCAATGTCGGTCTCATGCCTTTCTGTATGACACCGCTCAGTTCAAACCATGTGTAGGTTTCGCGTGCATAGGGCAGTTCTAGGGTAATAAATTCGTACAAAATCATCCCCAACGACCAAATGTCCACTCGCTCCGTGTAGGACATCGCCCGCTCACTGTTTTCGTGAATCATTTCGGGTGCACGATACTGAAGGGTGCCAATATTCGGCTCCAGTTTGTTATTGACCAGTGTGGCGCGCACTGGTGAAGATCTGAAAATTGCACGTTTGAAATTGCCTGACACTTTCGAACCAGTGCTGCTGCTTTTTCTACCCAACAACGATCGTGGGCTGTTTTCGTCGTAGGCGACGTGTATTTCGTCAAAATCGGCAAGTTTCAATTGCACGCGTTGTCCCAGTTGCGCTTCCAAATCAGCATTGGAAGCACTTGTCGAGCAGTCGTCGAAAGGGTCGTTGACCGAGCAGTCTGAACGGGCATAGAGAATATTTTCGCTTTTCAGGTCGCGATGCCAAATCGCCGACACGCTGCGTCCGTTGCACGATACCGATCTCTGCGACAAAGTGTGCAAGAACAAAACGCCAGACACAATTTGACGCATCAAAGATAAGATTTCGTTCAACGAAAAAGGCGGCTTTTGCATGTGTGCAGCAGGTGGTGCTTTGGGGTCGCCACCATAATACTCACATCTTCGTTCCTCGATAATTTCGCGCAGGTTGCCATGCATGCGTTCGCACAGCACGACAAGACGACAGTCTTTTTCGAAGCGGTATCCGTGCACGCACAAAATATTCCTGTTTCTTGGCAATGCACAAACTGCGCTCAATTTTTCAACAATATTTGCGCGCGATATTGCGCCAGTCTCGTAGGCGCTCTCTTCGCTTGAAGCTTTTTCTAAATTGTAAAAGTGCTCGTTGTACACTTTGGCTACCAACAGTAGACCGTCGACTGCAGCCTCGTAGATGCGTGCTGCGCCACCACCTCCCAACAAACAGCGATACTGCAATTTTGCATTTGTGAGATCCACCACCACAAATTGCGGATCATACTGGCAGTCTATGCCGGTAAAAGAATGCGGTGTGTCAGTTCCAGACGATGTGGGCCCTTTGGTTTCGCTGGTGGCCAATTCGTTTTGCACCAGCAAAGATTCGACGCTGTGAGAACTGTTTTTTTGCCGCGGCGAAGAATTGGCCGATCGCGTCAAGCGCCTGACAGGCGAACATTTGATTAGAGCAGCACGTCGCAATTCAGTACTGTTATAAATTTCTGGGACTTGTGGTATTGCAGCTTTGTTTTTGTGCATGTGGTCTGATTCGCCGTGGTTGGTGCAAGGTCGGTACTGTGCAACTTGCTCCAATGGCCGTATATCATCCGTTTCGGCAACGGAATTCAACGATTCGCTCGATTCGAATGCCTCTGTGAGTGCAATTTTCACTTCGCGTCGTACAATGTCTGCCACTTGTGACGCCAATCTGTCCGACATAGCGAGCGTCCGTTGTTCGTTGTAAGACATAGAAACGCTAGCGCTCGATCGACGACGTCGCGTAGATGGTTTGCGCACTTTCGTACGTCGTCTTGTGGCCCTGAGCGTGTCAATCGACTCGCCGGCGCTGGACATGTCATCGCTGCCGCTGTCGTCTTCTGAACTTTTTCCACAACTACCGCTGCTGCTGCTTTGACGAAAAATTGAGCCTTTTCTCTGCTCCTCTTGGTCTCGCGACGCCATTTTTGACTAGCAGTTTGTCGCGCTTGAGGGCTGCACCAGGACAGCAATCAAAGTTGAAAGTTTTTTTTGTTCATTCGAAGTCGTGCAATTTGAATTGCACTCACTGTTTGATATTTACTTCACGACTCAAAGTAGTCCCAGCCGCGGTAGTGCATCATTTTTTCCCAGATTGCCTCTTTGCGACGGTGATTTTTGCGCGCTTTCAAGATTGGAAATTCGCGCAGCACATAGTCTGGATAGCCCAGCAGCTGCAATATTTTGTGCAGCGCGTAGCGATAGTAGGGAAAGTTTTCGTCGTTTTTCGGTCGAAACAAGTTGTACGGCTCAATGAGACGCTCAAAAACTGCTAAAATGACGTCCTCTTCCTCGGGAGTGAATTGATAAGGTTTGCGCCCGGTAATAGCGGTGCATATTTTGTGTCGATGATTGTACCACGCTTGCAAATTCAGATCTTTCAGCACTTTTTTGACTTTTTTCGGCGTCACTTTTCGTAGATCGGCTCGCTCCATCAATAATCGTTCGCGGACGGCATCTTTAATGCGATGTGGAACCATGGCACTTTCTTTGCCCTGTACTCGTCTAAGCGTAGATTTCATGTGCACAACGAGAAGATATTGATACGAGTTGTGAACTTGTTGCTCGAGGTGCACAACGTCGAAGCCCGTAGCCATGTATACTGCATAGCCGCAGTTTGGCGAAGTGCAGGTCTCCATTCCGGTGCGCGAACTGACATGCACTGGCGACTGGCAGCGTGGGCACACCGGATTGTCGTATCGTGGCAGCGGCAAATGTTCGCCGGCATTGTGGCAATCATTGCCTTTGTCCAACTGCTGGCGGTGCCTGCTCTGAGTCGCTTGACTCTCTCGCTCGCGCTCCGAGGCAAAAGTCGAAAAGATTGTATCGCCGTTGTGCTCTTCGTTGCCCAGCTGCCGTTCACGCCTCTGCATAAAGTCAATGAATTTGGCGGCGGTCACGTGCTTTGCCGACATCGCCTGCGCTTTCACGTTGAGGAAATTCATGATGCTGACGTTCTCGGTGTTGCGCGCCGGCTTCATCTTGTTACGCACGCGGTTGCGCGACTTGCCACCAATCGCAGCAGACTTTTGCAACTGGCCAATACGAACCACAGCCAACTCTTTATGCGTGTCTTTGGCGTTGGCAGAACTGTCGCCAGTTGACGATTCCGCTCGCCGAGCCTGCTTCGCATCACTGTCTGTGCTAAAACTGGTGTCGCCTTTTTTCTCGTCTTTGAAAAACAGAGATATGACACGATCAGCGACGTGTTCTGCAGCTTTTTTTGCAAGATTGCCATTAGCGAGAGCAAATTCTCGATGTGTGCGCGACAAAGCGTGCTCCATGAGTCCAGACGCATCCTCTGCCTGTAGAATCGCTCTCATTTTCCTGTAGTTCAACGGCCTCTGCTTTTCGCTGTGCAAGCAGACTCGATTGTTGGCAAGCCATTCGTCGCGCGCAGTGTCGTCAATCAAATCATCTTCGTCATCGCTGTCACTGGCATCTTCAAGCAACGCTGAGGACTGGTGCACGCTGTCCAAAGCATTCACTTGTGCCCGATTGTGCAGCACTTTGGCTTTATCGTAGTCTTCCTTGCTCAACGACCAGTGAAGATGAAACAGACTATCGTCGCCTACCAAAGCAGAAGCACACTGGAAAGCGTAGCTGTCACGCCAATTGAAGCGCAGAGGTGGCAACGCTGCCCGAGCCGGCTTTTCGGATTTGACGTGCAGCAACTGTTGCGCATAGTCACACAAAAACTGTCTTGCTTCGGGCAATAAAATTGCAGTCACAACAGTCCCTGCACACTTGGACGGCTCCTCAGATTTGCTAACTGCTGCATTGCCGGTGGCCGGTGCAGAGGTTTTTTCTTGTCGGCATGATTTGGTACAATTTTGCAAGCTAAACTTGGCGACATTTACCAACACGTCGATTGGGGTTTGTTTGGACGCGCGTTCAGTGGTAATTTTGGCTCTCACTTTTCGGATCTGTTCCTCGGTCCGCGCTATTTCGTTCAAACGAGCCTTGCGCATTTTGAGTGTTGCCAAGTGTGACAGCAAATGCTGCAGATGTTGTTCGTCTCGCAAATTTTCGCCTTCACTGCGCTCTGCTTTGAAGAGACAAACTTCGAAAGCTTCGCGCACAGACGTCACTTTGTCCAGCGTTTTTTGTTCCATAATGCGTCGTTTTTTGGCAGCTTGCTGTGCACCGTAAATGCTTTCAATCAGATCACTTTTCGGTCTAGTCAGTTTTTTGACGCAATCCGTCGATGCGTTCGGATTTTTAGACTGTTTTTTAGCGCGCTTGCGTTTGCCATTCTTGGCACACGTAGCAGCAGTGACATTCTGCTCGACGGTCGTCGCTGACGTAGCCTGCTCATTTTGAGTCTGCGCTGAGTTGCGTGGTACGGTCACCGTACGCAGACCGGCAATTCTGCAACTGCCATCGCCTTTTTGCGCAGCCAACAGCGATCTTTTAACCATTGATACAGCGCTGTCAAAGTTGACTGCACCCTTTCGCCACGTTTCAGAGCGTACTGCAGTGAGTTTTTAGTTTGTTTTGTGTTGCAACAATTGGCGCGTTTACAGCGCTTCTTCTAGAAAAAATTCAATGTGGGTCAATAGTTTAGTAGAATTGAGTTTTGCACTTCTAGACTGCAAATACAAAAAAATGATCGAAAAAGCATTGCTTGTGGCCATTTCGTATCCGGGCACCAATGCAGCATTGAGAGGGTGCGTGCACGACCAAGAGCAGTTGTACAGGTATTTGCGAGACAGCTGTCCCGACTGTGAAATCAGAGTGCTCTCTGACGACCAAAGCATTCAGGCGCCAGTGACCGCAGTGCCCACTAAATTCAACATTCTGCGGCAGATCGAGTGGCTGACCAAAGGAGCGACCGAAGAGTCTCATCTTTGGATTTCGTACAGCGGCCACGGTGGCTCACAAATCAGTCGTCCGATTCGTGTCGCACCGCTCCGCTGGAGAGCGATGGGCAACCGCTCGATCGGTGCAGTGCGGACGTCCGAAAAACAGTCTCCCATGCCTTCGCAGTGGCGTTCACACGGTCGGCGCCGACGACGCGCCAAACGAATTCGCAACATTCGCAAGCAAGAGGAGATTGACGGTCGCGACGAAACCATTGTGCCGAGTGATTACAATCGACGCGGTCAGATCACTGACGACGTGCTGCGCAAACGATTGGTGGACACATTGCCCAAAGGCTGTAAATTGACAGCTTTTTTTGATTGCTGCCACAGTGGCACGGTTTTGGACTTGCGTCACAACTGGACCGACACGAAAGTAGCTTCAGACACGCCGAATATTCGTAAAAAAGAGCACAAAGCAATTGACGACTCGGAAGCGCATGTTTTGATGCTGAGTGGCTGTCTTGACAATCAGACGGCAGCCGATGCCTACATCGATGCCCAATATTGCGGTGCAACGACGCAGGCGTTTCTGCACCACATGCAGCGGCTGTCCCGCGAGGTTGGTGCACAATCCAGTCGGACATTTGGTGACAATCTGATTGATGACCGCAATTTGGACACGCTCGAAGAGTTGTTGCACTCGATGAATCGTTGGATGCGCAGCAACAATTTTGCGCAACGACCTCAGATATCGCTTGGTCGCAACGAGTTGGTTTCTGAAGCAGTGCAGACATTTTTTCCAATCTTGAAACAGTGAACAACAAGCGAAAAACGCATGATCGAAATAAATATAAATTCGAAAACGTTTTTCTGCGCAGTGCGTTTTTTTCGCAGATGTATATACGAGTAATCATTGTGCTATGAGCAGGTTGGCTGAAGCAGCCACTGACAACCGCCAAAACGCCCTGGCCGGGCAACGCTATGCAATACCGGCCAAACCGCCCAAATACATTCAAGCGCTTCAGCCGTTTTTGCAACAAAACGTGCCGCAGGGGCGTCAGATTCACATAAAGTATGTCTTCGATCGCATGTGCGAGCGCTGGTCCGACTTTCGCACAGCGTACGGAAAGCAACGGCCCAAGCGCTCTGCTGAGGAGATGGCCGCCATGCGCGAGCGACGCCTGAACAAAACGCTGTCGAAACCGGCGCTTTGGGATGCGGTACTTCAATCACCGGAAGTTGTACCCGAGTTGCGGCAAGCAGCGTTGCTTCAAAAAGAAGCAATGGCCAAAACAACCAGTCAAGTTCACGACGGTCAGCCACAGAAAAAACAGCGCTGCACCGGCGCCGCTCCGACAGTTTCGTCTCCTTTATTGCAGCAGCAAAACGCCGCAGTGCCAAACTTTGAAAGCGGCAGTGACTCACAGGACAGTGATGATGGCAAGGATCAATTTGTTGCCACAAAGCATGCGCAGCGATCCAGAGCACGGCAGGAGTTTTCAACGTCTCCGTCAGAATCCTCGCCCGTAAAAAAACGGGCACGTCGCCTGCCGCGCAACACAAAACGCACGTTGCAAGAGCAGTTTTGCAAAAAAGTCCAAACAAGCAAACTAGATGCGCTCAAGGCTGAGTTCTACGACGCGATTTTGGAATACAACATGGGCAGCGACGAAGAAGTGCCTAAATTGTTTGAAACGCTGATGCGAGAATGCTGTCAGGTGAACAGTGCGTTGGAAAATGTGAGCAGTATCATGGGCGAAATCATCGGTGACGACGACGAGTCTGCTGTCGCCACAGTCGAACAGTAAGCGCCAAACGAGCCTTTGTCGACTGAAATGAGTCTCGACTTCTTTTTCATGTGTCGACGTTGTTCGAATAAACAGAAAAGATTGGCAGTGAGTCCGACTGTCGAGGCTGTTCTCTGATGACGTTTAAAAAAATGTTTGGCGTCGAGGAAAGGCCCGATCAAGATTTCTGGGCTTTTACAAGAGCGGCCTTCTTGACCAGCTTAGCCGTCACGATGATTTATTTTGTCGCGTCGATTATCTCAGACATATTCAAAGTGTACCTGGAAAAACGCCAAAAAGAAGTACCTATACCATGGGCCAGGGTCCTGCAAAATGCATTTTCGAGGTCTGTTTACAGCTTTACATCGTCCGTACTACTTTACGCTCTACTTCAGCAATAAAAATCAACTATTTGCCTGCACCTTTTATACTCTAGTTGTCGCTTGTAAGCGACATGTGCAGTGGCAAACGATCACTGCGTCTCGACCGAGAGGATCGGTCGGTGACAAGTGTAAAATGTTTCAAAAAAGCATCGCGCAAAACGACATTGCTCATCGTATTCAAATAGTGCAATATTGCGCGAGCAGTGTCGGTTACTTTCAGCTGGACCTTGGAGGAGACCAGACGACCAATGACGGTGTCGCGTTCGACGTGCTCTTCGAAATGCCAAGGCAGACACATCCGGCGCAACATTGTCAATTCGCTGGCATAGTAGGGCTCGAATCTCTGACGAAAAGAGTCCAAAAACTTTGCTGCTTCACGATAGTCGATTTGCGACACAATAAATTCGTGATACACTTTCACCAGCAAAAAGAAAGGCACCAAATTGGCAGCATAGCGCGACTCGTTCAATTTTTTCAAGTCTACAGAGCGATCGCGCTGTCTGACCGAAATCAGCTGCGGTAAACAGTAGCTGGTATGTAAAATTCGATCGTTTGTGAGCCAAGGATCCGCGGCACGTTCGTCCAAAAAGTTGTCAAATTCATACAGTGCGTCAATCCACTGTGCTACACAGATCGGCACAGATTTGCGGTTCGCCTTCATCTGTGCGATATCGACACAGCCGGCTGCGGTATCAGCAGCGCCGCCAGTTTTCGTCGGCACGCCCGCATATAGAACGTTCAGCGCCTCCATGGCAGCGATGTTCTGCTGCCGCGCCGTCTCGCCTAATCTGCTCAACAACGTCCACAAGTCGTGTCGTGTCAAGATGTCGACACTGACAGTGATGCGTGGCAGATCCAAATCAATCATTTTCTGCTTCAGTCTTTGCTTTTCCTGCGACACGGCCAGAGCCTGTTCGACATCTTTTCGCGTCTTGGCAAGGTCAATTGTGTACGCCTGACGCAGCTTGGGAACGGACTGAATGATTTGAGCGATCTCGCGCAACAGAGTCTGATTGAATCCGTATGCGTTGACATACAGCTTGTAGCAATCTTTGCGCGTGACAATGGCGAACGGTTGCGACTCATTGATATGTTTCTGCCGCTCATCGTGTCGCAACATGGCGTCTGCAAAGTTTTTCGGGATCTTGTGCTGCGCAAGTTTGCGCTGCTTAGTCGAGCGACCCGCCGTTTTGTCTGTCAATGTCGCGCCTGATAGTTGAGCGGCCGTGCGCTTGCCTGAAGAGCGAAAGTTTCTCGCCTCAGTGCCAAGAAAACTGTACGTAGTGTCAATGCCGGCGTCCGTAAGAACGTCTTTTGTCAATTTTCGCAATCTGTCACGGTCATGCTGTGTGCCTCCGACAAAGTGAAAAGGCATGTTGATACAAAGTTGAAAAAAATTTGCTCCTCTCTGCGACGTCCCGTCGCAAATTTTTTTAAGGATCAACAATGAAAAAAAGGTGTCAGAAAAAGCGAAAACTGAACGACAGCAGCGCAATAGCGATTGACAATAGTCAGCAACACTACAAAAGAATTGAACTTTTGCTCAAATACATTGACAACGATGATGTACCAATGTTGGGCTTGTTTATACACGCCTGCACCTACTTTCAGTGGCACAACAGCAACATTGTTGTAAAAGAAACCTTTCTGTTGCGTCGCGCTGTTCAGAGCGGTGCATACAACGTTTTTCTGCGGCTGATCGATTCTGGCATCTGCTCAAAATATGCTATGCAAAAAACGTACGAGGCTCTTGTTGCATCTGCTGACGACAATGTGTGCCGTTTTCTCGAATACTTTCTGCTATCAGGCAGAGCAATCGATTTGACAGGAAGCAATTGCCAACCGCTTTTACACACGATTGCGAACGGAAAAGAGAACAAATTCTGTGCTATAGTGCAGGCTTGTGCTCAGATTGACGCACATCGGCGCGAAATCATTCGTTGCGAACTGTTGTTTCAGATTTTTGCAAAAATGCACCAAGACAAGCTAGCACAATCCCGAAAGGGCTGTTTGCGGCGTATGGCTCAGAAAATGATTGATTTTGTTTTGTACAATCCTTCAGCCCCGCTTTTTGCCGACGACTCTTCATCAAATCGATCGGCACTTACTTTGGCCTACAAAACTGGAGATGCCGAGTTTTTTGCTACTTTTGAGGGGCATTTTCTAGAGCACATTGGACAGTCACACAAGTGCATCTTTGTGACACTCGATCTGCTTGCGAATTTGAAAGTTGGCGAGCAAGACGAACTCTGTCGTTCTTTTCTACAAAAAGTAGTTGCCGCAACTAGAAATGTTCATGGATTGCATGCAAAACTTTTAGTCCGAGGTACACATTTGCCGGTAGCATTTTACGATCAACTTTTCGCCATGTGCGACGATGCAAGCAAAGACGACCAGATTTTATATTCAGCTGTCGAAAGTTCAGCAATTGGATGTAGCCATCGTGTCTTCGCATATCTGTTGCGCAGAGCGCCCAGCAATGTCCTGATGCAACAAAACTCGCACATTGCGCGCCAAATAGCATCGTCGCGCTGCTCGCTAAATTGGCGCATTGTAGAACGGCTTGGCGCCCCTTGCTTTGTGCAAAATACTTTTGGCTACAAGAGCGATTTCTTGTGCCATTACATGCTGAAAAGTTTGTGCATTGTATTTATGGACACCCTGCCACCTTACGTCGTTGATTTGATTGCGTCCAAACATGGTTATTTGCGTCAATATCCGCACAACCAGCGCATGAAAACAATCCTTGCTGTGTACACATCCGCCAGACGGATCAAGAAAATAAAATAGAGCATGTATGTACTACGATTATCAATTCAATGGTCGTCGAACGTCGAATCGTTAGGGCAGTCGCTGACAAGGTGCTGTTCCGGATGCCATGCCATAATTGTTGGATAAAACTCGCTGAACAGAGAATAAAGTAAACATCGTGCTTGTTTGCTGGTTGACGAGAAAACAAAATAACATGTTTGCCGGAGTACCGTCTGATAAAAGTTTACCGATGCCAGTCTTTGCAATACAAATTGCAAAAAAAACATGCGCGACAAAGTGCGCGTTTTAAGTTTCAATGTTCTCACTCCACATTTTGCCGGCGCAGACACATTTGTGCGCAACTCTGCATCCGATTTGTCGTCTCGTCGTCGACTGGACAATTTGTTGACTCAGTTGAGCGATCAAATGGAAAATTATCCAACGTGCGTCATCTGTTTGCAGGAAGTTTGTCAAAATTGGGCAAATCGCCTGATACGCTGGTTTGAAAATCTCAACTATCATTTTGTTTATCGTCTCTATGGCAGTGCGAAAAGTGGCCATATGGGGGTAGGTATCGCGTATGCTCGCGATCATCTGCGTCTATTAGGCTGCAATATTTCACGCGTCACTGACAGTGTGCAAAGTTTCATAGAGCGCGCAGACAATGGCACGTCGGCGGGCACTGCAACAACAAAAACATCGTCAGTCAGCTTGTCCAGTTGGTTGTTCAGCTGCGCTCAAAACGCCTGGTTCGGAGCAGGCTACAACGGTAAATGCAATCGATCCGAAACGACTGTCAAGCGCCAGACAGATTGGCTACATCACGTTTGCAGCAAGTATCAGTGCGCTATTGTGCTCGAGTTTGAAACCAGGACTGTCAACCGACGTAAGTTCAATGTGGCAACCTGTCATATGCCTTGCGACTGGCGCAATTCTGAGATTATGATGCTACATGCTCTTTTGTTGACCCGATGTGTTCAAACAAGCGTTCTGAACAGTCACACACCGTTGATATTTGCCGGCGATTTCAACACTAGGCCAGGCGAAATGGCCTACAAAGCTTTGACTCAACCCTTGCAAGACTTACCCAAGCACACCGAAGATGACAGACTCGATTTGTTGTTTCAGTCTGTGGTAGAAGACCTTTCCTTTGATTTTGAGCCGTTCGAGAGTGCGTATGTCCAGGTGCAAAAATCTGAGCCCGAATATACAACAAATTGCTATAGCACCTGGAAAAACGGTAGCGGGGACGTCTTCTGTGACACAATCGATTACGTGCTGTTGCGCAATTGTCACGCCACCGAGGTGCTTGATCTTTACCACAAGCGCAAGTCACATTTGCTGCCGAGCGCTCACCTGGCTGAGCCCAGCGACCATTTGATGATTGGCGCCACTGTGGAAGTTTGACAACAGCCACGAAATGAAAAAAAAAATCATTTTTGGCAAACTCATTGGCGCCAAACCGTCTGCAAAATTTCCAATTTTTTTTGACTTTTCTTGGCTGTCAAATTTATTTTACCAAACTTTGTCACACAATGAGTTGTGGCGACTCTTCGAATGACAATCGTCAAGCAAAACTTTCGATTGCAAACAACTGTTCCATGTGCAATTATGTGATGCGAAAAATTGTTGGCGTTCCAGATCCCGCCGCACCTGTACCAAGCAAAGAGTGCAGTGGATATGCTCGTCAAATTGATTGTGGACATTGGTGCATTTGCAATCAGTGCACTGCGCAAAAAACGCCCTGGAAACAAGAAGGCGATTTTTTCGCGTCTCAAGCAGCTGTCTCCTCAAAGGAGACAAGGACCGATTAATATTTAAACACCATGTCTCTTGAACGTCGGCCTTTGCAGAATGATCTCCTGAACATGAGATCGCAGGTAGGCGCGTCACCCAGAGAGCAACAACAGCGCGAACAACGCATCGCCACGCGTTTGGCCAACTTGAATTGTTTCATTGCTACCTCTCAGCGGAAGCAGAGCGACATCGGCGTATATTGTATTGACCCGGCAAATCACGGGCCGCCAAAAGACTTTGATATCGTCAAAGCGCGTCGATTAGTCAAAAAGCCTCAAGGGAAGAATGACGACGAAGCAGTCATTCAGGACTCTGGTGTGCAAAAAATGTCACGGGCTCAGTGGCAAGAAAAGCAGTTTCAAAGTCACTTTATTGATCAAAGTGATCAAAGCCGTATGGCCAATGTTTACCACGCTCGACAAAATGAGCGAGCGGTTATCGGCACAAACTTTGTGCCAGACAGCGTCGACGATCTGCCAGAGTGTGAACGACAAGCAGTTTTGGAGGCGCGTCGCGACTGTGTCGATCGCCTGAATTACGAAGTGCGCAATCACGATTACATGCGCGATTATTGGCGTGTTTTTGTCAAAGAGCGCGCCGGCGAGATTTTGGCACCGCCTTTCGGCGTCGTTGGTCCGTGCTGATATATCATCGAAATAAAAATCAAAAAAAAGGAGACAAAAAATGCGACGTCTCGCGCGCGAAACGCTGCAGGTACTGACTTGTATGCTTTTCGATGTCTGCGAATTCGTAAGCGCAACGTGGACGGTGATTGCGACCAAAAGGTTTGGCCGACAGTTGCCACTCTCGAAAGTCAAGTTCTTGCTGCAACACGGAGGTGCTCACAGATGCATTCTGCTGTGCCTTTTCGCAAGGCAGTCGTCGAACTGTTGGCTTAGCGTGCTCATTTGTTTTTTGAGGCGTCGCACAAGTTGTTTGCGGTACAAGGCCTTGTAGTGGTTCACGCACGCCACGGCATGCGTTTGAAAAATATTCCAGTACACTGTCCATCTTGACCTTGGTGGATATGCCGTCGTCCATTGTCTTTTGGCTACTGTGATACTGCAGCAGCATTTCTATGTGGAGAAGATTTGTGGGCGTGCAAGCGGCGCAAAAACATCTGCGCAAGCAGCATTCCATGCTTTGAACAAACGGGTCCGTCTGTAAGGAGACTAGACTTTGACAAACGTCCGACGCTATAGTTTGCATTCGAGCAAGACCAAACAGCTTGTTGAGAGTGTCAGCTTCGACAGTCATGACAAGCGCTTCGTTGGCGCTGTGGCTTTTTTGATCTTCTGCCGAATCACAAACGACGTCTTGCACTCCTTGTGACATTGCGATGGAAGTGTGCGACTGTTTGGACATCAGTTTGAGCATGTTGGCTCGTACATTTTCGCTCTTGCTAAAGTCACCAAATGTCAGTCCGTGAAGGCGCAACTTGACGGTGTATATGAATTGAAAAGACTGCTCTATGCATTGTCGCACTGCAAAGCGATGGTGTTCGAGAAGACGAGAAAAGCGGACCGCGCCCAATGACTTTTTCGACCACGCTTCTCGACACGCAGAACGATCGCATAAAAAGTACGGCACTGCACATACTCTGTCACTATTGTAGTACATAGTCGAGACCATGCCGACTTGTGTATTTGGCAGTCTGCTGACATCGCTTTGACAATAAGCGCAGCGCAAGTTGTCTATGACTTGTTGTCTGTCCAAAAAGCAGTGCTGGCGATTGATAGGCGCCCGACGACTCTTTGTATTTAAATTGGTCTCTTGCCAAAGACCCAGCTGTTCGCTGGCGAAGCGCTCTTGCACATAAAGATCCAGCAGTTCTTGAAAATGGCATATTTCAAAGCCGATATTGCCGTTCGAAAGAATGCACAATAGTCGCAGCATCTCACGCAGGCCTACTTTACAACAAGTGCCTTTTTGGCTTAGCAATTTGAGCAACGCTCTGAGAGAGAGTTGCCAACGTTTTTTATCCGCTGCATTGTCAGCGGACTTTCGATCGTAAAAGGCCACTTTGCTTCTGCAAATGTGAATTGCGCAGTCGAGGCATACAAAGTCTAATAAATTGCTGTAAAAACGATTGCTGCCTTCAAGAGCGACCGTATGCAACGCAAAAACAAATGGTTCCGGCGTCTTTGGTTCAGAACCCGTTGAGAGTGATTTTCTACATTCACGACACTCTATGCTGTACTCTGGTTGGTCGTCCGATGATGCGGCAATGAGAAAAGAGCACACAAAATATGTGAACAAATGCGCGTCTATTCGAGCCAAGTGACAACGCAATCTGTCGAAACCACCTTTGTAGTCGCTGGATGTGCTGTGCATAGAGCCTTTGCTTTTTTGGACCAACTTTCGGCCGATCATGTCGTAATGGTCACAATTTTGCTGAGAAGAGAGCCAATTTCGACTGAGGCGACTCTTAATTTCGTCATGCAGTGAACTCTCGCTGTCTTGCGCTAACGAACTGTTTGTTATGGGAACAGATTGGATGCAGTACATTTTACTAAGCAGTTGGCAAGTTTCTCACAGCGTAGTTTCGCACTATTTTGTTGTTTTTTCTTTTTGTTATTTTTGATCTCTTGTCATGCAATATCAAAACGCCGCACAGAGACTGTGCAAAACACACATCGTAGTTGACAGCCTCATCGCTGCTACCAATAATGACGGACGGCCCAGGATCTGTACTGAATTTCTGGCAGTGTACCAACGAAACTATTCGTACGCAGAACGGAACGCGGGTGCGACGCGCGTCACGATTTCAAAATTTTGGTGGTCAATCGTGGACGCAAAATCGAGGCACCAATCCGATTCCATTGCAGTCGATCGTACAAACAAAGTCTCCGGCACGCATTGCGCGATTGCTTATTACAGCGTACAGAACCAGGCAACGTCCCATTACTCCGATTGCCCGTGTTGGCAGAACACATCGAGTTTTTCTGTGTCCTAAAAATCGTCGTGACATTGTAGTAGAGGAGCGCTCGCGACGTTCCGACGGGCGCAGACCGCAATTCGAAGGTCAAACAAGCTGTCTTTTACGTACAGTGTATCGCAACCGAATTTGTAGCCCAGATCAAATTGAAATGGCGCTGAGAGATATTTGTCGTGTGCAAGATGGCGTTGACAGTGATCTGTTTACTTTCGCAGGCCAAGTCTCGGGCTGCGAGGACTGCAATTCGGATAATTTGGGTGAGCAGACACCTCGGTGCAAAAGCTGTTGCAAACTGCAGTGCTCTAAGAGACCCAGCCGACGTCTGATGCCAGTTTCTCCCGCCGGCGACAACACTTCGTTGACAGAAGACGATATTACAAAAATAATGCGTTGGTATACGACTGGTGTTTCGTTTGTGCCGCCGGCCGAAGACAGTTGAATCAGCAAAATAAATCTATCATTGTGACTTCCAGTTTTCTTCCGAACAATAGTTAAAAGCGCATGTGGCTCATGTTTGGTGATGTTCATGATGCAAAAATTGTGCCGAGCCATCACTGGAAAATTCACTTGACGACATATTTTGATGATCCTT